>Ga0070749_10003485_pt1 | contig 10527 bp, 13 predicted proteins | sample VirMetDEL_Nov_18_FD_75180 | JGI IMG/M metagenome (GOLD analysis project Ga0070749, IMG submission 75180) | Aqueous microbial communities from the Delaware River and Bay under freshwater to marine salinity gradient to study organic matter... | ecosystem: Environmental > Aquatic > Marine >...
GAAAAATGCTTTTTCTATTTTAGGCTTATTAACTGGTTTAGCTCTTTTGCTCATGAGCCCTGAGCAATTGGAAGAATTAATTACTAAAATGGGAGAAACTTTTACTAATATTAAAGAATATTTAAAGTCTATTGATTGGGAAAAACTGTGGGAAGATTTAAAAGGTGCTTTTAACACAATTGTCAATTACTTAGGCGATGCATATAGGTCTATAAATGCAATCATTGAGGGAGATTGGGAAACAGCTAAAGAAGAAATGGAAGGGCACCTTGGTGGATTATCAGGTTTACTAGCTGGTGCAGCATTATCACTTGGATTTATGATATCTCCAACTGGAACAGCAAGATTGATTTGGGGCGGTATTAGTTTATTAGGTACTGCTATTTGGGCTTTAGGCGGATGGATAACGGGATTAGGGATTTCCATGGCTGGAATTGTTTCAGCAATAGAAACTATTGGCATATATGCAATGTACGCAGCAGGAGCACTTGGTATTGGTGGCTTGGGAGCAGCTGCTTCATTTGCTGTTGTTGCCGGAGCAGTTGTTGCAGCAATATATGCAATATACGAATCTATCCAGAAAGGCATTGAGTTATTTGATTCTGGTGCAGGTTGGGGTGAAATACTATTAGGGACATTAATTGAATTAATAACAGCTCCTACTAGATGGCTAAAAAATATTATTTCTTGGATTGCAGAAAAATTAGGATTTGAAGAATTCTCAAAAACATTAGATGATTTTGATATCACAGAAAAAATATTAGATATGTTGTGGTACGTATGGGATTGGATTAATGAGAAGTTTGGTAAATTAATTTCTTGGCTTGGTATTGATATTGGTCCAGTTGCTAGTATAGAAGAAAGGCAAGCAGCAAGAGTACTAGAAAGAGAAGAAAGGCAAGTAGCAAGAGTACTAGAAAGACAGCCTATACAATTTCAGCCAGAATCGGCTCCAAGGTTTGACTCAAATGGTTTGAGAATAGTACAACCAGGCGAATCTATGCCGATATCACTACCAAATAATATTGGATCTGGAGTTATGGAAGGTACTAACTCAATGCTTAATGCTAATTCAGGTCCAGCAATAATTGCAGTCACTAACGGTGGATCTTCAAATGCAGCTACTAATGTAAATAACATGTCAGCCTCTTCTTATAACTTCTCGCAAGGCTTCAGTGCAGATGATTTTGTAAGAAGTGATTTTGTTAATTTCATCAGATAAAAAAAGGGAGTCCGAAGACTCCCTAAGTATCACCCTTAAAGTTATTAGCCTTGTGCAGCTAATTTCTGAAAGTAACTTAGAGTATCGTCACTCTCATCAGACGAACTAGGCGCAGACGTTTCTTCTGCAATTGGTTCATAATGTGAAGTATTATCTACTTTATCCATCGAAATAGATTCAGCAGTAGTCATAACACTTTCATTACCAAGTACTCTATTCAGACGAGTTTTCAATTCATCATAAGACTTATAGTTCTTAGGATCTACAAACTCTTGTAATGAGTAGAGTCGGTTATAAATCGCTTCGAGTTGTGTATCATCATCTGATACAGTAGACACAGAAGCAAATTCTGATTTATCATAGTTACGATAACCAGCAACCTGCTGAATCTTCAACTTAAAGTTAGCACCATCCCAGAAATCAAATGGATTTACTGGTTGCTCATCAGCAAACTGTGGTTGCATAATATCCATGATCTTGTCAAAGATCTTCTTACCAAACTTATAAAGGAATACCTTACCTTCATTCGCTGGATTACCAGGATCAGAAACAACCTGAATGTTTGAGACATAGTGCAGACGACGCTTGCGATCACGAGCAATTTGCTTATCTTCATCACGACCGGTATTCCAAAGAACTGAATTCATTTCAGAGACTGGATCTGCTTGACCAATTGAAGTCAAAGAGTTTTCGATGTACCACAAACCACCAGGACCTTGGAAGCCGTGATCCCAGTAACGAACCCATGGTAGTTCTTCACCTGCAGGAGCAGGAAGGAAACGAATGACAGCAAAACCATTACCAGCTTTATCAACTGTTGGTTTCCAAAAACGATCATCGGCATAAGACTCTTTTTGAGGAGCTCCGCCAGATGTTGCTTCTGCTGCTTTAGTGAGGGCTTCGATAGAAGACGAGCGATTTTGCTTTAGATTTTCAAAAGACATATGTATTTCTCCGTATTAACTGTATTATCCACTTTTGCATAATATATACTGTATTATAACATATTCGTTTTAGTTTGTAAACACTTTAAAGATAGTATTTGTCATCTTTTTAGTGTCAACCTTAACGAATGCGGCGTACTTACGAATTCTACGTGAGACGTCAGGCCACACAATAGTTTCCGTAATCTGTTTGTCAGCCTTATTCATAAAGCCAACCAATTTATTTATAATAACTACCGTCTCGATAGAAATCTCTTCTCTAAGATACGCAGTTACTATTTCAGGATGACCATTAGAGCAATCTAATAAATCATCAAAATTTTCAGATATCTCTTTGAGCTTATATAAATCCTGTTCAAAGAGATACGTCATAGCTTCTTTCTTTTTAAGCCATTGTGTATACGTGCTTTCATTCTGAATCATTTCACCAACCCATCCGTTACCTGAAACAAAATGGGCTGCAAAGAATTCTATCAACTCTTCAGCTGAATCAAATTGTTTACCAATCTTTGCAAAGAAGTACTTATCTCTTCTTTTCCAAAACGATCTATGATTCGCCGAAGTCTTATAGTTATACTTAACCGCGTCATATGAATCAGACTCAAAATGGAGTTTGATTGATTGATAAAATCTGAATGCGTCAAAAGGTTCCATATATCTCATATAGGCAGCATAGCGCTAGTAGAGCCTTTTACTAATTTATTTTTACGGGCTTCCGCTTCTATTTTTTCAAGTAAAGGCGTTGATAAAACTTTGTTAATATCTTCTGGTGGATATTCTTCCTCTTCACACACTTCTAAACAAGCATCGATATAGCTAAGACTATATAACCTTACTTTGTATTCAACCAAACTTGAAAACTTTTTACGCGTTAATATCTTTGTTTCAATCATGCTAATTCCATCTATAAAATTTATGATCGCCTATCTGTTTAGTATAAGCGAGTGTATTTGCCCAATCAGGATAAACCTTTATTGAGTGATAGTGTGTAGATCCATCTGTAATATCCATATTTAAATACCAAAGCATAATAGCTTTTTTGGTAATTTCTGATACACGTTCATATGCCACTTTATTTTTAGGATTATCAGACTTACCATCACAATACCATGAGAACTGGCATTGGTTCAGTATGATTCTTCCGTAGTAATCCACCTTACTTTGGTATATAACGTCGCAAATATCATTAGGGTATCGTCTATCATTCCAACGATTTAATGACACGTGCACAACACCGGTAATTGCATCGATGTCCTGATCTCGAGCTTCATAATAACTATTTTGAATTAAACAGTTAATTGATTCTTGAGTTAACAAGTCATCGGCAGTTATTGGAGTAATAACAATTTCAGCTGGAGCTTCAACTATTATTGGCTCTGGTGTTTCTTTTACTTGTGGTGTATAGTCCCACGTAAGTGCTATCGCTAAGAGTCCAATGAACGTAATAAGACACAATCCGTATTGATTCGCCCATTGGGTTTGCTTGTCTTTGTAGTTAACTTTTGCCATTCGTTATCAATTTGCCTCGGTGTTTTAGACTGCACTATGCCAAGGAAATCTTCTGGTTTCCTTAACCGTGTTTTACGAGATGCATTAGATACATTTTGCAATGTTGTACCTTTCACTTCGAATCCGGATACAGATTCAGAAATGTATTCAATCAATTCACGTGTCTTTGTATTAAAGACATATAAGCGCATCGAACCAACAATTTGAATTGGTAGTATCGATACGATCTTATATTCGTTTGATTCTTTGAGGTATTGTAATTTATCGACTTGCTTATCAGCTGCTCTTGGTTTTTTAATACGAGTCTTACGCGTAGCTCTAGCCGCATTCTTAATCTTATCAAGATCAGATAGCATTTCTTCTAATGCTTTGATACGCCTCTTGAGCTCAGGCTTTGTTACATGTGACCAGCCTTCAGCAGCATCTTCACACTCACCACTATATGCATCACGATATTCAATCAACTGAAACTCAACCTGTTTACGTACAGGCTCAGTTGCAGATCCGGTAAGTCCGTGCTTTTTAAACTGTACATAAAGATCAAGAGAAGTTTTTTCTCCATCTGCCCAATCTTCAAATAACAACTCAATGTCAGTCATAATGGTATCATTAATCTTGTTCATGAGTCGTTGATGAGGATTCAGCTTAACGACATTTGATGCAGTATCTGGAGTAGCTGCAGCTTTCTCTTTTAGAATTGCTTTACCAGATTCAAGAAGATCCTCGTAATAGCTACGTGCTACAGTAGGCCACTTCTTATAATCATCATCAATTTCTAAATTAAGACTTTTCCAAAATATACACGCGGCAAAGTGCGTATGCATAGTAAAGTGATATTCTGGATTTGCTAAAATTGCTTTAGCATCTTCTTTTGAAAACTCAGATTTAATCCACTCTTTAATGATAGGACTAATTTCTTTAGGATCCATCTCATAGTGAAAATAAAACCTGAGCTTACGAAAGCAGTCTAATGGAGCTGCCGCTAAGCCAGTTTTTGGTCGAGCACGTATCTTATGTACTTTTTTCTTTAATGCCATATAGTTCTCCTATGTAATACCACTATTATATCATGATATCACAAAGTCGTAAACATATTTATACAAACTTACTAACTGCATCGATTCGAAAAGAACGCCAACCAGAAGCATCAACGTCATAGACGCGTACAACTTCTGTATTTTCTTTAATTTGAGAATTCGAAGATGGACGCATATCTTCAGGTATGTACTCTACATTAAGAGTACAATTCATCTTACGTTCCTCTCCATTGACTTTGGTAAAGTACACTGTGTGCACACCATTGGCTAAAATTGTTTTATATTCTTGATAGGTCATATTAACTTCTACGCATTGTTGCATAGTTTTCGGGGTTATCGCCTCTTCCGACTGGAACGAGGTTTGATTTGTGCATGATTGCGATTCCTGTGACATAGTCACCTGAATATTCTGTTCGGCTTGGTTTTGCCGTTGCTGACGCCGAATGCTCGCATTTGTTGCTGATTGCGCTTGCATACTGCGGTTCATCCTTGCGATAAATCGGTTTCGGGACATAAGGTATAAACTCCTTCTTTTTTGGTGTACAGATAGAAAACAACCTCCTTCGTTCTCTATCTTTCTTTTCTTGTTGATGAGCTTCCATTCTCATTTCTTTAATTCGCTTCGGTGTTGACACTTATGCAACCTCTTCATAGCTTACAATATTGTCAAGCTTTTTACAAAGCTCTTCACCATAATCCGTAAACAGGATGCCCTGTCTATAAACCCAATGGTCAACATCATGGCTATGATAGAAAGTTGCATCCTGAGTCAACCAACGCAGAGCAGTTTCTTCGTCACCTGCACCCATCTCAATGAGACTCTGTATCAGAGCTTTGAACTCCTCTATCGCCATGGCGGTCTCTTCCTTTTCTTGCTCAATGGCAATAGCGACTTGGTTGGACCAGTAATCACACTCTGCCTTAAGCTGGGCAAAGGTCATACCGCTAATGTCCATACGGTGGCGGAAGCCCTGAGCGTCCTTAGATGCATCTGATATGTAGCTATATAGCTCCTCTGCATAAGCCTGTGCTGCTACTTCAGCAGTAGCATAACGACCATCTGAATCAACTTCATAACCATATAAATCTTTCATATTAATTCCACTAATTATCAAATTTAACAGTTTCACGATGAATCTCGCCAACACTTTCATCAGCAATATGACGAGCAACTTTAAAGTCAATAGCGTTATAGTTTTCGTCAAGAGCTTCTAGCTCTTTGTCAAGCTGACGTTCTTGCTTAGCTTTAATACGAGCAATCTTTTTCTCGCAATCTCGGATAAACCTTTGATTTGCTTTTTTCATTGAAGCACGAAACTCAGGATTACCCTGAATTTTATAGACAGCATTCTTGATCATTTCAATTCTATTCATAATCTTGTCTCTTTTCTCATTTTGTATGGTAATTATACTGTATCTGACCGCTAAAGTACAATTTATTTTCGCCTTAGAAATCAATAGCTTATAAATTTTTATCTGTAAGCTGTTGATTTGTATACGGTTAAAAATTGTAACAAATTGTAACTTTTTTTGTTTAATTAAATCAATCACTTAGGCTAAAATATATCAAAAAATGCCTCATTTTGATACAATAAATTAATAAATACTAGTATAATCTCATCCATAAAGGAAAATCTGATGCGCAAGATTAGCTCCTTTATCATGATTCTGATGACCCCCTATATTGTACACGCACAAGTTCAAAATGACGCTGACGGCAATTTTGACTCTACTACCTATGTGGAGACTAATGGTACTACGAATTCGGCATCAACGGTAACCTCTACTAATACTAATACGAACTTGAATACGAATACTAGTACTTCTACTAGTACTTCTACTAATACTAATACTAATTTAAATACTAGTACTAGTACGGCTACTAATACGAATACAAATACTAATAATAACATTTTATCTGGTGGTACTACTAACACCAATACAAATGTGAATACTAGTACGAATACAAACACTAATGAGAATACGAACTATAATATTCTTTCTGGTGGTACTACTAATACGAATAACAATAATAACGTGAATACTAATACGAATACGAATACCAATTATAGCGAAAATGTTAGTGTTAGTAGTAATAAAAACGTGAATACGAATACAAACCTTAATACTAATAATACTACTAGTAATAATACAAATAACAATTACAACGAGAGTATTAGTACAAATACCAATAACAACACTAATGTTAATGACACCACGATCAATGCTACAAATAAAAACTATAGCCTTTCTAGTAGTGAAAACATAAATACGAATAATAGTACTATTGAAAGTAATAGCACGGCTGTAAATACTAACAACAATAATATAGTCAGTGACAATACTAATACAAATATTAATCAATCAGAAAGCATTAGTACTGCGACTAATAATAATGTGAATCAGAATACTAATGTAAATGAGAACAGAAGTGTAAGCGAGAGTACACAGACTCAGAACATCAATCAAAAGATTGAGTCGCCTCCTCCTTCTGCTATTGCTCCTTCTATTGGCAGTTCTTATTCGCAAGACTTGTGTACAACAGGCGTGAGTGGTGCAGTACAAACTCAGATATTTGGTATCTCTGGTGGCAAGTCAATCACTGATACTAACTGTGAACGTATTAAACTCTCTAAGACTTTGTACGATATGGGCATGCGTGTTGCTGCTGTATCGTTGATGTGTCAGGACTCTCGAGTATGGACTGCGATGAAGATGGCAGGTACTCCATGTCCTTATCAAGGTATGATAGGTGATGAAGCTGGTTTAGCTTGGGAAGAAAATCTTGCTGATATTCCTGGTATAGATGAAAAGGATATTGAGCGAGGTCGTATAACTGAATCGCCTAATATGCCTCGATGAAAAAAATACTCTTTACACTATTAGCCTTTTTCAGCATAAGCGCTTATGCTGATGCTGATTGGCTAAGTCCAGCTGGTATGACCAAAGTAATGGAAGGTGTCGATGATGGTACCTTCCACGTTTCTTTGGGTCATACCTTTCCTTATTATGGCGGTGTATTCACTGATGCTTGGATGAGCAGTAACGGTGTCATCCTTCTATACGATCCCACAACGCAATTCGGTAATCCTGACACATACAACTCAATGTGCTGTAATGGAGTAGACCTGACAGCAGGAAACACTTGGGGAAATTTTAGTTTTATGCTTGCCCCACTATGGACTGATTTGAGAGATGCTAATCTAACACCTGATGATGGCTATTATTACGAAACAGGACAAGGCGGCTCGTCTTTCCTTTGGTACAATGTTACAGAATATGCAACTAGTAACTTAAACACCTTTCAGGCAAATTTGTGGCCTGATGGTTCATTTGACTTTTTGTATGATGAAGTAGATGTTGTACAACATCAAACTTTTATAGGTTTTTCTGGTGATACTAGTCTAGGCGATGCGACTAAGTTGTATTACGGCAACAATATTTCAGATTCAAATCTTGGTGGGATGAATTGGTGGAGTCAACTATTCTCGGGTCAAGGTTATGCTTGGTACGGACAAGATGGTGGCTATGAGAGTTCACTAGATTGCTCCAACGCTTTAAATGATAGTCGTTGCCCAGGATATGAAGAAGCATATTTCAATCAACAGTGTAGTATAGATGCTTTATATAGTATACAATGTACAGGATATGAAGCAGCATACTTTACTCAACAGTGTGATTATGATCCTTTTTATGACACGCAATGCCCAGGTTACGACCAGGCTTTATTATTACAAGACGCAGCAGGTACAGATTTTGTATATGGTGACGATATATCTGATTTTTATGAAACTGAAATAACAGAAACTTTTGTAGCATCATATAATGAAGAAATAGATTACGGATATGAGGAGGAGGAATATGGGGGATATACAGAAACTTATCAATCAGAAGAGCCTGCAGGATTTGAAGAATATGAAGAAGAAACTTTTAATGACACAGGGCCCTTATACAGCGAAGAACTCGGAGAAGTTTATACCGAACCAGTCGCTGAAACCGAAGAAACAATTTCAGATGAATCCACTTTACTTGAAGAAGAAGAGATGGGAGCCGATACAATTAGCGAAGATATTGCTTTAGAAGAGGAATATGTAGAAGAAAGCGAAGAAATTACTCATATAGAAGAGGATATGAGTAATATTGAAGAAGATTTACTCATATCCGAAGAAGCTGTTGCAACAGAGGGGCCGAAAATTGATGCTGTTTCAATAGCACTGACCACAGCAGAAAATGCTGAAATGGCAGCAGTATCATTAGCAACAGAATCTACTAGTCAATCTGTAGTAAATACACAAGCGGCCACAAGTAATGAAGCAACTGCTGTACAACAAGACATAATCCAGGAAATAGTTGCACAAGATGTGCAAGTAGCAGAAAGCGTAATATCTGTCGCAATAGAACAAGAATCCACTGATACTGCGACAGAATCTACTCAAAATGAAGTACAACAGGAATTTAGTTTTGGGAGTGTTGATGCTATATTTGAAAGTGTAACACTGGATATGATAGTAGACCCAACAATAACGGTTGCAGAGGTATCCGTTGCTGTTGAAAGTCCAATAGAACAAGCGACACAAGAAGAACTAACAGTCGACTTTCAAATGGAATCATCAACTCCTACAACTGACAGTGGATTCTCTGCTCAACAAGATCAATCATTTTCAACAGGGCAAAGCATCACTGCAGTTCTTAATAATGTAGCTCCTAACTTCTCACAGTTTGATGTTGCACCTCCATCACAACAAGAACAACAGACAACTCAGAAAGCAGTTGCACAAGCAAACAATATGTCTGAAGAACAACTTGCTTCTAATCTAGAAGAGTTTGCTAATGATATGAAAGACTCTGGAGGATTTGGGGATCAGAGCTTGACTGTATTCTTAATGGGTAGGAATAGTAACTTTGCACAATATAACAACGTGCAATTGCGAGATAACGCATTTTATAATGATAGAGGCTTACCGGCAAATAGAGTACAAAATGATAGAAATTCTATGTTACAACTTATCGGTACAAGTGGCAAACATGAAGAAATGATATCTGGGCAGTATAGATAGAATATATATTATAATGTTTTATTATCTTTAGGAGAATAGGTTATGGCTAAAAAAAGAGCTGGTACTGGTGCAGTTAAAAAAACGTTGAATCATTCAAATGGAAAGGGAACTAGTATTGGTAGAGGACTGATAAAAACCAGTACTATGAATAAAAGTAAAAGGCGTAGTTATAAAAAATATCGGGGGCAGGGTAAATAATGGCAAAAGGCAGAAAAACTATCGCCTGGTTAATACCAGAAAATGAAACAAGAGATTCCCATACTTATCATTATTCAGTTATAAAAACAAAAAATACAATCGGTGAGAAGTTTAGATTTAAAAAATATAACCCAGTAAAGCGGGTACATGAATGGTTCAAAGAAGTAAAGGCTCCAAGCCACAACAAGTAAAGTATTATTCGAATTGCTTATTATGGGCAATTTGGCAAAAAATACAGTATGGTGGTAGATTAAATTATCATGTGTCCGGTACGTGGAAAGGGTTCCACGTATCTTGGACTAACGTGAAAGGAGAAACTTGGGAATACACGGCTCCCACGCAGGCTAAAAGGGATTGGTGGTATGTTCCAATTTTATTTAGAGGCATTATAAGGAGAAGACCTAGATGGCAGAAGTAGAATTTGGTGATGTAAAAGTAAGTGGCGGCAAGATGCTGCTAATCATACCGTTGCTAGGTTCTATATTAGGAGCAATGTGGGGAGGCTTTGAAGTGTATCAGCGTTTGCTTGATGCCGAAGAAGCTGTAACTAATTATGTTGC
>Ga0070749_10003486_pt1 | contig 10526 bp, 10 predicted proteins | sample VirMetDEL_Nov_18_FD_75180 | JGI IMG/M metagenome (GOLD analysis project Ga0070749, IMG submission 75180) | Aqueous microbial communities from the Delaware River and Bay under freshwater to marine salinity gradient to study organic matter... | ecosystem: Environmental > Aquatic > Marine >...
ATCCAGGCACAGCAAAAGCATGGATAAAAGAAGCATCCCAGATGGGTGCAAACACAATAAGATATCAGATCACACCTTCAAATCTTCCTGTCTTACAGCACAGGCAAAGCTATCTCGATTTCATAAATGAAAGCATTGATGACCTTTTAGAAATCATAAACTACTCAGAAGCAAACAGAATCCCTGTTAAATATATAATTGATCTCCATGCTCCATTTAGAGGCTTAAACGAAAAAGGCCAGCACTATTGCCTCACAGACCGAGAAACTAGAAAGCTCTGGAGAGAGGATCTAAGGCTCTTAGCTGACGTATTTGAGCCCTTTGACTCAGTAAAGGCTTTAGAGTTCATAAATGAGCCCCACACCTTCTCCAATAAAAGATGGGCAAGGCAAGCAAAAGTGGAGGTATCAAGAATCCGCAAATACTGGAAAAAGCAAATAGTTGTTCCCTGCCACAACATAGGCCCAAAAGAGATTGAGGACTTAGAGCCACTGAGACGCAAAAAGATTCTTTACACTGCCCACATGTACTCACCTTTTGAGATAACTCATGCAGGAATATACAAACCAATAGACCTTCCCTTCCCAGCTCTTAAGCTAAAGAAAAGACTCTCAGAGCTTCTTGCCTGGAAGCAAAAGCACAGAAAGCCCCTCTTTGTTGGAGAGTTTGGATGCGTGGATCTGGCAGGGGCAGACATGCAGAGACGCTATATCTCAAGATGCGCTAAAATCTTTAACAGGAACAGAATAGGATGGTGCCTTTATCCCTGGAAGGATAGGCACATATGGAATTATGAAAGCTCTGGAGTTATCAAAGAAATCAAAAAGTATTTCTAGGAGGAAATTTCTCTCTTTCTCAACTCTGCTCATAGCACCAAAGCCCACAAGAGAAGTTCTGCATCTTCGATACTGGAGAAAGCTATGAGTAGCCCCCTCTTTGATAGACTTCCACCAGATAGAAATCCTCTGACAAACACAAACATAGAAAGGCCCAAAGCATTAGCGGATCTCATGCGCTGCTTCTCATCTGGCTTTAATTTGGGGCGCTTAGGCTACACAGCAAAAACAGCTCTCTCAGTATGTCAGCACTTCGAGGATGATGTGGGCTGTGATGAGTGGGCTATCTGGGCAAAAGCTGGATACATATACGGCAGAAGCCAAAAAGATGACGGCTCTCCCAGATTCTCAACAAATGAAGCCATTGAGGACTGGATAAAATACAGGGAAACCGGGCAAAGTGAACACAAGCAAATCCTCAACGAAAGATTTGAAGTCTGATTACGGAATAGGAATCCCCTGGCTCTGGCAACTCCCTGCAACTCATCCCTTTCATGAGTCAGCTCTCTGGCATGATAATCAATATGATAAAATGCTTGCAGGCCAGCAAGATAAGACTCTAATAGAAATAGACAGGCAAATGCTCAGCTATTTCCTTGAAGATGCGGGAGATTCTCTCTTCTACAAAGTTCAAGCTTATGCCTTCTTTGCCATAGCCCATGCCTGGGGCTTAATCAGATGGAAGGGCAAGAAATACTAAGCAAAAGCGAGACAGCAAGCCCTTTTATTTCCTAAAATACACACAAGGAAATAGGGAATGGCTAGGCTGATGCTCTTACTTGCTGTTTTGTTTGCTGTATCTTGCATACAAACTGCCCGGAAAAAGCATACTCCATCTCTCTCTCCAATGCCGATTAAGATCCAGCGAATCGAGCGTGTAAGTCTTTAGCCTGCCATCCCCTTTATTTTCAGTCACTTAGCAAAAGGGTACAGGCTATAAAAAAATGGAAGTATTTCAGCAAGATATATCAAAGCTAAAGCCCTATGAGTTCAATAATAGATCTCATCCAGAGGAACAAGTTGAGAGGATAGCTCACTCAATAAAAGAGTTTGGATTCAATCAGCCTTTAGTGGTGGATGTTCAAGATAATATCATTGTGGGGCATGGAAGATTCCTGGCAGCAAAAAAGCTCGGGCTCTCTCACGTTCCTTGCTTGATGATTGATGAGCTCACAGATGAGCAGATAAGAGCCTACAGAATTATTGATAATAAACTCCAGAATGATAGCTCATGGCTGCTCAACAATCTTGAGCTTGAACTTGGATGGCTTGAGGATAATGACTTTGATTTAGAGAAATACGGCCTCGATGACTTACAGGATCTCTTTCCTGAAGATGAGCCAGAAGTTGAAGAGGATGATTTTGAAGCTCAGGAAGATGAGAGTGAGCCATATATCAAGCTTGGAGATATGATTGAGCTTGGTAGGCATCGGGTGTTGTGTGGTGATAGCTGCACAGATTGGTTTGAAGATATTGAGCCTGTTTTGATGGTAACAGATCCGCCTTATGGTGTTGAGTATTCAGCAGATTGGCGTGATGAGCTTCTGAATGAATCTAATAGAAGCATCGGAAAAGTTTCAAATGATGAGCGAGTAGATTGGACTGAGGTTTATAAAGCTGTAAATGCTCAAGTTGCCTATGTCTGGCATGACGGGCGAAACGCAGCAGAACTTTCAAAGAATTTACAAGATTCAGGCTATGAACTTGTGTCACAGATAATATGGGCCAAGCCTATGTTTGCCATAAGTCGAGGTGACTACCATTGGCAGCATGAGCCTTGTTGGTATGCTGTCAAGAAAGGCAAGAATCATAACTGGCAAGGCAGCAGGAGCGAATCAACTCTTTGGAAGATAGAAAGAGGCTGTAAAGACAAAACAGGCCACAGCACAGAAAAGCCTTTAGAGTGCATGGCAAAGCCAATAAAGAACAACACAAAGCAGGGCGATATAGTTGCAGATCCATTTCTCGGCTCAGGCACAACACTGATAGCCTGTGAGCAGCTAAACCGAACATGCTACGGAATAGAATTAGAGCCTAAATACTGTCAAGTCATAATCGAGAGATACAAGAAGCACTGTGAGGATAAGAAAAAGCCTTTTGAGTGCAAAATAAATGGTGAGGCTTTCGATGGCGCATAAACCAGATGACAAGCTAAGAGCCTGGGTGAGAAAGAGAGTGCTGCTAGGTACTCCCTTTGAGGAAATAGCCAAAGGCATAGGGATAAACTTCAGAACGCTTAAAAAGCACTATGAAGAAGAGCTAAAGTTTGCTGATGAGGCAAATGCTAATGTCAAAGGAATGCTTTACAAGCAGTGCATGGATGGGAACACAGCAGCCATCATATTTTGGTGCAAGACCAAGCTGGGCATGAAAGAGACAGAAAGGAGAGAGCTTACAGGGGCAGATGGGAAAGCATTAAACCTTAACCCTGTAGCACTACCACCATCAATCTCAAGAGAGGAATGGCTTAAAACCTATGCTCAGGGAATACCAGAGGAAGAGGGAGAAGATAATGGCTCATAAAGCAATAGAACCTGAGACACAGGAAGAGGCTCATATTGACTATCAAGAACACCAGAGGCGACATGAAGAGCTTAAAAAGTTGCTGCTTGGCGTAAAGCGTGAAGAGCTGAGCAGGGAAATAATAAAGATGATTCTTGGGCTCTGTCTTGGGATAGCAGGCTTTTCTCTCTTGTTTGGTTTCGCTGATTGGAGGGTTGCTCTTGGTATATTCCTTGCCATTTGGGGCAATAATTACAGAGGATGAGTCACATCTGGGCTCCACAGCCAGGGCCACAGCTTGCAGCAATAGAAGCCAAGTGGATAAATGAGCTTTTCTACGGTGGCGCTAGAGGTGGTGGCAAATCTGATTACCTCTTAGGCGATTATCTTCAAGATGTTTTTAAGTACAAAGAGAAGTGGCGTGGGCTTCTTGTTCGTCAATCCTACCCAGAGCTAGAAGAGCTAATTGCTCGCTCGCATGATCTTTATCCACCAACAGGGGCGGTCTGGGGAGAGCAAAAGAAAACCTGGACATGGCCTAATGGTGCTTTTATGCGGATGCGTTCAATAGAGAATGCAAGAGATGCTAAGAAATTGCAGGGGCATCAGTATTGCGTAGCAGTCGGCACCCCCATATTAATGGCAGACGGCTCAGCAAAGGCTATCGAGGAAATAGTAGCAGGGGAGTATGTTCAGACCCTAGAAGGCGCTAAGCCAGTTATAGCTTCAATAGCTCCATATGAGGCTGAGTGTGTAAGGGTGAGCAATGCGAAGGGCGAGCAAATCAATCCTTTCTGGCATCCGATTTTAACCGTCGAGGGTTGGCAGTCGTACGCATCTCTTCTGGATAACGATTCCACAAAGTCTGAAGAGGGATTTCAAGAATGCGGCAAGCATCCTTCCTTGAGTGTTTCCGCAAGACTTTTAGAACGTGATCAGCAGTTGGGTATTGCCGATATTCGTGCCGCCAAGAAATCTTGTGATGCTTACAGCAGCTGTGGATTGTTTGATGAGAGCATTTCAATCGTCGAGAGGCTTCTTTCAAACTTATTTTGGGATTGCTTGCACATTTATAAACAAGCTGCACAAAATCATTATCATAAATCTTGGCCGACTCTCTTTGGTGTTTCACCATATGCTCTTGCTGGTTCTGTACCAGCTCAAGGTTCTCAATGTCATTATTCTGCTTATTGCCATCTCTATGATGCACAACTTCCTCTGGGAGTAAGAACCTACCAAGAGAAATCTCAAGGAAAAGGCGGTGCTGTAGCACCATCCCTCTTTTGTTACATGATGGATGCTCTGGGCAATATTCCATCAAATAGCCATCAGATCGAAGAACAACATGAGTATCACCATCCTTATACCGGAGAGGTGAGGAGAGCGAGCGAGGGTAGTATTTACGACTCATTTGAAATGGCCCCTTGTGGCGTTAATCTAGTGGCGGACATACAGGTAAAAGATGCTAATCATTATATTACCGCAAATACAGGCATTGTAAACAAAAACTCATGGATTGGCTGGGATGAGCTACCTCAGTGGCCTGATGATAGAGCCTACAGGATGCTATTTGCCTGTAATCGTTCTGCAAAGGGAGTGCCAGAGAAGAGAATCAGAGCAAGTGGAAACCCTGGAGGCGTGGGGCATCATTGGGTGAAAAACAGATTCATTGACGCAAATCCTTTAGGCTTTCAGATACAAAAAGAGCAGCTAAGAAACGGAATCTGGGAAAGGCTCTTTATTCCTGCAAAAGTCTGGGACAACAAGATACTGCTCAAAAACGATCCAGATTACATTCAAGCCCTGGAAATGGTTGGCTCTCCTGAGCTTGTCAGAGCATGGCTTGAAGGCGATTGGAACGTAATTACAGGGGCGTATTTCCCTGAGTTCTCAACAGATAGACATATTATCAAGCCCTTTGAGATTCCCCCTCACTGGTTCAGAGTGTTCTCTCATGACTGGGGCTCAGCTTCTCCATTTGCCTCTATCTGGGGCGCTGTATCAGATGGAGACTGCAACATACCAGCAGGGGCACTAGTCATATACAGAGAGCTCTATGGCGCATCAGGGCCAAATCAGGGGCTAAAGATGCAGAACAAAGACATTGCAGCCATGACTCTCTCAAAAGAGGCTAAGAATGAGAAAATATCTCTTCGAGTAGCTGATCCAGCATGCTTTCACCAGGATGGAGGCCCATCAATAGCTGAAGATTATAGAAAAGAGGGCTTAACAGTAAGAGCAGCAGACAATAAGCGAGTCCCTGGATGGCAGCAGATAAGGGGGAGGCTTATAGGGCAAGATGACAGGCCCATGATCTATTTCTTCGACACTTGCAAGGATTTAATCAGAACTTTACCAGCTCTCCAGCATGATGAGCGAAAGCCTGAAGATGTGGACACAGAGGGAGACGACCACTTAGCTGATGCGTTAAGATATATGGCGATGAGTCGGCCATATATGAGGCCAAAACCTGTTGAGGAAAAGCCAAGATACCTTAACAAGATGACCATCAATGAGCTTTGGGCAAATAAGGGCAGCAGAAGAAAACCAGGCAGGATTTAGATGGAACAAGATGACGGTGCAGTAGAGCAGCTATCAGAGGAAGAAAAAAAAGATGATGGCATTGTTCGAGTCTGGCTTGATAGAATCAAGATGGCCAGAAAAGAGGCTTCCTCATGGCGTGAAAGATGCCGAAAAATCAAAAAGAAATATAAGGATGAAGATTCTGATGATAGTGCATACAAGCGCTCAGCAAGGATAAATGTTCTCTGGAGCAATGTTCAAACGCTTCAGCCAGCTCTTTATTCCAGAACACCAAAGCCTGAAGTGCGCAGGCGCTTTATGGATAAAGACCCAATAGGGAAGGCAGCAGCAGAGGTGCTTGAAAGAGCTACAGAGTTTGCTCTTGATGCCTATGATTTTGATTCTGTAATGAGAAGAGTCAGAGATGATTATCTGCTCTGTGGAATGGGCGTTGCTCGGGGCTTCTATAAGCCTGTAATTGAGAAGTCTGTTCAAGAGATAGAGGATGAATATGGGGATATCTCCTATGAAGAGAGTGAAGAGGTTACTTATGAAGAGGTGACTTGTGGATACGTTCATCCTGATGATTTTAATTGGAGCCCAGCTCGTACCTGGGGGGAAGTGACATGGGTTAGCTTTGACTCTTATATGAGCAGAGATGAGCTAATTGATCGCTTTGGTGAGGAGATCGGCAGAGATATTGAGCTTGATTACACTCCCAGCAATATAGACAAAGAGACAGCAGACAGGCCTAAGGGTGAATATTTCAAAAAAGCAAGAGTCACTGAAATCTGGGATAAAGAGACTCGTAAAGTTTATTGGGTGGCTGCTGGTTACCCTTATGGCCCACTTGATACGCAAGATGATCCGCTAGGGCTTACAGATTTCTTTCCCTGCCCAAAGCCATTATTTGCCACACAAACCAATGATACTCTTATCCCTGTTCCTGATTATGCGCTTTACCAGGATCAGGCAAGAGAGCTTGATGAGATTACAGGCAGGATTGATTGCTTAGTTAAGGGCTTGAGGCTTGCAGGGGTATACGACGCATCATGCGAGGGGCTTCAAAGGCTTGTTGAGGAATCAGCAGAAAATGAGCTCATTCCTATTGAGAATTGGCCACAGTACGCCAAAGAAGGGGGGATGCAGGGCACGATTCAATTCCTTCCTATAGGCGAGGCAGCACAGGTGCTTCAGGTGCTGTATGACGCAAGAGACAGGGCTAAGGCTGATTTGTATGAAGTAACTGGAATGAGTGACATTATTCGGGGCGCTTCAAATCCAAATGAGACAGCTACAGCTCAGCAGATTAAGGGGCAATTTGCCACTTTAAGACTTTCAGATAAGCAAGCAGAAGTTCAAAGATTTGCCAGGGATTTAATAGCAATCAAGGCAGAAATCATTGCAGAGCAATTCTCTGAAGAGACTCTAATGCTCATGGCAGGCACAGACATGCTTGCTCAGACTGATCAGGGGGTAGTGGTAAACTTTGAGCAAGTGGTGGAGCTTCTTCGCTCAGATGTCATGAGGGCTTTTAGAGTTGATATTGAGACTGATTCGACGATTGCCATTGATGAGCAGATGGAGAAGCAGGCAGCTACTGAATACCTAGCATCTGTCGGGCAGTTCATGAATCAGGGCTTTCCAATAGCACAGCAATTCCCTCAGATGGCAAATTTCATGATGGAGGCAATTTCTTCAGTATCAAGGCGCTTTAATTTTGGCAGAAGCTTAGAGGCTTCACTTGATCAGGGGCTAGAAGCTATCAAGCAGCAGGCAATGATGATGCTCCAGCAGCAACAGCAGGCAGCTAATCAGCCACCACCACCAGATCCGAAGATGGTCAAAGTGCAGCAAGAGGGGCAGGCAGCTCAGGCCAAGATGCAGATGGATATGCAGATAAAGCAATCTGAAATGCAGATGAAGATGCAGGAGAAGCAGGCTGAAATGGCTCTCAAGCAGCAGGAGATGTTGGGGCAATTACAGCTTCAGGCTGATAAGATTCAGAAGGAAATGCAGCTCAAAGCAGCTGAGCTTGCAAGAAAAGGTGATCTGGATACAGCAGCTGATCTAGGAGTTCCATTTATTCCTACTCAGGACAAAGTAACAGAAGTTGAGTTTTATGATGATCCTGTAACTGGCACAAGAAAAGCCAGAGCAGTAACAAGCAGACAGGCGCAGTAAAATGGCAATTACAGTATCAAACCAAAACACCTCCTGGGACGCTGACACCAATGCTGATTACGATGTCACCACAGGGGCAGGCAATGTTGATGCAGGCACTCAGCGAGTAGTTATTGCTTCTGATCAGGCTGAGGTGAGTGTAGCTCAAACGCTACCGACAACCATTAACTCTGGAGTAAAGAGTGTAACTACAGCAGGAATAGCAGAGACTCTCGTTGCCTCATCAACTCCCTGTAAGAAAGTTATACTACTTGCAGACCCAAGTAATACCACAAGTCAGATTTACTATGGAGCTTCAGATGTGGATAGCACCACAGGAATGATAGTTTATTCAGCACAAAAAGAAGTGATTGAGATTGATGATGCACAAAAGATTTATGTGGATGTTGGCACTAATGGTGACAGCATCCGTTACATTATACTTACCTAGCGCAGAAGCTCAGAATCCACCCCTGAAAATTTCAGACGAGGGGAGTTTGCAGGGCTTGCCAGTATTTGAGCTTGATTGTTCAGGCACCGGGATCTCGTGCTCTCATTCTGGAATCACTGGAACAATAGCAGTAGACAAGGCCGATTTTTCTAATGACGGCGATACGGCGGGAGCAAATCGCACTTTAGGCAATAATGACAATTTTGATCTTGGTCTTGAAACTGGCGGAGTAACTCGCTTGCACGTAGAAGGCGACGGGGTTGGGGCTAGTGCTGGCAATGTTGGGATAGGTACAACGACTCCGGCTACTCCCCTCGACGTAATTGGAGATTTGCAATTTTCCGGCAATTTGAGGGTCGATCAAACAAGCATGAATTTTGTTGTAAATGGGGTTGAGCAGTTTGATATCAGAAGCAATGCCAGAATGTATACAATGCATAATCATTATATCGGAAGTAAAACGAGCGCCTTAGAATTTAGCGCAGCTACCGACAAAGATTTAATTTTTCAACATAGTTCGGGCGCCACTAAATTTATGGTTATGAAAGGCGCAAGTGGTTATGTCGGAATTGGGACGGTTACACCGATACGAAATTTGGAAGTTGCTGGAAGCGGGGCAGTAAATGGTAATCTTGTAGTGGGCGTTGATAACGCCGGAAATACGCCGACGAGTCAAACCGAGCTTCTTCAACTTTTCAATGGTAATTTGAAAGTTTCACGAAACAGCGCAACTACGGGGTATGCTTTTTTTATTGGCAGTAAACCGAGTGGACCAAGAATTTCACTAGGCACTAACCAAGAAGATGATAAATTTTTTATCATTGGGGCTTATGGGAGCGTTATCAATATAGATGTATATAGGGATCTTCTCTTTCGATTTTCAGGAGTTGAAAAAATTCGTTTTACATCGGACGGAAAAGTAGGAATTGGAACAAGTAGTCCTTCAGAATCGCTTGACGTAAACGGTGGAATATTATCTCAAGCAGTAACAATCGACAATGGGGCATCATCGTGCCTAATGATTCGTGATACTGACGATGCAGGTTGGACCGAGTGTTTTACGCTTGACGGGGTAATGAGCTGTAGCTTGGACGCTGATGGGGTTTGTGATGGTGCATAAAAATAGGATGTTGAAAATGAAAAAAGTTTTATTTGCTTTAATTGTAGTCTTTTTTTCGGTGGATGGCTTTGCGCAAGATATGCCGACAGGAGATCCGGCTGATGTTGTTATAGAAGTAAACTACACCGCTTCCGCCGATCTTATAAAAGGAGCAGCGGAGCAACTTGGCTGGACCGGCTTTATTGAAGTTTACGAAGAGGTTGTAGTCGGTTTTGAGCCGGATGGCGTGACAGAAATTGTTGAGAGTCGAATTGTCAAAAAAGACCAAAGCTATATTGAATTCATGGAAAAATACGTCCAAACGCAGATCCTTTACTTGGTGAATCGGCCTTATTCAGAAATCGCAGAAAAAGACATGAGGGCTCAGCTCATGGCAGTAAAGCAAAAAATAAGTGAAGAAAATGAATCAAGGCTGAAAGTCATCGTGCAAGAAAAAAAATGAGAAATTACTTTTTTAATGTGTTGGTTTCTATTGACCAGCTTATCAACACTTTAGCGAATGGAGATCCAGACGAAACGATTTCGGCTAGAACTTGGCGAGAGCGGCCAAATTCAAATTTGCGAAAGGTGATTGATTGGATTTTTTCTTGGTACGAAAAAGATCATTGCAAAAGAAGCTATGAAAGAGAATTAAAAGGGTGTCAATGAAAAGAGAGATTGTAGAAGTTATATTTTTTATCCTGTTATCGACTTCCGCTTTGTTTGCCGAGGGCTTAAAAGTCGAGATACCAGAGGGGCAAGAAAAAAGAGTTATTGAAGGACTTGCAAAACGGCACGGGTGGAAACCTTTTGTGCAAAATGAGCAAGGCGAAGTCTTGCCAAACTCGCTTACTAAAAAAGATTTTGCAAACGAAGTACTAAAAAGTTTTGTTTTGCAATCGGTGGCTGATTATGAAGGTGAATTGGCTGCTAAGGCTGCGAAACAAAGAGC
>Ga0070749_10003487_pt1 | contig 10526 bp, 14 predicted proteins | sample VirMetDEL_Nov_18_FD_75180 | JGI IMG/M metagenome (GOLD analysis project Ga0070749, IMG submission 75180) | Aqueous microbial communities from the Delaware River and Bay under freshwater to marine salinity gradient to study organic matter... | ecosystem: Environmental > Aquatic > Marine >...
AATTTCATGAAATCTCCAAAGCGTCTAAGAATAGCGAAAGCTGGAAATTGGTGAAAGAAATTTCTTTTTCTTGAATTTATTAACCAATTTGCTATACTGATAGACATCAAACGAGAGTTTGAGCTAAACAACACATAAGAGTACGCAACCAAGGAGTTCCACATGCTAGGTTATTCACGATATGACGAGCCTTATTACGAAGAAGAAAACGACTTCGTTCACGTCGATGAAGTTGAAGAAATGCGCAAAGCTTTCGTTGACATCATCCGTTCACTTTATGGAGACGGCGACATTGAAGATCTCGATTATGAAGTCGAGCATCTTTGCGATCTTCTAGAGATCCACCGTCCATCTCTTCCACTTAACGTCGAGCGTAAAGCTCCGGTATTTACAAACAAAATGCAAATGACCAATGCGCTTGAGCGCGTTGCTAATTCTTAGGAGGTCCCATGACAAAAGCAGTAGCAAAAACAAAAAACCCAATGGCTGGATTCACTCCAGAACAAAAAGACATGATCACCAACTGGATCTGCAAAGATGCCAATGACATCGAAATACAGGTCTTCTTGGAAACATGTCGCGAGCTTAAGCTTTCCCCTTTTCTTAAAGAGGTTTACTTTTTCAAGAATAGCTGGTGGTCTCGTAAAGAGAATAAGCAGATTGAGAACTGCGTCATCGGAGTAGGGATCAATGGGTACAGAAAAATTGCCGAAAGAACCGGACGGTATGCACCGGGTAAAGCTACCGAATACCAGCTAGACAAATCTGGAATGCCCCTCAGCGCTACAGCTTATGTAAAGAAGCTAACAGATGACGGCACTTGGCACGAAGTTGCATGTACGGTATTTATGGCGGAGTTTCCTGGAGCGGCTAAAAGCTCAATGCCCTTCCACAAGCTTGGAATCAACGCAGAGTCTCATGCCCTGCGAAGAGCTTTCCCTGAAGCGTACAATGGGATCTACTCTAAGGAGGAAATTGAGACATCGGATTTCAAGCCTGCAGGTGCTGATGAAGAAGACAAAACTGTTACCCCCCAAGCAATTGACAAAAGTGTCACCCATGACACCAAGACATCAATTAGCCAAAAAGAGTTCGAGGAGCTGAATGACCTGATTGGAGAAGATGAAACCTATCGAGGAAAGGTGCTGCGCTATCTACAGAAGGCCTATAAAGTGTCTAAGCTAGAGGAGATGCCCAAAGAAGTGTATCCCCAAATCAAGGCACAAGCTATCAAAAACCTAGAAGCACTTGAAGAAGTGCAGATGGAGGCGTAATGGAGCAAGGAACCCCCGAATGGCTTGAAATGAGAAAGAATTACCTGGGGGCGTCTGACGCTCCCATTGTAATGAAAGTTTCCCCATGGTCGACTCCTTTTCAGCTATGGAGAAAAAAGCTAGGACTGGTCGAAGACGAACCAGAAAATGACAACATTCGGTATGGAAAAGCTATGGAGCCCATCGCTAGGAAGGCTTACGAAAAACATACCAATAATCTGGTTACGCCTGAGATTATTTTTCACCCAGAGAAAAAATTCATGATGGCAAGTTTGGACGGCCTTTCTCTTAACGGAGATATTATCGTAGAGATAAAAACAGCTAATAAAAATGACCATCAGTTAGCTAAAGAAGGAAAGATTCCAAAAAAATATTTTCCACAATTGCAACATCAGCTTGACTGTTTGCCTGGTGCAGTGCTACACTATTGGTCTTATCACAAAGATGAAGGCGTTTTAGTTGAAGTTGAAAGGGATGACGAATACATCGAACGGCTCGTTTCAGAAGAAGAGAGGTTCTGGAAATGTGTCCAAGATTTTGAAGCACCACCACTCACTTCCGCAGACTACGTTGAATTCTCTAATGATACGGAGTGGCTGTCTCTTATCAACGAAGCGAGGGAAGTTGATGAGCTGGAAAAAGCCCTCAAGGAAAGAAAAGAGCGGAACCGAAACGCTTTAAAAAATAAGGCCGGAGGCCAGAGTGCACTTGGAAATGGGGCCAAGTTCACTAAAATTGTGAAACCTGGATTAATTGATTGGAAAGCTTTGTGCGAGGAGCGATCTATCAGCCGGGATGAACAAGAGCAGTTTCGGAAATCACCAGTTGAGCAATGGAGGTTAAGCTTATCGTAATGAGCACACACAAGGATCATGAACCTGATTTTTTTGACGATGCACCACTAACTCCCGAGCGAATGCTTTGGTTGAGTTTGTCAGAGCTAAGAGAAGGTCAAAACAAGCTGAGGAAAAGCCTCTTTAGAGAGGTGGGTGAACTTAAAAAGGAAAACTCATCCTTAAGGCAAACTATTAACGACTTAAAACAAAATATGGGCCAAGAGGATCTATTTTCCGACTTGTTTGCGGTAGCTAAATGAGCACAACATTACAAAAAGAAGAAGAGTACACATATTTTCTCGACCATATTGTGGATGAGGTAGGGAAAAAGATAGAGGGCATCTACCCGATTTTGCATCTTTTAGAAGCGAATCCGAGAGATACCCCTGAGTATAGACTTCTTAACCGCGTTTGGGTAGATTGGTGTGACTATCTAGAGTCTCAATAAGTCCACCGAATTCCCGCTTCTATTGCGGTGAATTCTTCGTTGAACTGTAAAAAGAGTTTTAATTCTTGTACGCGGTTTCTTTTTCCTATTCCCAACTCCACCAACTGCTTTTGGGTTTTTTTTTATCCTCTTGAGATTCATCTTGAGGACCAGGACCCATGTTGATTATTTCTTGGCGGCTTTCTTCTTTTTTTTCTTCTTGAGGAAGAGGGATTTCAACCACTTTAATAGCTTCACGTTCCTTTTTCTCCTGATGGTATTTCTGAATCTCAGGATGCACCTTGCGTTCCCTAGATTTGAGCGGTTTATCATGCTTGCGTTTGTGATGTAAACACCCTGTGAGAGACATCATAAGTATTAAGGCTAAATATATCGGTTTTTTCATTATCACTCCCGGTTTTGGGCTGTACCTTACAATTAGCATATGGTGGCTTTTTGGTACAATTTTGTAAGAAAAAAAGACGTTGTGAAAAATGTACGAAAATCGTACAATAGTTAGCGGGGAATTGGAATTATAAATAAATTGAAACTAACGTCTGATAATTATGCTTATGTTGTGTAAAACACTATACATTCAATTTTAAAGTACCTATTTAAAATAAGAATAGTATTTATTAAGATTTGAAGTCGAGAAATATAAATTTTTGCAAAGCGAATATTTTAAAGATTGCAAAATAGCGAGGGCTTCTGTAAAGATGTCATCCATGAATAAATTGATCAAGGAATGGAAGGACAACGATGGCTTAAGACTCATCGTTTGGGTCTTTGTTGGTTTTTTTCTTATCGCTTTCATGGCTATCATGATCGAATCTCTTTTTTGGAAACCTTTAGGGGTTCCTATTGGCATAGCCTAAAAGAAGAAAAAGTAATTTTCTTTAAACATTTTTATCGCTAATAAAAGCCACATTACGACATCTCCCCGGCATCGACAAGTTTGCCTAATGCCTCTCTTCTTTCTTCATCTGAACGATCTTCATCTTCGAAGATCTCCCAGTTTTTTTCGTTTTCACGTTCTTGTTCCATTCTTTCTTCTTCAGCAATTTCGCTGGGAGTTTTAACGTGAATGTCCACAACATGGGCACTCAAGGAAGAAGACACCACTCCAAAAAGTAAAAACCAATGTTTCATACGTCTCACCATAGCATTTTATCAGAAAATGTCAAAAAAGAAAAATTCAAGGAAAAAGTAGACGTCTCAGACGGTCTAGATTGCCTTATTTCAACTGTTGCCGTATGATATGCTTCCTATGAAAAAACGCTTAAATGGAGACGAAATATGAAGCTTTTTGCAGTATTAGCAGTAATTGCTACCAATTTCCTACCAATTTGTACCAATTCGGTCTATGCCGTTAATCACGAGACTTATTCGGATGTAGGTAACCGCACCTATAAGGCTCTCTACTCCATCCATGAGCAAGGAAATACCTTATTTGCCATGAAACAGGCCAAAACGTGTGCTCATGCAGATATTTTTAACGACTCCGATCATGTCCATTTTCTTGTGCTTTGGATGAATTTAGCTAGTCTTCTAGAATTGAAAGAAGAAAGAAACCAAGCTGATAAAGAACTGAAAGAGTTAATCAACAGCTCCGAAGACGCCTTTTGGGAGTTCCGAAGCTATTATGATTGTTAAGCGCTAACGTATTCTGTTACGATTACAATCCCTGCTGTTCCGTTGCCGCCTGCTGTAGCAGATGTCGATTGGAAATTCGAGGAACCTCCTCCTCCTGCGCCGTATCCGGTGGCAGCAGCTCCCGCAGCTGCAAAAACATTAGCACCACCAGCTCCGTACTGTGAAGAACCACCCTTTCCCCCAATTGCCCAAGTTCCTGTCGCTGCAAGTTGGGATCCATAAAACCCATATTCTCCATTCGATCTGAAATCCCCTCCTGAACCTCCCGATCCTCCTGCACCTCCACCACCGAGGTTAGGGTTGGCCGAAGCTGCCGACGCAGCTCCTCCGGCTCCTCCCCCTGCTGTAATCAGCGCCCCGACTGAAGATGTACCGCCAGATCCTCCTGCGCTCGCGCTCGCTCCAGCTCCAGCTGCACCAATTGTAACCGTTTGGGAAGCTCCAACGGTAGCTGCATCAAAAATTCCCCGAGCATATTCACCGGCTCCTCCTCCTCCTCCATTACTATATTGAGCTGCAGTTGTGGTATTTGCTCCTCCACCTGCACCTCCACCCCCGATGACTTCTATTTCACAATAGACCATCCCTGAAGTTGGTGTGTAGGTTCCATTGGAAGTAAAAACCTGAGAAACTACAGATGTGATTGCTCCTGTAGCCGAGACATCTTGAAATGTAGGAAGGGCACCAGCTCCATTTGAAGTTAAAACTTGATTAGCAGAACCAACACTAGCGATAGATTGTTGAGCAGCTGTGGTGGTTGTTCCACCACATATAACCGCATAGGCTGTTTGGGTTGCTCTACCAGTTCCACCTTTAGCTACCTGAGCGGGATCTTCAGAATTCCATGAATTATTCGTTACCATTTTTCACCTATACAAATGTTATATTTCCAATACTATTAATTACGACAAAATCTGTATTAGCAACACTACATACTACTGTAATAGTATCCCCTATTGCTGTCGTGGATAGAGAACCGCCGGCTCCCGTCGTGGTATCCTGATTTCCAAAATGAACTGTTTGGCCAGCGTTTTGAGCCAAAGTCCATCCTCCAGCATTAATTGCACTGATGGCAAACGCATCTCCCACAGCGGCTGTAGCCGGAAGAGTAAAAGTAACGCCTGCTCCACGATTGGCAAAATATCCGTTTTGAACAGAAACAGCTTGTGTCGCTGAAGAAATTACTGACCACGTTAGCCCTACTCCGGAAGCGGAGATAGTAACTGTGTCTCCTGGGCCATTTCCAGTTACAGAAACTCCCATTCCACCAACAATATTTATGTTTCCATTACCATCTGGTTTAACCGAAGGAGAACCATCATCAGTTGTAACCTCATCTATTCCTGGAGAAGCCGCGCCGGTAAGGAGTTGCAACCATTGAGCATCTCCGGAACTATCAAAATTAGCGAGATACCAAATATCTCCTTCGGTACCAGAAGAAGGATTTTTGCTCAGAATAACAAGTTGCCCTACGGGATATTTTTTATCCGTAGTTGTTGGCTCCCTAGGAAAAAAGCGAATTGGAGCGAGATTAGAAGTAGGTCCGGTGTAATCTGTAGGGATAAATTTAGAAATTCCAATTGTCATTATACCACCGTGATGTTCCCTATGCTTGAAAGTACGTTGAAGTCTGTATTAGCTGTAATACACACCAGCTCTATAGTATCTTGTGCATCAGTTGAAGCTAAAGATCCTCCTGCTCCAGTGGTAGTGTCTGAAGAGCCAAAATGAATAGTTTGTCCTGCATTTTGTCCCAGAGACCAGCCGCCTGCACCTTTTCCCGTGATTCTAAAATAGTCACCAACCGAAGCAGTAGCAGGTAAAGTATAACCAACGGTCGCCGCATTATTTGCAATATAGCCGTTTGCAGCCACAATAGAGGTAGGACCAGTAACTGTCGTTTCATTCCAAGTTATTCCTCCACCAGCTACATCGATTGTGACGGTAGAACCTGTTCCACTAGTAGAAACACCGGTTCCCCCCGTAAAAGTTAATGTACCTGAAGCAGGCGTTGCGGAACCACTATCTGTGCTTGCCGATATTAAGACATCTGCCAGATCAATATCGTAATCAGCCATCGTAATCGTTCTAGTGGTCGATGTAGTAATGGCTGAAGCTTCAAATGCTATTAGTTTTGAAGTGTCTCCATTGTCAAATATTCTAAAGGCAGCATCGTCAAATGTTTGAAGAGAGCCTCCTCCTCCTCCTGCAATTGTATTAGGTAATAATCCTCTCAAATCCACTTCTTCAATGGAGGTCCAAGTACCACCAGAAACAGCTTGATGTCGTAGTTTCCATTCTGAAATCAGAAATCCAGTGCTTTTAAATTGGTCCGGTATTGTAAAGTTAGCATAGGCATCCGGATCTAGTTCAAGATCTGCTTGGTTCGCATAACTGCCGGACGGAAGATTTATAAATCTTTTAGATTCTCCGTTGCTATTGACACTCCCCCACAAAACGAGAGAAAAGTAGCGACCCGCCATGCTAGCGCCGGTTGAGTCCGTCAAAAGAGCATTTAAATCATTAACAATTGTATAAGGGGTAGTACTGTCATTGATTACATAGTAATCGTCAGCGTTAGCAAAAACGGGAAAGGTATTTTCATGCAACTGCAATACCGTTCCGATAGCGGTACTAATAAAAACGTTGTCCGGGGTCCCTACATTTGAAGTTATTGTATAGTTTTGTGCAACGCCATTTAAATAGGTAGCCGATTGCTGACGAATCCAAAAGTTTAAATGAGAGATATGACCTTGTTCATTCGTATCTATAATATGATCGGTCCAATTTTGTTGTTTATAAGGACCATCAGTTTGCAATGTAGCAGCACTTTGACAAATTACTGTAGCGATTGGAGCATGTTCCGCTGCTGGCCACCCTGCTGTACTAGCTGTTAAAGTCTTCGTAGATTGTAAAAAATACACATAATTGACTTGAGGAACCGTATCAGTCCCAGCTGTTAATGTAACTGTATCTGCTGGCGTCGTATCCCATGCGTAATATCCATCTGAAAAGATAACTGTAAGATCTCCCCCTCCGGATCTTTCCACCGATAGAGTAATGGTAGCACCGTCGGATGTCACTGCTACAAGTGGAGTTTCAATGATGGTACCATTCCATCCGTGAATAGCTGTATCTTCCGCATTCTGGGTCAAATCAATTGTAATTGAACCAGCCGCATTAGAAATTCTAATATTTTCATCACCGGTCAATGTGCTAGTTACTGCCGGCTGACCTAAGGAACCGATTAACAGTTCACCATTACCCATTTGTGTTGGATAGGTGCGGGAAGTTCCTAGATTAAGTGATCCCCCGATAGTACCGTTATCGAGAAAAGAGACATTTGTCAATGTAAGTTGACCAACGCCGCTTCCATTTATAGCTGGGTTGGCACTTGTATCAATAGAGACGGAAGATATTTTACTGTTAGCGCTACTATTATAGTTTAATGCTGTGTTAGCTCCCGTAACGAAACTAGAATTATAAATATCTAAGCTTGAATTGTTCGAAAATGTAACTGTATTTTCAAATACTGTTCCACCAGCAGCTATACCATTGGTACCTGTTTGAAAATCTACCGGACATTGGACTACACAATTATATAATTCTACAAATCCAGAAGTAATCATGGTGTTACCGCTTCCGGCACCCATTGTGATATTGGTCATAAAAACCGTTGCGCCACCAGTATTATTCACCCATCCGCAATCAGTCGATCCAATTTCTCCTATGTCAAAGGCCCCAAATCCTCCCGAAGAAGTCCAATTGGGAAGATTGAAGACATATCCATTTGTCACGTCTACGGCCACATCGATAATAAAAATAGAACTTGTGCCGGCAGCTGCACTATTAAAAATATTAGTCGCAGATTGAAGCTTGCAATTTCGTAAAACGAAAGAACCTGATGATGGGGGTGTATGTTCTCCCACAATAACTAGGGCACCCAAATCTCCTAAGCCTACACCACCAACAATTTGTGTGTTGTCATAGAGAGTGAGATCTTCAGTATACGTTCCAGGTCGTACAAAAACGATTCCACCGCCGTCTCCATTCGCTGCATCCAAAGCATCTTGAATAGTTGAGTAATCGGTATCTCCATCTTGACTCACTACATATTCAGAGATGAATCCTGGCGAGGAAATAACACCATTATTTGATGAACCGGATGTAGAAATGCCATTTTGTCCATTGAGATTGACTACGCCAGCTACAGGAGTAACAGTGCCCGAGTCAGTGTCTATTTGAGTGATAGCACCCCCTGAAGAAGCATCTACGACGACGTCGAGTTCTCCAGTAATTGCGTTGTATCTATAGGGCATCTTTTATCCTATGAGTAAGTGTATGTAGCTCTGTCGTCCCACTCGAATTCAAATTCGGCAGACGCGTTTCCTTGGTCATTTTGAGGCCATGTAATGCTAGTGACCCCTTGGTTGGCATCATATTCTATAAATCGAATCTGCCATTTGACTTCCCCATTCAATGTTCCGACCTTAGCTCTTCCAAGATAAACTGGATTCCCGTTTGCATCATTTTGGGCTCGAAGCGCAACTTCCGAATCCTGAACAATAAATTCCCGTCTATCTCTTTCTCCAAATTTAAAAGGTCTATTTTGCCCGCTGCGTGTCATGCCGTTCCTTGAGTAAGAATATTAGAGAAAATAGAACCAGAGCCCGCTCCGGTAACTTGTCGAATTTGTAGCTGTGTTCCTTGTTTAAAAAGGACCACTCCTTCTGTCATAGAATTAAATTTTGTAGCACCAGTAATATCTAAAGTAGTACCAGCAGCTATTCTTAATTCATTTGTAGAACCGTCCGTTGTAATGTAGACATCTACATCACTTGCATTGGTTATTTCACATTCATAGCAGGGCCGGCTAAGAGCCGACCCAAAGTTTTGGAAAGAACCCGTAAGGGAAGCACTATCAAATTCTTTTAATTCAAAATATGTAAATAATGCCATTTTATCCCTTAGTTTTGTCTCACAATGAAATAAACAAATGTAGATTGGTCTCCAGTCTCATCGTTAGCTGGTGTGGCCAAATCTTTTGATTCTACTGTGAAACTTGCTCCTGCACTGATTGAGTACTGAAGGTTTCCAAGCGCTGTTGAAGAATTTTGATCCAGTCTCTGAATGAAAATTCTATCGTTAGCCGCTATATTGGTGTTATTGATCGTCACCTGACCATTTGTCAAGGTTCCTGTACCAATAAAGTCTGTAGCAGCTCCCCCGTTCATTTCAAGTTGTGTTGCCACATCAGAAAGGACAAGATTTCCGCCAGTAACGTTGACGTTTCCAGTTCCACACTCAAGGGTTACTCCCCCTGCAGCATTACTTGCTACCAGTCTTACAGCATCAGCTGCAGCTTGGCTAGAAGCAACGTTGATTTGAAGTGCTCCATCCATATCAATCCCACCGCTTGCAGCAGCGAAATTAATAGCATCAGCAGACGCTAAGCCAGAAGTTAGAGTAATTCCCCCTACATCTGATTCTAAATGAACTGAAGCAGCTCCTGTTCCTTGATCGGAATGCAAGCGAATAGTCTCACTTGTACCCGCATTGGCATGGAGGTAGATCGCATCAGCAGCATCTTCTCCAGCAGTCATAATGAGTCGTCCAGCAGCTGAAGCAAAATCGATGTCGATTCCAGCTCCCGAAACACTGAAGTTTGAAGCAGCAGCAGCATCTAGACTAATAGCTCCTGTTGAATCAATTGCGATACCAGCAGTTCCAGCATCAATGTCCATACCACCAGCTGCATTAGATGCGTTCAATCTCACTGCATCAGCAGCAGCTTCACCACCACTCAAGTTGGCAGAAGCAGCTGTAGCAACTAGGTCGAGGTCATTGGTAGCAGCAGTAATATCTACACCGCCACCAGATGCATTAAGAACAATAGCGTCTGCAGCAGCTTCGCCAGCTGTGACGACAACTGAACCAGCTGCGTTGTCTACGGTGATATCTTCACCTGCTGCACCAGCAGCATCGATATCGATTCCTCCAGCACTAGCATTGATACGTACAGCATCACCAGCGTTTTGTGATGAAGCAATGTTTACTTGTAGCGCACCATCGATGTCTACACCTCCTGCAGAAGCAGAAAGATTAATTGCATCTGCACTGGCTAGAGCAGCTGAAAGAGTAATACCCCCAGCAGTAGAGTCTAGAGTGACAGAGTCCACTCCAGTACCTTGAGCAGCTTGGATTACTACGGTTTCCGAAGTTCCTCCGTTAGCTACCAAACTAATAGCGCTCGCTGCATCTTCAGTAGAAGATACGGCTACGGAACCTCCAGCAGAAGCCAGGGTGAGATCTTGACCTGCTCCAGTAACGGTGAAG
>Ga0070749_10003488_pt1 | contig 10521 bp, 26 predicted proteins | sample VirMetDEL_Nov_18_FD_75180 | JGI IMG/M metagenome (GOLD analysis project Ga0070749, IMG submission 75180) | Aqueous microbial communities from the Delaware River and Bay under freshwater to marine salinity gradient to study organic matter... | ecosystem: Environmental > Aquatic > Marine >...
GACAATGTCTTATAGCCAGATCAGGGAAACATTGATGGACATTGCAGGCCACGCGGTTGTGGCCATGGCATGCTTGGACGAGGAGACAAAGGAATGAATCTGCAGGTAATTCGATGGCTGGTGAAGCACCGCCAAACGCTCACCAACTGCATGGAAATCATCAAAGATTTTGACCCCAACTCACCGCTGATCGACCGTTGGAACGTGGTCGACAAGGTGGCCCGCGAGATCATTCCGCTGCTTTCGTCTGACGACGTTGCCGAAATGGGCGTCGGGTTCCTAGAGGACTACGACGAGTAAACCGCGATGAGCTGCGGCAGCGAGTTGATGGCGATGGGCTTCGATTGGAAGCTCGTCATTGAAGCGTTGGTTCCAGTGATCGTCGCCATCCTGCAAGCCCTGATGCCGGCCGAGGAAGAGTGAGCCTTCACCTTCCTCCGTATACAGTCAGCTTTCCGTCGTCTGCGATGTCGCAGGAGGAAGTTGACTGGGGCGTCAAGCTCTACGGAATCCCAGACCTATGGCGAAAAACGCAGGGCGAGGGATGCCGGGTCGCCGTGATCGACTCGGGTGCGGCAAACCACTACGCGCTCCGAGCGGTCAAGGATCGCCGCAACTTCTCGGCCGACGAGAGTGCCGACGACGCAATCGGCCACGGCACCCATGTAGCAGGGATCATCTGCGCGGACGCTGGCCCGTGCAAGGGGATAGCCAGGCAGGCGGAAGTCCACTCGCTGAAGGTGCTGGATCGCAACGGCGTGAGTTCGGCGAGGTCAGTCTGCCGGGCGCTGGCATACGCGGTGGCCATTGAGGCCGACATCGTCTGCATGTCTCTGGGCTCTCCGATGCCAAGCAGCGAGCTGCACGCTGCCATACAGGAGGCGGCAAAGGCCGGGCTAATCCTCGTTGTCGCAGCCGGCAACGACGGTGGCGCTGTTAACTACCCGGCCGCATACCCTGAAACGGTGGCGGTTGGCGCAGTCGACAGAGACGGGGAGGTTTGTCCCTTTTCTAGCCGAGGAAAAGAGATCATTTGCGCTGCGCCTGGGCAGGAGATCAAATCAGCCTGGCTCGCTGGTGGCTACGCAGTTGTGTCTGGCACGTCCATGGCTGCGCCGTTTGTGGCTGGCGTACTGGCACTGTACCGAGGTACACTAGGCAGACGCCTAACGCCAGACGAGGTGCTGAAGGCTCTTGCCGAAACGAGCCGCGACGTTGGCGAGGAAGGCAAGGACGACGAGTACGGCTACGGACTGATCGACCCGCACAAGCTGATCAACTACAGAGCCGCCAGCGTCGAAGGCGTGACGGTCTACCTGCCAGAGGAAAAGGAATGACTCCAGAACAAATGCTTGCTGTCGGTCTGGTCGCAGCTGCGGTTGTCTACAATTACTTTCCGCAGATCGTTGACCTCGCAATTAACAAGCCGCAGAAGAGCGACCTGTTGGCAGATATGGAAACAGTTGTTCGTATCCGTAAGACGTACAACTCGGAAGCCGTGTCAGCTGCGAGCAAGTCTTTGCTTGAAGCCTTACTGGGGATCAAGCAATGAAGAACGTCCTCATGTTTGCCGCAGTCGCGTTTGCTCTGTATACTTTTGTCCCTGCCCGTGACCCCCCGGAACCACAGCCAGTCGTTGTCGAAAAACCTGTAGCAGTTGCTCTCCGGTCAGCATCCTCCGATGACCGTCAGATGGTGGCCGGCATCTACGATGCCTTGGCTGACATCACTGAGAGGGACGCCACAGGGAGCCTCATCTCTACCACCGAGATGTGGCGGCAGTGTCACTCCACTTCCCTGCGACTGGCTGCCGGGGGCACTTCTCTTCCAGGCAAGTACCCAGGCTTGGACACTGCCGTTGAGCAGACGCTCGCCAAGCATCTGACGCTAGACAACGTGGCGATTACCCCTGAGATCAGGGCCAAGATCGTCGCAGGTTGCAGGGAGGTAGCCGCAGATGCCAGGTGAATACAGGGACTCGCTGTCTCTGCTGTCGGCATATGACCAAGGGCTAACAGGCTACATCGAATCACCGCGAGACAAAGCGGAGTTCATGGAGTCGCAGTCATACCAGTACTTCGATGAGCCCAACATTAAAGGCTCAGGTGCAGGCCAGCGGGCACTGCTCTGGGGTTACGCACTCAAGCTGGACCCAAAGTCGTTTACTGAACGGCAAACAACAGGCGACTGCGTCAGCCACGGAAGCCGCAACGCCCGAGACATAACACGCGCTTCGGCAATCCTTGCTCGCAACATGCCATTCGACTGGTACAAGCGTGGTGCTACCGAGCCGACATACGGTTCGCGTGGGCACAGCGGCCAAGGCATGTCACCGGCCAAGGCGTCGAAGTTTGAACGCGACGTTGGCTTCCTTGCCCGAGAGAAGTACGAGCCGTGCGACTTGTCGAAGTACGACGCATCGTATGGCATCAAGTGGGGCAGCCGAGGCGTCCCGTCTGACGTGCAGGAGCTCTGCAAGCAACACAAGGTCGGCCGCATCACAAACGTGCGGTCGCAGGAAGACCTGATGGACGCCATGGTCAATGGCTATGCCGCACACTCAGGACAGTACGCAGCCTGGAACAGCAGCCCGAGCGGAAACATTCACCGCAGGAAGAGCGGTGGGTGGTCGCATGACATGTGCGTGGCAGGATATGACGACACCAAGACGCACTGGCCATTCCGCGTGTGGTTCGTCCAGAACAGCTGGGGGGCGTGGAATTCCCCCGTGCCCGACTGGCCTGCCGACTACCCACCTCAGCCTCCTGGCATGATCGTCACCAAGGCTGAAGACTTTGATGTGTGTGTGCGCAACGGCGACTGCTGGGTGTACGGGGACATCGATGGATACCCACCGCAACGACTGCCAGACTTTGGAACCATTGGGCTGTTATCAAAATGACATGGCTGCTCTTCTGGATCACGGACGATTATGCCGCCAGGAATTATGTTCCGGACGTTGCGGTGCAGATGGCGTATGTGATCACCACAAAGCAAGATGCCCTGCCCGCCCCGGTGGAAGGCAAGCCCGATCCAAACTGCCCGCAGTGCAAAGGCACCGGGCAAATCAAGACCGGAGACGGAATCTCATGGACGAAATGCGACTGTTTGTATCGCGAGCAGCAGCCCGAGCCGCAGTCGAATCAGGAGCCTCCACCCTTACGCGCCATTCCGAGGAGCTCGCACTGATCATGATCGCGATGTGGCCCGACTCGGACACTAAGAAAGTGAGGGCCGAGTTCCGCCGCCGGCACAAAGAAGTCGGCAGCGTGTTCCTCATCATCGTCTTGCCGATCATCGTCTCCATCCTTAGCAAGTGGATCACCGAATGGATCTGGAACCACCGCACGGATCAGACGAGGATCTCCCAGGCTGCAACTGCGACATTGTCCAACTGACGATGGAGTGCGACGGCCACACCTACATCTACAGATACCCCGAGCATGAAGCCCCTTTGGTACTTGACGTTCTCTGCTACCAAGCAGGCGAGGGATGGTTGCCGACGATAGCAGCAGCCATTCTTGGCGAACTGGCTATAGAGGGGTTTGACAATGCAGATTTCTGACGAGCTGCTGGTAGGGATACTAGGGCTCAGTATTGCTGCCGTTCCGTGGGCGTTCTCCATACACGCAAAGGTCGCCGTCATTGCGGAGAGCGTGCGTGTGTTCCCCGAGATCGTTCATGAGTTACGGCAGCGCGTAGATCGCCATGAAAGGCAGCTCCAGCAGCATGAGACGCAGCTCAAGACTCTCCGTCCAGCGACAGAAACTGGTCATTGAATACCAAGAGCTTGTGTCTGTGCTTGCCGGGTACTTCCTGCAGCATCGCCCTGCGTGGCAGAGAGCCAACCTGCGTGACGACCTTGAGGGCGAGGGCTTCCTTGCCCTCTGCAAGGCAGCCAGGACATACGATCCAGCCCGGCTGCCGTACCCCAAGGCGTATTTCGCAAGGGCGATTCTGAACGCCATGTACAAGTGGATCAAACGTGGCAACCGAACGCCGGAAGGCGAGCGAGTGTCAATGGAAATCGCAGCAGAGAGGGTGGCTGCGAACGACGAGATGGATCACCTGCAGATGGCCATCGACATGCTGCACCCCCGTGTCCGCGAGTTCGCATCCGACAGGTTCCAAGAAGGGATGACACTCAGGTGTTTGTCTGAGGAGCATTCGATCCCTTTGAAGCGAGCGTCCCGTCGCGCAAGGCGTCTCGCATCTGAACTTGCGAGATTGTTGGATATCCGTTTGCCCTCGCCAAGAGAAGACACTTAACGTCTTGCGAGTCGTACCAGCAGCGGGCTGTCCTGTTCCTCTTTGACGGCCTGGCGACTGGCTTCGGGATGTTCTTCAAGCACAGCTTGCTTGCAGCACCACGGTATGTGCATCCCTCTGCGATCCACTCGGCAAGCATGTCGGCTATCTGCCTTTCCTTGTGAAGCACTGCCCACTTGTCGCCGTCTCGCACCCAACCGAACGGGCGGGTCTTTGAGTACGGCAGGTTGTTCTTCTTTCGGTACTGATACACGTCACGCACACGCCTGCCACGCAGACGGTTCTCGTACTGCGCAAAGTTGGCGAACGTCAGGAACATCAGCTCCCCCTCATCTGTCGACAGATCGATAGGGAAGTCCAGTATCCGCATCCGCACGCCGATCTCACGCAGGACCCGCAGGGTATGTGCTGCGTCCTCACTGCTACGCCAGCCACGGTCTAGCTTGGTGACGATCAGCACGTCTCCTGCACGCAGCGAGTCCCACATCACCTTGCCGTTTGGACGGAGCCGCAGAGGCACGGAGCCGCTGACATCCTCGTCCAAGACGACGGTGTACGGATCTCCCCACTCTTCCCCAAGAGCCTCAAAGATCTGACGCTGGTTGGCGGCAGAGTTCTCTTGGTGGTCAGTGGACACACGCCCGTAGAAGTAGATCATCCTTCACTCATTACGCTGAACATGACTGCCAAGACGACGACGCAGAACAGGAAGTCAAGCCACTGGTTCATGCCGCACCTCCTGTGATTGCGAATAAAGGCGCTGACCCCCATTCGCCTGGCAAGTCGGCAACGACGGCGGAGCCAGACTTGTCGACGTACAGCATGACCATGCCGCCGGATGGTGGAGAATGCTTGCCGGAGTGGTTGACCTCCGGGAATGCGTCGTCACTCTGGAGCAGGGCCTTCATTAGATCCGGGCCGAAGGCAGCCGCCATGTTCTTGTACGCTTGAGCAACCACTGATGCAGGCTGAGCAGACGACACCGCTGCGTCCAGCTCACGCTTGCGTTGCGTGAGGCTGCCGACATTGATGTGCCAGTTGCAACTCTTGGCGATTGTGTCCAAGTCAAAGAACCACTGCATCACTTCCATATCGTCCATCGCATCCTCCATCGGTTGGTAATCACTCACTCTTCTTCGCAGCCAAACATTATCCGGAACCCATCAGCGTACCGCTCCACAGGGAACTGCGGTCGCACTGTGGAATCGTAGCACCTCCTGTCGATGCCACGCCTTCTGTTCTCGTAGACCTCCGGGCACTGGTGATTCAGGTAACCTTCGTCCGTCATCTCCATTGGCAGTCCACAGGAAACGCACTCAGGCGGATCACTTAGAAGTCTATTCTTCCTGTGCTGTTCTTCGTAACGCCGGTTATCTTCGTCGCTTGCCCTGAACATGGTTCTGTTCCTTCAGAACGGTATCAAACTCTCCTGCTCAAACCTCTTGAGCCTCTCGCACAACTGGCGTGCGGCAGAGAGATTGTACAGTATCTCCAAGCCACACTCAGCCTGCGATTCGTAGTCGTCCATGTCCCTCTGCAAGGCACCCGCCAAGAGGCTGACCTCTTCTGCCGACAAGTCAACCTGCATCACTCACCTCCTGTCTCCTGCGGGCGTGGCCAGTCCCGTATGAAACTGACTGTGTCGCCCTCGTATATGTTGGTCCCGTTCTCGTCCAGTATTGCTGCCAAGCACAGCTCTTCCGCGTCACGCTCAGTGAGCGATAGGCGGCATGCGTTGACTGCAAGGCACTCGTCAACGCCAGGCCACACGCAGTCGTACACAATCCCCGTGTCGTCAAAGAAACCAATCAGTCTGTAATCAGCCATCACTCACCTCCAAGTACTGTTGCTTCCCACACCTCTACAAAAACAGGCTGGTACTGCAGGAAGCCAGACAGCTTAGGCTCTAGCCGCTCGTTAGTGGCACGCCTAAGCGTGATCCATTTACCGGTGCCATCCCAGGCAGGCGAGTTAACCCACACGCGGGATCGCCGCAGGTCGTAATCCGTTGTGCAGCCAGAGTTCCACCGCTCCACGGCCCCAGGCGTCATCTTCACAGGCTGGCCTGCAATCGTCTGCTTCTGTTCAACCATCACTCAGTTTCCTCGCTCGGGGTAGTGTTCGCTGTGGTATGTGGTGACCATCACTGGATCGTCTGGCAGCAGCACAAGCCGCCGGTAGACACCGGCATCGTCCAAAACACACAACACAGACTCACCCTGGCCGTGCTCAGTTGATATGACGTTCATCAAAGGATGCCTCTCGTCTTCATCCAGCCGGATTCGATCGCCTGCCAGCACCTGGCTTGCTTCCTCAACGCTCATCACTCACCTCCTTAAATGGGGCGGGCGGTCAGCGATGTGCCAACCGCCCGCCGGAATCACCCTGATTACTCTGCCGCAACAGCGGTCTTCTGATGATCTACCCACGCACGCAGCAACTCAGAGATTTCCACGTCGTCGCACTTCAGCAGGTCGCCAGCACTGTCGTACATGGTGACCAAGAAGTCAGCCGTATCGGTTTCAATCTCCCAGCCAGATGCCACCTCAAACCTGTGAGCTGCCTCCCACATCGCTACCTTGTGGTGCAGCATCTGCCGAAAAGCATCCCTCGCCTCTTTGGAAAACGCGGGCACTCTTTCTTCACTCATCACTCACCTCCCATAAGAATCATTACGATACGGGCCACAAGAATCACCACTTCAAAGATGCGATCATCCATGATCACGCTGCCTTCCTGGCTTTGATCCACGCAAGAACTTGTTCGCCCACATGCTGCGTGTACGCAGGCGGGAATCCCTCTTTCAGTTCACCCCAAGAGATGGGCCGCGTCACACCCATGGCCCACCTCCCTTCCTCAACAGACTTAGCAGTTGAGCCACCGATGACGGTGCGTCCCGTCTTCTTGCAAACCCCTTTGCATGTGTCACCCATAGAGTGGTACACGCCGACAGGCTTGCCTTGTTCCTTATGCTTGCAGCCAGAGCCAGCCAGCGGCATGCTGCCTAAGAACAGGCGATGCCGTCTGACCTTTAACCCGTACGCAGAGCCGCACTCCACAGCTGCACCCTCCATGCCGGGCGCACCGACCACATTCTCCACCACCCACGGAACGCCGCACTCACGCAGCAACTCCAGCGTTGGTGTGAGCAGGTCACCGAACTTCGCCTTCCCTCCCTGTGCATCACGCAGGTGCTTCGCTCTGGTGTGCGACTGGCATGGTGGCGAGGCGTGGATCAGATCAAACGTGCGGAGGTATGCCGTGTCTCGCAGCACCTCCAATGCATCCCCCCTGTTGAACTCATAGGGGTATGACTCCCGCTGCTTGATATCCCACCCGACAGGCGTGAAGCCAGCAGCGGCGTAGCCATCCGCTGCCATCCCGGCTCCGCAGAATAAGTCCAGAACCCTCACTGGCGATGCTCCTTCCGGGTAAACGTACCACCAGGGCCGTCCGGTGGTCTGTCGAACTTGACCGTGTCAGAGGGACATCGGCCTAGAAACTTCTTGCACACCTTGCAGTAGGTGGCGATCCAGCCGGGGCGATCTTTAGATGGTGCATCAACCCACTGATGCGTGCCCCACTCACAGTGAGCAACTAGTTGTTGCTTGGGCTTAACGAGAGCAGCCCTGCGGCGTGGGCTCCCCATTGGCTAGCCATCGCTGCTGCGATGCCCTTGTATGTCAGGCTGCGCTTTTTCCAGCGATCAGCAGACGGAGGCAGCCGGTTCTGTCCGCTGGGTGTCTGGTTCTCCCATTGCCTCCTTGCAGGCAGCACATCGGTGTGCTTGAGAAGCGGAAGATTCTTCAGCCACATGCACGTTTTCTTAGACTCTGCGTGACCGAACTGATACGGCTGGATTATCTGGTCAGGCTTGCGTATCGCAGTGCTGATAACACCGACAGGGTTCTCTAATGCGATGAACTGAATCGGTGCATCCAGCAACTCCTGCACAAACTCCAACGCTTGCCGCTGCTCACGCTGCTTGCGATGGAAGTGCCTCGCTCCGCTGGATGCCAAGTGTGTGCATGGTGGGTGGGCAATCATCATGTCCCAACCACTCATCAACACGTCCCTTACATCGCACTGGATGTGTGGACCGCTGTCGTCGGCTGGAAGTAGGTCACAGCTCCAAGCGTCATGCCCCAGCGACCGGAAGGCTTGTCGCACAACGCCGCTAAACTCGCAGGCAACTAGCACTCGCACTCCTCGTCCTCCTTGAGTCGTTCATACTCCCACCCACAGCAGCGGCACTGGCAGAATACTACCACACCACTGAACGTGTGTACATCCCACGCCCACCGCACCTCATCGCTATCGCACATCGGGCACATGCTCTTCCTCCGGGGAAAAAATCCATCGGCCAACAATGTTGCCGCACGCATCCCGCATGCGACCACTCACCGTCCTGTCTGGCAGGACAGACAAGGAATCAGCAGCCTCACGCAGCAGGCGTGCCAGTTCTCCAGGGCTGTCGATAAACGCAGCGTTGGAGGTGTCTATGCACAACTTCAGCACTCTTCGTCTCCTTTCATGTAAACAAATCCGCCACGCTCCTCTGTTTGGAGCGACGGCATATTTCCTAGCTCGCCGTGAAGTATCTGTAGTTGCCGGTACGCACGCGCGCTGATGCCATCGTTCAGCAGCACGCCAGTGAGGACTGCAACACGCCTTCGCACCATGCTGAGAGGGTCGATTACTGGCGACGCACGTTTAGTCTTTATTGCCGTCACTGCTTGGCCTCCGTGATCATGTCTTTCAGCACATACCAGCCACGCTCAATCATCCTCTCGGCAATCTCTTCCTCGTTGAGGTCCAAGAAATCCCGCCGCTGCTTCTCGCTCCAGTCAGGGGTGAGATCGGCCAAGTCGTCTGGACGCCAGCCAACCACTGCATAGTCACGCTCTTCCATGATTCACCCCACTGTGAAGTGTTCGCCTGTGTTGGTGCGTCCAAACAAAGCACCAGCACCGTTGCCCTCGTAGTCCGCAGACGCATAGATCACGCTGCCGTCAGACAGAACCAGCACCGAAGTCTCGTTGAGGTAGGAGTGATCCCACCCTTCGGCCTCCTTCTCTGCTGTGGTCATCGTCCGCACTGAAACAATCGACAGCCCCAGCGGGTACGCCGGAGGCTCAGGCTGCCGCTCCACGCCGGGTGCGTCGAACAAACTGTATGGAACATTCCACATCACACCCTCCGGCTTGCCAGCACGCGGCTCCAGAGTCCGCAACTTGGCCCGACGTGGGTTTAGTTTCAGCACCACAGCCTTGGTCTTCTCACCAGACAGTCGGCCAAACACAACGTGCATTCCCACCTTGCACTGCTCACGCAACATTGCACACCTCCTCCAGGGTTTTTGCCGCACACTTCATTGACTCCAAGACAGGAGCCAGCAGGCCTCCAAGATCATCAGACGTGTTTCCGTCGATCAGCGAGTCGATCGCATCGCAGTGTGAACGCAGTTCGATGGACCTAATGCGAGGCTCCAGTGGACGCCAGCAAGCCTCGTTTGTCTGTATGAATGAGTCGTCACCTACCGCTTGGTAGATCCATCGGCCACGGTCAAACAGGTACAGGTACTCTGCCCCGCACGGTATGTAGTGGCTGCAGAACTCAGAGACAGCATTGAACGTCCTTGCTCTTACGTCAGAATCGCCACGGTCACGCTCGTATGCCGTAGTCCAGCCGTTTACGTCGGCCGCATGCCTGTCTGCAAAGCTATGCTTTTCTCCAACGCTCTTGCGGAGGTCAGAGATGTCCCCAAGAGCGAGCAGAGGTCGCAACTTGTCCGCAGTGTCGTAGTGCTTGACAAGCACTGAGCCGACGTGCTCAAGGTAACCATCCCAGTGGCAGTAGATGCCACGCACGCTCGTTACGTCGCCTCCAGAGAATCGCTCCACTATTCCGATAGCACTGTTTGTGCTCACGTCACACCTCCCTTCCGTAAAGGATTGCCGTCCGTGCATCGTCACGGTGGCGTTCAAAGTCTGACCAGCAGTCCGGGTAGCCCAGCACATTGAACGTGTTCAGTGCTTGGTCACACTTGTAGATCACGTCCTGCCAGTCCTTCTTGTTTCTGGCCCGCGTCACAGCTGCCTTCAGTTGCCGCAACTTCTTGTCTGTTAGTTGGTAATCCACCTCATGCCTCCTTAAAACCGCGCCGCACAGCCTCCGCCTTGTAGGCAGACAAAAGCATCGCCGCACCCCAGCTAGCCACAGAACTCTCCAGACGTTTGATCTCTGAGAGCA
>Ga0070749_10003491_pt1 | contig 10511 bp, 13 predicted proteins | sample VirMetDEL_Nov_18_FD_75180 | JGI IMG/M metagenome (GOLD analysis project Ga0070749, IMG submission 75180) | Aqueous microbial communities from the Delaware River and Bay under freshwater to marine salinity gradient to study organic matter... | ecosystem: Environmental > Aquatic > Marine >...
TACTATATAGTATTATATATTATTAGTATATTTTAGGTCTATTAGCTTATAGATAATATCCCGTTAAAACAAGGTTTACGTATGTTAGGTAAGTACTTAAAGAAGGATGGAACATTAGATTATCAGAAGATATACAATGATATGTATAGGATTACTGGATTTAACGCTAAAAGGAGTAGAGAAGACTTGTATGAAATGGTTATCAGAGAGTATGAGGAGTATAAAAAGATTACTAGAGCTGATTAAAGAGTACGCTTGGTTGAAATTAGGTATTTTTATGTTAAAAATGCACCATTATGTTCACAATAAAGATAAATCATAATGATAAAGGACTGACTGAGTACAGTATATACTCTAAAGAAGAGGCATTAGAAGAAAAACTAGATTTTAAGCATTGGCAGAAAGCCCTTGAGGGTGAATATGCTTTGACAGATGATGGATATGTAGCCAAAGTCATCAAACGTAAAGAATATGAGGATAAAGAGACGAAAAGAATTTCCTTGTATTATAGGATGCCCTTTGGTTATATTATGTGGAATCCCAAATATCCCGATAAACAGTTCAATTGCGGTGGTAGGGAGGCTAATAATACTATGTCAGGAAAGAAATGGCTAGAGGTTATTAGTAAAAGTGATAAGTATAGGGCTTTAGCTACTTGGGCAGCTATCTCTGAGGATAGGGATGTAGCAATAGACCAAGTATTTGGACCTGTAAGCGTTAGTAAGAGACGTAAATTACGTAGACACATGAGGACGGAGACGTTTAGGACTATGAAGAGAGAAGAATCGCAGAAACTTTTAGCAGATAACTTTATGGATGCTACTTATTTCGTTGAATTAATGAAACAAGGCATAAATATAGCAGTAGAAAAGAAAGATGTTAATGGTATTAGGGGCTTTGTTAGTGACGGGATGGAAATACATGGAATGAAGGATAAAGAAGTCGTAAAAACTACTGAAAAACTAGAAGCTGTACAGACTAGAAAGTTAATTGATAATATAAACCAAGAAGAAGAAAGGCTCATAGCTACAAGAACTACTGAAGAGCCTACTGATGACTAAAGATTTTGAAGCCCAGTGGGCTCAAGAAAATGCATTAAAGAAATTAAAAAATAATATAGGTTTATTCGGTAAGACTATGTTTCCTACGGCACTCAATAAAGATGTGCCACCCTTCCACAATGAAATATATAAATCTTTGTCTGAAGCTGATAAGAAGAGGGTCCTTATAGCCGCTCCTCGTGGAACAGCAAAAAGTACTGTAACTTCTCTCATCCTCCCTCTGCATCAGGTTGCTTTTAAGCCTTCAGGCAAAGACTTGTTTATAGTTATTATATCAGAGTCACAGTCACAGAGTATAAACTTTTTATCTCGTATCAAGTATCATCTAACTAATAGTAATAATTTCAAGGAGATGTTTGGAAACTATGGACCAGAAACTGCAAAGAGATGGACAAATAATGACATCGTACTCGCCAATGGAAGTCGTATCATTGCTGTTGGTACTGGTCAACGTGTTCGTGGGTTTATTGAGGGTGATACTCGCCCTAATCTCATTATCGTAGATGACTATGAATCTGAATTAAATGCTTTTACAGCAGAATCTAGAGCAAAGAATCGTAAGTGGATTACAGAAGCTGTCATACCCTCCCTTTCTGATGACGGGAGAGTTATTATGATTGGTACTGTAATTAGTGAGGATTGTTTTTTATATTGGGCAAAAGAATCTCCAGCGTGGCACGTTTTGTGGTTTAGTATATATGGAGAGGATGGTAAGAGTATTTGGGAAGAACGATTCCCTGAAGAACGGATACAGCAAATAAAAACAGAGTTTGAGAGTGTAGGTAATTTAAATGGTTTTTATCAAGAATATATGAATGAAGCCCAAAGCCCTGATAATGCTCCTTTTAAACCTGAATATATAAAACTACATCATTATAACTTTAGAAGAACTGAAGAAGGAATTAACACACTCTATAGAACTATAGATGGAGAAGATAAGGTTGTACCAGTAGATATATATTGCGGTATTGACCCAGCATCCTCTCTTACAGCAAGGAGTGATTTCTTTGTAATTGCAGTTATTGCTGTAGATAGCGACAATAATAAATATATAGTAGACATTATTAGAGATAAAATAGACCCTGCTTACCAGCCTGAAACTATTATAGATACATATAAAAAATATAAACCTAAAAGAGTTAGGATAGAGACTACAGGTTATCAGGAAGCATTACGTAGTAATGTTAGAAAAATGATGTTAGAACAAAGACTATATATACCCGGACTAGAAAAAGGTATCAAGCCTAGAAATAGAAAGAGTGAGAGGTTGATGAGCCTTGTACCTATGCTTGCTAGGGGGGAATTTCACTTTAGAAAAAAGGATATTATACCACAACAAGAATTTTTATCTTACCCAAGAGGTAAGCATGATGATGTACTAGATGCAATCTATTATGCAGTAGATACTATGAAGCCAGCTCGTAATAAATCTATTGATGGAGTTAATATAAAAAAAAATAATAAATTACTTGACTGGATGACCTTATAGGAGGTAAATTGGTACGATGGCTTATGTAGAGAAAGAAACAGAAATTCCTGATAATATAGTACAATCGACTCAGGACTTATGGAGAACATATAGTAATAAGCGAGAGACGTGGGCAAACCAAGCTCAAGAAGACGCAGAGTTTAGACTTGGTAAGCAATGGACAGCAGAACAACAAAAAATTCTACTTGAGAGGGGTCAAGCTCCACTCGTAGTTAACCGTATTCATCCAGCCGTTGAAGCGGCAAAAGCACTTCTAACTAGTACCCGACCCTCTTTTAGAGTTTCACCTAGAGAAGATAGCGACAATAAAACCGCACAAGCTTTCAATGGACTTTTAGAATATATGTGGTACATCTCAGAAGGTACCCAAGCGCTACGTAATGTCATCGATGACTATTATACAATGGGAATGGGTGCTATGTGTGTATACATTGACCCCTTAAAAGACTATGGTCGTGGTGAGGTATGTATCCACGATGTTGACCCATTAGACATTTATATAGACCCTAATAGTAGGGATAGGTTGGGTGACGATGCTGAAAATATTATTATTTCTAGATTATTTACAAAAGAGCAAGCTATTAATATGTACCCTATGTATAAAGATGCTATTAAGAATGCAACTAGTGATATGCATACTGATAGACCGACTACCTCTAGGGCTGACAATAAAGGCATTATCTTCCCAGAAGACACTGAAACGAAAACAGAAACTACATATGGCAGTGATTCTGAGTATGTTAGAGGATATGAAAGATACTACAAAGTTTGGGTAAAGCGTTATCATATTAAGAATAACCTTGATGGAACGGAAGAGGTCTTATTAGAAGATGATGTAGAAGCATGGTTAAGTCAACCAGCTATTAGAGTTAATGGTCAAGTATTTACTGACCCTGAAAAAGCTAATGGTATTATAGCTCAGTTAACTCAACAGCACGACCAGTTAGTTGTTCAGGCTGAGGCTCAGGGTGTTGATGCACCTCCTCTACCTGAAATAGAACAATTAACTTATCAAAATTTAGTAGATGAAGGATTGATAGAGATAGTATCTGTCCCAGTGCAACGCATTAAAATGTGCGTTGTAATTGGAGATACTTATCTATATTCAAGGATTCTACCCGTAGAACATTATCCTATTGTGTTATTTCAAAATATACATAATAGGACTCCTTATCCAATTAGCGATGTCAGAATGGTTAAGGATATGCAAGAGTATATAAATAAAACAAGGTCTTTGATAGTAGCTCACGCTACCACTAGTACTAATACAAAGATTTTAATTCCGAGTGGCTCTGTTGATATGCAGGATTTTGAACAGCGTTGGGCTCAACCGGGAGTTGCAATAGAGGTTGATATGGACCAAGGCGTACCACAGCCTATCCAACCAACACCACTTCCTAGTACATTATATCAAAATGAGCAAGTTGCTAAAACTGATATAGACCATCAATTAGGTTTATACGAGTTAATGCAGGGTAATGCACAAGCCGCACCTCAAACCTATAAAGCTACTATTAGTCTTGACGAATTTGGGCAAAGAAAAATAAAGTCTAAATTACAGGATATAGAGACTAGTTTAGCTAGAGTTGCAAAAGTAGCAATACCTTTAATGCAACAGTTATTTCACTCGGAAAAAATAGTTAGAATTGTACAGCCTAATAACAGTATTAACGAATATGTTATTAATAAAAAGTTGTATGATGATAAGAGTGGAGAAATAAGCGTTTTGAACGATATATCAAGAGGCGCTTTTGATGTAGTCGTAGTAACAGGCTCTACTCTACCTACAAATAGATATGCTCAACTTGAGATGTATATGGATGCTTATAAGAACGGAGTTATTGATAATGTTGAAGTTCTTAAGAAGACTGAAGTATTTGATATGCAAGGCGTAATGGAACGTAAAGACCTTACAACTCAATTACAAGCTCAATTACAAAATGCTCAAGAACAAATTAAAAAATTAGAAGGCGATATGCAAACCCGTGAAAGAGAAGTTTATCACGCAAAGCAAAGAGCTGAAATAGAAAAATTCAAGGCAGACCTCGATAAAACTTCAACCCAGACAAAGATGTCAGGCAAGTTGTTCGAGAAGAGGCTTGATGACGTAATGGGAAATGTAAAATCTGATATTAGAGAAGCTAATAAACAGAATCAACAACAAGTCTCACCCCTTATTCCCGAAGGACAGACTAAATAAAAGGAACTCAAATGACTGAAAACGAAATGGTTACTCCGGAAGAGAATGTAGCTCCAGCAGGAAGCCCTGTTGAGAATTTACTTTCAAATCTAGACACCAATACGCAAGAGACATTAGAAGAGTTATCGCCAGAGAGCATTCTTAATGAAGACTCTCCATTCGATGGATTTAATAGAGTAAATAAAGCTGAAGAGTCTGCTGAAGCAGAACCTCAACAAGCTGAAGCTCCAAAGTCCAACGAGGAAGTACGTTATCAGTACTGGCAATCAGAGGCTGATAAAGCTAAGAACGAAGTTAATGAGTTAAAGACTAGGTTAGAATCGATTGAACAAACTCAACAACAAGTACAAGCACAGCCTCAACAAGTAGAGGAATCCGAAGAACACTTTCCTTCCCCTCCAGATAAACCTGCTCCTCCAAGAGGTTTTTCTAGAGAAGAGGCTTATAGTGACCCTAGTTCTGAATCTGCTCGTTATCTAGAAGATGTAGATGAATGGCGCGACGACATGGACGAATATAATAGACTCTATACAGAGTATAATATGGCAGTCCTTGCTGAAGAAAAAGAAGCCTTAGAAGAGCAAAGAAGAGCTATAGCAGAAAGAGATGCACAGGCGCAAGAATACCAGAAGAATATGGCGAATATTGCTAACCATTTAACTCAGAACTACAATGCTACTCAAGAAGAGGTAGCGCAGTTCGTAGAAGTTATGGACAAGCCGGAAAGCCTAACTGTGGATAACTTGTTCCAGTTATTTCGTATGCAAACGGGTGGTGGTGTATCCCCTCAAGTTAGTCAACCTATTGTGAATGCAGAAGCTACAACAAGTAAAGCGGAAAGCTTTAATCAGCTAAAGCGTGCACAGCAAGTTCCTAGCCCAATGGGTGTACTACCTAGTAGTAATGCTAACACTCAAAGCACTCCTGAAGAAAGTATAATGGATTCAATGGTAAATTCATATAACAAAAGAAATCCTTGGTAGGATTTCTAAATTAGGAGAGAGTAATGTCAATTAACTCTAATAGTACAGGTGGTGCTTTACCAGCAGGTCAGGTAAGCATTAATGACTCTCGCCGGATTTATAATTTTGGCGAAAGAGTAGCGGAATTAGCTCCGCAAACATCACCATTTTTTGTTTACCTATCTAAGATTGCGAAAGAAGCTACTGACGACCCAGTGTTTAAGTTCCTTGAACAGCGTCATCAGTTTCAGCGTCGTAATTTTATATTAAAAGGTGACCAATCAGCGGTGGATGGTAATATCACTAACGCACAACTTGTTTGTGGTTATGATAAATATGGTTCAGAGATTACAGCAGCAGGCAAAACAGCAGCTCCTCAATTCCTTATTAACGGACAAGTTGTAAGGATTCAAGGAAAAGCTTTTAAAGTCTCTGGTGTAAATATTGGTTCAGGTGTCGCTAGTACATTTACTACAGGTGATAGTGCTGGTTCTTCTGCTTCATATACTGAAGTTGATTTAACAGCTCTTGAAACAATAACTGCTGGTGACTTAAAAGATGATTCAGATGCAGATAATCTTAACTTAGGACAAGTTATTGGTAGTGCATGGGCTGAAGGTTCAACAGACCCAGATGGTTGGAAAGATGAATTAAGTACTCGTGAAGGGTATTGTCAGATTTTCAAAACTGGTATTGAGCTTTTCTCAGGTTCTGCTTTAGCTACACGCTACAGAGGAAGACCTGATGAGTATAAAAGAGTCTGGGCTGATAAGCTAATGGAGCACAAAATGGACATTGAGCACGCTATGTTGTTTGGTGTTGGTGCTTCTGACGAGGCTGGTGCCAGCCCTACAGGACCTGTAAGATATACTCATGGTATTGTTCCTTACACTGAAGCTAATGGTAATGTCTATAACTTCACATATGCAAGTAGTGATTATGATGAATTTATAGACGCAATGCAAGACTTTTTTGCTCCTGAAACTGGAAACAGTGGAGATAAATTGGTTTTAGCATCACGTAAAATCATGGCTTGGTTAAGTAAGCTTGGTGACGATGGATTCTTGAGAAACACTGTTACTTCTAACTCTTATAAGTTAGATGTGCAGAATATTCAAGGTGCATTCGGACATCAGGTAACAAAGGTTAATACATTGTTTGGTAATCTTCACTTTGTACCAGAGCCTTTATTTAGAAATCAAGATGATAATTTAGCAGTTGCTGTTGATTTAGCAAATGTTAAGTATCGTCCGTTAGTAGGTAATGGTGTATCAAGAGATACGCATATTATCTCTAATGTTCAAAATAACAACGTTGACGGAAGGAAAGATATTGTCATGACCGAAGCTGGTCTTGAGATTAGTTTACCTGAAACTCACGCTGTTATGAAGTGGTCTTAATCTAACTCGACAAGGACGGGGGGTAGTTCATTCTGCCCCCCATACTATATATGGCATCATTTTCAAGTAGGATAGAGCAGTACACAGGAAGCAATACAAATTTAGACGTAACTAATGCTTTAAAACAAGCAGTTGATAATACATTAGGTGTTGTTAAAAGTAGAGCGCCTCAACTTCTTTCTTTATTTGCTAGAAAGATGTCTATTATAGGTGATGTAAAATATAATTTATCAAGTAAAAATGTTTTTGATGTTAGTAAAGTTGAAAGAGAAGATGGTACTAATACATATGTTTGCCAGCCAGTACCTGCTGAACAACTGTATAGTGTTGGAGATGCTTCGAGTATTTATTACGCTCAAGTTTATTCCCCAGTTTATACAATAGATTTTGAATCAAATTTAACTATAAAGCCATCTGCTACGGCTACAGATAAAGCTTATATGTATTTAGTGTATAATAGTGATTCTAAAACAATTGATGATTCAGGAGGCACTATAACAGATGTTTCCGAAACTATCACCCAAGATGGAGCTAGTGTTTCTGACCCCTACACAGCCTCAGTACACTTCCCAGATGTATGGCAACAATATGTTGTTTTGTCTGCAAGTTCTATATTAGTTCAAGAAAAAATTAGCTTATTACTAAGTGATGCTGGTTTAGATTCTATTACAAGTATAGAAGAGTGGTTAGCTGATGAAGATGAAGGTATGGTTTCTTCAACTGGTCAAGCAGTGAACTTATTTCAAGGAAAACTAAGTATTATTGATAAATATAAACAAGAATTTTTAATGAGTCAAGGTATAGGCGGGACATCTGACGACCCAAGACAAGGTCAAAAATCATGAAACTAAAAGAAATGATAGAAAGAGTTCAACAACATCATCCTAATATGAATGTTACAGAGATAGTAAGAAGTCTGAATGATGCTATGAATGATATGGGTTTTAAAACAGAAATGGTAGAATCAGCAGACCAATTTAATACAGAAATAGATAAAAGAGTTTACAAGTTGCAAAAACATATTATGAGAGTTAAGAGTGTAGACTATGATGGTAAGAATATAAAAAAACTTTTATCTAGACCTTTAGAAAGGGACTTGACATGAGTGTTCGTAATTTTAGTATAAGTCAATACGTTTGGTGGGTTGAAAGAGATAGTGTTTTAATAGCTTATTATAACGCTGATACTGCTAAATATATTAGTCCTACAGAAGTTAAACCAGTAACTTTATTCTATATACAAAGACCTGATAAATTTTTATTAGCAGGTGAAGGACCTGAAAGGTCTGGCTTTACTTCTTACTCATCTAATAATGATACTGGTAGTTATTTAACTGGTGGTCAATTAGATAGCAATATAAAACTAATTTCTGATAGTTTTTTTGAACAAGAATCAGAAATACCTGAACAATTTCATGAAGCTTTAGTAGCGAGAGTTATTGGTAATGGGTATGAAAGAGATGTAGAAACTATTAAATTAGCAGGTTATTTTTTAAGTAAATATGAAGCTGGTGTTAGAGAAGCTAAAAAGTATTCTAGAAGAGGTAGGGACGGTTCTCAAATCAGTATTAAATCAGTAGATTTCTAATGGCATTTATAAGAGATGAAAAAGAAGTTGTAGAAACTGTTAAGTTAAAAACTTCTCCTACGGTTTCTTTAAAAGTAGCTAACCCTTCTATAACCAAAATAGGAGATACTTGGGAAACTATAAATGTTTTATGGGCTAATGTTGGAACTAAATGGACTAATATCGCAAGTTCTTATAATACTATTTCAAGTTCTCCAGTAACAAGTACTAGAGTAGTTAATCCGATAACAACAAGTGTGAGAGTATAATGTCAGATTTATCTTCAACAAGAGTATCAGATACTTTTCCAGATTTATTACATTTATATAATGGAACTGCTGGACAAGGTCTTACATCTAGTTTAAAATTAGTTTATGACGGAGATGGTACAGCAACTAGTCTTAGTTTAGCTAGTGGTAAATCTCAGTTTACAGGGTTGCTTTATTTAAACGGGAGTACAATATTTCAAAATAAAAGTAGTAGTGCTCTAGCTAGTACTCCTCAATTAGGTGAATTTGCATTTATTAATAACGAATTATATATAGGGAAATAGAATGGCAACATGGAAAAAGATAGTAGTTGAAAATGGTAGTAATACTATTGCTCAAACAAGTTCAGGAATAACAGGAGTAACTCTAGGAGCTTTAGCTACCTTAAATACTGTTGGTACTTCTCAAATTGACAATGACTCTATTACTGCGGCTAAGATTCAAGATGAAGTAATTACTTATGATAAAATAGCTCCAAATACGATTGGTGCTGATGTACTAAATGTATCAGGAAATGGTTCTAGTGGTCAAATCCTTGCTAGTGACGGTGATGGAAGTTTTTCTTGGGTAGCTGATGCTCAAGTAACTGTAGATGCAAGTTTAAGTAGTTCTAGTGCTAATCCAGTAGAGAACCATGTAGTATATGATGCTTTAGCATTAAAAGCCTCGCTTGCTGGAAGTTCTAGTCAAAATTTTAGTACTAATGACTTAGCTGTATCTGGTGATTTAACAGTTTCAGGTGAAGTAACTACTGTTAATACTGAAGAAATAAACCTTGCCGACAACTTTATTAAACTTAATTCTAATGCAACTGGAACTCCTGCATCTACTATAGATGTGGGTATTGAAGTTGAAAGAGGCGATTCAAATAATGTTAGGCTTTATTGGGATGAAGGTGAAGATAGATGGAAAAAAGATACTGTTGGAGGTATTGGTTCTGATAGTTTTTTACAAACAGTTAAAGTCTCAGCAAGCTCAACTGCTCCAACAGCAGACTTAGATGGAGTAGGAATGATGTACATGGCTGACGGTGTTGCATATATAAGGACAGTATAATGTCAAAATATGTTAAAAATGAAATTGAAGTAGTAAAACCTTCTATAAGTCTTAATGTAAAAGAAACAGATTTTTTATTAAAGTTATTGTTAAAAAGCTCTTTTCAAGGTGCTGAGATAGAAATAGCTTACTCTACAATAAATAAACTTACTAAATTTCATAAGGCAAAACTTGAAGCTTGAACTTAGTTCAGATGATTTGTTTGTTATTAAGCAAAGCCTAGAAGAGATAACTATAAAAGGTAAGGACTCTGTTAAAGTTGGGAAACTGCTAACAAAAATAGCTAACGCATTTATCAAAGAAGTGGAGAAATCTAAATAATGGCTACTTGGAAAAAACTCGTATTAGCTGATGATACAGGTGTTGGTATTAATACTACTTCAGGTGGATGGGGTTTAAATGTAAAAGGTTTAGATGCCAATGTATTTAAAGTTCAGGCAAGTGATGGTAATACATTAAGTTTCCTACAAGGAACAAATGGAGATGCTACACAAAAATGGTTTGCAGA
>Ga0070749_10003492_pt1 | contig 10508 bp, 12 predicted proteins | sample VirMetDEL_Nov_18_FD_75180 | JGI IMG/M metagenome (GOLD analysis project Ga0070749, IMG submission 75180) | Aqueous microbial communities from the Delaware River and Bay under freshwater to marine salinity gradient to study organic matter... | ecosystem: Environmental > Aquatic > Marine >...
CGTGGTGTCAAAACCCTTTGCTTCAAAATACTTGAGTTTGGTGGATAGCACCATGAGCCGATCAGGATAAATGCAGGTGTCGTTGTCAGCCGTGAACGACTGTTTTGGAACCCCTGACGAACTTTCTGCCCACGCGGTGCTGCGATACTCAAAGCCGAGCAGCTCGCCAGCGTTGACGCCGGGCCAAATCTGAAAATAGTTGCCGAGCAACCGCCAACGGATACGCGGGCCGGTGCTGATATAGCCCGACAGCAGCCATTCCCACTGCTGCGGCGATTCTGGGCCGAGCATTTCCCATCTCTTGCTCTTGTCCCAATGCGTGCGGTTGACCGTGCTTTGGTAGTCGCTTGGCAGTGCGTATTTGACCTTCTGGAACACGAGGCCGCCGCCTACTTGCCCCTCAGTGGGGTAGTAGTTCAGCGTGACCTGAGTGCCGCTATCAACGCTCGTGACGTAAGTGGCGTTAGGGATGCCGACGCCAGTGACCTGATACGCGGTGGACAGCGTGGAGGTGTCTGGAATGCCAGTAATCGTTGCAGCCGAGGTTGTCCACGTCCCTGTGGTACTCAACGCTTCGGTGTAGAAGGTGTGCTGGCGGGTCAATTGCCGCCAGTCAGCCTTGGTCATCAGTTCGTAGCCGGACGCATTCATCAACGCCAAAATCTGAATGACGTCTTGGTTAAGGTTTCCGGCTACCGTTGTCGGTGTGCCAATGCCCAACTCGTTCGTGACCTGTTGGACAAGTTGGAGCATTGTTGTCATGCACTATCTTCCTTTGGCGGTCGCCCACGACGGGGCTTGTCAAGAAGTTCAGCCATTTGCGACTGCAATTCAGCCAACTGGCGCTTGGTGTCGTCCAATTCGCGGTTTGCCTCAGCCTTGTTGCGCTGCTGCAAGAACATACGCGCACGCTCTCGAAGGCCAGCGCCGCCCATGCCGATCCGCTGCAACTGCTGGTCAGAGGCCAGCGCCACCTGTTCGACAGTCTGGAATCGCAGAATCTTCAGTTCATCAAGTTGTGCGCGATTAAAGTCGGGCGATTCATCAGCCCATACCTCAAGCGCGGTGCCGATCACCGAGGCATCCACCTCGTTCTGCTTCATGTTGAAATACATCCACTGACGCGGGAATCGCGCCTTGTGTTCGTCCAACACGGGCCGCTCAACAATGTTCGTCTTGTCGCCCGGTGCCTGCATCCGAATAAACGGCTTGCCGACCCAACCGGGGGCTTCCGATAGGTAAAATTCAACGTGCAACTGTGCGTCGGCGTTGTTGATGTCACTGTCAAGCATGGCCTTTCTCCTGTGGGGATTGGGGGTTTACACACGTTCACCGTTCAGCGAATACCACGAGGAATTGCTGACGGCAAAAAAAATACTGGCGTGGTTTACAGCAATGCTTGCCGACGACCCGCCGTTTAGCGTTGACCCGGTAGGTGGGTACACCGTAAGGGTATGCGCTCCGCTGTTTGCAATCATAACGGTTGCGCCCATTTCCGTTGTCGGAAGTTTGACGCCCGTATTCGGTGGGGTTGTGTCCACCGAGTTGTAAACGTAAACGAGCTGCAATGCGTTACCCGCGCTGGTTCCAACAGCAACCAAATCGTCGCCACCGTCGCCACAAATGGAGACGGTAGACAACGAGTTTATGCCGCTGCCGAGAACCCGCGAGGGAATCGGCATATCAGGCTCCGTCGAGGGTAACCCACGCGGTCGCGGACGTGCCAAAGAACAGATGCGCCTTGCCAGCGGCAATGCTATCTGAGGCTCCGCCGTTGATCGTGCCGCCAGTCTGCGGGTACACCGTCAAGGCGTTCGCGCCGTCGTTACGAACGACCATCATCGCGCCAACTTCAGCGGTCGGAATCTTGACGCCCGTACCTGCCGCAGCCGTAGCCACTCGCGTGACCACCGCCGACACCGCAGCGGCGTCACCAGCAACGCTACCAGTCGCCGTGACCGACGCAGACACGTCGCCCACAATCGCCTGCGTCTGACCACCGGACGTGCCGGAACCCTGTACTCGTGAAGGAAATGCCATTGTTGTCTCCTAAGCTGCGGCGCTTACGTCGCGCCTGACCTTTAGAATCTCGGCGATTAAGCCATCGCCTTTGGCTTCCACCTCAATGTCGGACATTACGGTGAAAATCATTTGAAACTCTTTCGCCTGCTGCGCCATAGCGCCATTACAGACGAATTTACGCCGACTCTCGCCGACGTATACATCCATCGTCGGGCCGCTCAGTTCGCCTGTAAAGCGTTTACGGCCTTCAGTGTCGTTGCACGAATCATACCCGTACAACACAAATTTTCGGTAGCCAAGCAAGTAACCGATGTTGATTGCCCGCAATCCGCTTGTCGTTCCGCCGCCAACGGCTAACTTGCCAGCGCCTAGCGCCTTATGCTCGCCTCCATCCGACCACGAGTGCCACAGCAAAATCTTGCGGCTCTTCAAGTGGTCAAACGTCACCGGAGGGCAGCGCGAGGCGACCATGTAAACCGTGTGGTCGTTGGCGTGCTTAATCCCTTCGGTGCGGTCACGCGGGTCAAGATTGATCCACAAATCCGGCTCTATGCCGTTTTCGCACAAAAAGTCATGCGCGGCCTTGATCGCCACAATTGGGCGGCCCATGTCGCGCTGCTGGCGGATATCGTCGATAAACGAAGGCATTGACCACCCGCTCGCCACGCACACGAACGTACCGTCGTGGGCAGTGGGAGCGGGGGCCAACTCTGGAAGTTGCCGGGCCAAGGCGCTTTTGATGTTGGACTGCAGTTCCTCCACAGTCCCGTGCGCCTTGATCGACAGCTCCAGTAGACGCATTTACGGAGCGCCGCCGATAGTGCCGGTGACAACCGTGCTGAAACCAGCAACAGCGGTCATGGCCGAGGTTGCCGAGGCGGTCAGTTCCGTGACCACACCCGCAACCAGAGCGCCCGACACCGTAAGGTCATCCAACAGACCTTCGGTGGTGGTCGTGTAAAGCGGCACCGCCGGGAGGCATGAGGTGTTGACGTTCACACGCACCTTGCCGCCCAACTGCACCCATCCGTAGTTGGACGAGGCAATCGACACCTGCGCGAAACCAACACGCTTGGTGCTGGCAGAACGCGCAGAGGTGGCGTTGGTGGCGATAGCGGACGCCGGGATCAGCACAGCGTTGTACTGGCTGATATTGCTGGCCGCCTGAACGTACATCGCCATGCCGCCGTCGTCGAGATTGACGACCGTGCCGACGTTGACCGCCGGGGAGGTCTGCGTGTCCGCCAGAGCGGGGTAGGCAAAGCCATTGATAATCGTAGGCATTGTCTTTACTCCTTAGGCAATGAGAACGCCGCAGAACTGCGGGCCAGACGACGTGAGGTTTCCGGCCCAGCCGATCAACTTCACAATTGCGTCTTGGTTGACGGCCTGCCGCTCGCCACCGATCGGCACAAAGTTGCGATCCTTGTGCGGGCGGAAGTGCAGGTACTTGGTGTTGAGGAACCACATATGGTTCGCGTTGCCAGAGCCGCTGTTATACGACGAGGAACCGATACCACCGTCCAGCACCACATCCGAGGCCATGCCAGCGCCAAAGTACTTCAGCGAGGCAAAGCCAGCACCCGCCATGCCCGAGCCTTCGCTCGAAATGCGCTGGATGCTCTGCAGCGACTGCAGATAGAGGCGGTAAAAGTTGCTGTCCGCAACGATGAGGTCAGGCTTGTCGGTGCCACGAATCAACTGCACGGCCACCGCATCCATGTACTGCTGGATGTTGGAAGCCGAGACAGCAGCGCCGCCGTTGGTCACGCCCGAGTAGGCCACGGACTGCCAGAACGACCACACAGCGCGATTGATGCCGCCGTAGGTGCCCGAGGTCGGGCTATCCGGCACAGCAGCCGCAAGGCCCGTCAGGTTCTTGCCAGCGTTGCCGAGGCCATCGCCGTACAAGTCGCCGCTAATGCGGTTCGCCAACTGCGCTTCCGCAACCTGCATACGACCGTCGAGCAAGTCGATGATCGCTTCCTTGCCGCTGTTCTGAATCATCTCAAGGCCCGAGATGGACACGGCAGAGGCGTACTGCGTGATGCTGAACTGCGCCGCAGAGATGGGCGAGTTCTGACCGACGTTCAACACTTCATAACCCGAGTACGAGTTGGTGTTGTTCGTGGTTGAGTCGTTGTACATGATTTCCTGCAAAATCACGTTACCGCCCGAGAACGTTTTGACGTTCCCGCGCTCCTTCAAACGCCGCAGGAGGGCGTTGTTGTTCGTCACGTTATCAGCGAGTTCACCGCTACGGCTCTGGATGTTAGTAGCGATAATGTCGCTGATACTGGAATTGGCAAATGCCATTTTAGTGCTCCTATATCAGTTAATTACAACCGTGCGCCCATCTCGTCGAATGCTTCTTCGAGTAACGCACGACGACCTTGCGCTTTGGGAGCCGTGTTCGCGCCGGGTGTGGCACTTCTGACGCTGACCGCTGCTGCTCTGGCTGCCTTTGCAGCCTTGTTCAACTCAGAACTCTGCTTCGATGCAACCTGTGCCTGTCTGGCCGATTGCACTTTGTCAAAAAGCTCCTCGTTTAATCTAACCGCCTTATTGTAGGCTTCGTCAAGGGTTTGTGCTACCCCAGACTGTAAAAGTTGAATCATGGTAGGCCGGGCTTCTTCAAAGTGTTCGGCCTTGGTGCTGAACGAGTTAATTTCCTCCAGCAACTTCTGGTTTTCGGCCATCTCCTGCTGCTGCTTCCAGCCCATGACCTCGCCGCGAACCATGTTCAGTTCGTTTTGCAGCGCGTAAACCATTGGGTCAACGGTTGGCGAGGGCGACTGGCCCTGCGTTTGACCTTGCAAGTTGATGCCGTAGGACTGCGCCAACTGCATGAAATACTGCAGCCGCTGTTCAGGCGAGGACGTGCGGAGGGTGTGATCGGCCTGCGCGAGCGCCGCTACCGCCTTGTCAGGGGTCAACCCCAGCCCGCGAATGGTCGGCAGATACGGCTCAAGGGCCGCGTTCATCGAGTCGGCAAACTGTGCCTTGGACAGCAGCGGCTCAACGCCCTTTCGCATCTGTTCTTCGCGCTGATAGGCGTATTCACGCATCTTGGGGTCGGCCTTCAGCCAATGTTCGTGGTATTCCTTCTTCCACGACGCCGGGGGCTTTGACCATACCGGCTCCTCTGCGGGTTCGGCTTGCGGAGCCTCTTCCGCCTTAGGCGCAAACCGGCCCGATTCGTCTCGGGTACGGGCAGGCGACTCAGCAACCGGTTCTGCGGTCGCTAGGGTCGGCTCCACCTCTGGAACGGTATCGAATTGCTCTTCAAGCAGTGTCTTACGGGTATCTTCCATCACTTTCTCCTGTGGGGATCATGGGTGAAACGGACTTCATCCCGCAGACGCGCCATTAAGTTGCTGGCTTGCGCGTGGGTCATGTTCGCCAATTGATGACGCAACACCTCTACTCGGGTGTCCTTGACCGGTGGGGGCGAATTCAATTTGGTCGGATCTTCGTTGCCGACCTCTACGCAGTTGTTGGCCTTCAGGTGACGCCGATGCTCAGAACGTGACGTGACCATGCGCCCGTCAATCATCGACTTATAGGGCGTAATGTCAGGGATTATGTAGTGATACTGACCTTTTGCGTCCCGTTTGCGCTCTACAAACTCGCCGTCAACCATTACATACGTTCGCTTCATAGCAGTAACAACACGTCCTCATCGTCCATATCAAGATAAGCGGCATACAGACGCTCCACAGCGTCAATGTTTGCCAGCAACCTGTCCCAATCAACCCGCGCCTCTACGCGCTCGCTGATCGGCCCTGCAACCTTAAATTCCTCAACAATCGACTCTGCGACCAGCGGCTTGCCTTCTACGAGATGCTCGTAAGCGGCAATGATCTGCTGGCGTCGTAACTCGCGTTCCTCAACCTCCTCTTTGACCCTGCGCTTGCGGCGAACGTCGCCGTCGTGCGTATCTATTACGACGATGGGCGGCGGCGCGCTCTGCGATTGCAGCAGCGTCAAAAACATGGTTACACCAACGTCTTGAGTTGATCCAACGTCAACTGAGTCTCAGCAATCTGTGCGTCTAGCAGCACGACTTGGTTGATGTCGCCTACAGCTGCAGCCGATGCCCGCGCAGAGTTAAGCGCAGCCAGTTTGGCTTGCACCAGTTGAATCAACTCAGCAAGGCTCATACAAGCACCACGCACTCTTGTGCGACCGTGGACAGATGCGACTGCAGGAACACCGTGTCGTAGGTGTCCGTCCCGTCGATGGCGCAGTAACACGCCACGCGATTACCCAGAGCAGCCGTGCCAGACTGCAGGAAGTCCGTCGGCGTAAACACAGACAGCACGCGATTCTCGACATCGAACCGGTACATCTGGCTAATCTGCGAGGCAACGTAAAGGTTCATGTAGAACATACGCCCCTCATTGTCGAACGGGCTGTAGCACCCACCCGAGCCAGTCGCAGGCAACGCGCCGGGCGAACCGTCGTAAGTGATCGCAGCAGTCCACGTCCCCGTGATTGCTCCAGCAATGTCCAGCACGTCCAACGTCGCCGCACCGCCACGGAAGAAGTAGCAGAACGATTGCCGCCCATATCTGTTTTGGTCTGGCTCAATCCCCCAAGACGGTGCCCACATGCCGCCCGCAGCATTTGCAACGGTGGCTGCGCCGAAGTAAGTGGTACTCCAAGCGTTAGCGACAATGTTGTTTGTGCCGTTGTTGATGGTCGCGTCGGTGTAATTGTAGGTGTACACCGTCGTCGTAGCGGACGAGCGAAGCAACACAAGGTTAGGCAGTTCGATGACGTACTTGGCCGTCGAGGACGGAGTAACCGTCCAGTTGGTGCCGAGTGTGTACACAGGGCTTGGGCCAGCAGTATGCGAGGCAATGATGCGGCGCTGGCCTACTGCAGTGACGTTGGTCGTGTCTTCGACAATGCGAATCTGGAAGTTGCGGTATTCGTTTGCCAGCACCACCGCATCGCCCAGCGTGGCTTGACCCGTCAAAGTACCCGCCGCTGTGGCTGTGGCCGTCAATGCATAACGCGACACAACGCCCGTGTCGTAATTGAAGGCGCCCTTAATCATCCCATCGCCGGGAGAGCAGTCATAAGGCACATACTGCTCGTCAAGCACCATGAGGCTCGAATCAGTACCAATCGTTGCCGGGAGGTTGGTCTGTGTCATCGAGGCAACCGTGTTGGTTGCAACTTCAAACGAACGCCATGAGGTTGCAGCCAGCGTACCCGCCGACAACATCGCTACACGACCCGCGACGATCTCATAACGCGAGCCAGAGACAGGCGTGAATCCAAAAGTGGACAACACTGTAATAACAGGCGTAGTGCTGGCCGTGTTGCCCGTGATGTAACGCTCGGCAGTCTTACCCGAGCCGCCTGCGCCGTTGTCGATGATGCGAAGTTTGTAGCCGTACTCGCCAGAGCCGCCACGATTGGCGAGCATATTGACGCCGACTGCCGTGGGCAGGGCAGTGGTCAGCGTGACCGACGTAGTGGTTGCACCCGCCGCAATCGTTCCCACAAGGCCAAACGAAGGCATGAAGGCACACGCCGCCCCAGCGCCAAACGTGCCACCCAAACCGGGGTTCACCGCAAAGGCAGAGCCTTTCGTGATGATGTTGTAGCGGTTCAGGATCGCAGCAGACACCAACTGATACACAAAGGGGTTGCGCGAAATGTCGTTACGCAAGTCGCTGCACACTGCAGCCGCAGCCGCATGAGCGTTAGGCATCGGCGGTACTTGACGCCAAACAAGCGTGTCAATGACCTTCTTGAATGTATTAGCCATTCGTCACCTCAAGTGATTCGCGCACGGACACACTGTGCCCACGCAACTCGGTTCTGATCCAAAATCTGCATTCGGGCGTTGTAACCGTCAATGTTGTTCAAAGTCGTAACAGTGCCAACCGTCGTGACCGTAGTGACCGTCGTCACCGTTGTGACTGTGCCCGACTCAATCAATACCGTGCCGCGCTGACGTTGCGAGGACTTGTCATAGCCCATTGGCGCGTTGAAGTAGTTGAGCATTCGCGTCAACAACAGCACCATGTCCTGACGAGTTTCCTCAGCGGTGGCATCCGACACAGGCATCGGGTTGGTCGCGCTAACCCCTTGCAGATTGCCGCCGACGTTGATGCCGATGTAATCCGCCGAAGCCGGAACTGCCGCGCCAGTGGTTCCAGCAGCCGCATTGCCACTAGATCCACCGACGATGTTGACGTTTTGAGTTGCAGGGAAGTTACTGACCGTTACATCAATCGGTGCAGCAGTAGTAATCCCAACAGTACCCTGCACGTCAATTGCTGCGGGGGTAGTAATCGGCATCGGGTTGGCAGCGGAGACATCAACGGCAGTGCCGTCAGCGCCGACGCCGATCTTCACGCGCTGGTGCAATACGCCAGCGATTTCGTCTGCTGCGACTAGTGCGCCTGTGCCCGGTGTATAACCAACATTGTCAGCCATGGATCACCTATTGCAGATTGGGTTGAACAGGCTCAACGCCTACCGCTCGACCATCTTGACCGCGAACGATGCGCTTCGGGGCGGATAGCGAGGCCAAGGCAGCACTGATTTGTGCCATTGCGCCTCGGTTGTCTGCGGCCATCTGTGCGTACAGTTCTGCGAGGCGATCCATCTGCGATTTGACCTCTGCGCCAAGGTCGGCCACAACGCGTTCGTTAACCTGCTGCTGGGCTTCAAACATCGGGATGTCAAGGCCGGGGTTTGCACTGATACGCGCAACCATGACCTTTGTGGCCGCATCAAGGTCGGCCTTGTACCTGTCCGCTTCCTGTTTCTGCGCGAGTTCCTGCGTTTTCATCTGCGCTTCAAACTGCTGGCGCTGCTGCTCTAGTTGCATTTCCATTTGCAATTTGGCCTGATCGTTCTGCGCCTGCGCCGTCATCTTGGCCTGTTCCAGCTGCATCTTGGCGCTTTCGACCTGCTGCGAAGCCTGCATCTTGGCCTGCTCCATCTGCATTGCCACCTGCGCCTTCTGCTGTTCAGCCTGCGCTTTTTGCGCTTCAACTTGAGCAGCCTGTTGGGCGGCCTGCGCTTCGGGGTTGGGTTGTGCTGCCATCTGCTGCATCTGGTCTAGGGCTTGATCCAATGCGCCCTCAAGCGGACGCGACTGCTTGAATGCCTGTATGCCGAACTTCATAAGTTCAACCATCATCGGCACCATCGGTGGGCTGGCCTGCGCGACCGGCAACGCCTGCTGCAAGAACCCGCCAAACGCCTGCAAGAACTCCATGCGCTCTTGCTTGTTCTGGTTTTCGTCCAGCATCACAAGCGAATCAGCGGCTACGTCAATGCGGAAGTTACGCAGCGGGCGATCCTTCAGCAACTCAATGGCCTGCGGGATCAACTGCTGATCCTGCGGCGACATCTGCTGTGCTGCCGCATACGTCAGAATGGTCTGCGGCTGGAACTTGGTCGCCATGACCTGCGCCTTTAGGCGGATCAAATTGGACGCGAACAGGGCCACATCTTCCTGCATCGACCGCAGTCTTAGCCCGGCGTATTGTCCTTTGATCTGCTGCGCCGTTGCTGTTTCTGACGCAGCAGTTTGCCCACGGATAATGTCCGCGATGCCGGTGATTTCGTAGATTTGGCCCTTGATGTCTTGACGGGCTTGGTAGCACTGGAGGAGGGCGGTGGCGAGAGTGTCGAGCGGAAGGAGGTCAATGCTGCCTTTAAGGCCGCCCTTTTCGCCAAAAGCCATCCACTTATCGACTGGAATAAGCGCATTGTTGTCACCTTCGGTCATCAATCGTTGCAGAGCAGGCTGGCTCGCGTCATACACGCCACGCACCCGCAGCGCCTTAACCAAACCATCAATGCGATCGGACAGGATGTCCAGCTCCATCGCCTGATCTTGGTACAGCACGAAGTCAGGTACGGGGACGAGGCTATCGGACGTCAGCGTGGCGTAAAGCGGGCGCCCACACGGGAAAAAGCCTTCCAGCTCCAACGGGTCGTCGCGTTCGTCAATGATCTGCGGCAGTCCCTTGCAGAACCAGTAGACCTTCAACGTCTCTTTATCCCATAACTCGCATATCTTGGCCCGGTTGTAGGTCTTTTTGGACTCGTTGTAGGCGTTGAGCGGCTCTGGGCCTTGGTCAAGCGGTATCTTGGCCGCTGCTTCCTCGCCAAAACGCTCTGTAAGGGCTTCCTTGGTCATGTAAACCCAGCGCCATACCTGTGAGACTTCTTCCCACGTCCGCGCTGTAGAGTGTCCAAAGTCCTTCCAGTGAACGTAGTCGGTCGGGGCGCACTCGTAGTCGATCTGCTCCATCACGGCGTTTTCGCCCTGCTCGACGTCCTCTGTGACCTGTAGCCCGTCGTCCTCAATGCCCTGCGGGGCAACGTGCGGCTCATACCGCACCCATGCCACGCCACGACCGCCGAGGAACCGATCTTCAACGCAATAACGCATCGTTGAGCGGAAGTCGGGGTAGTGTTCAATCTCGAAGTCCAGCGCCCTCTCA
>Ga0070749_10003494_pt1 | contig 10504 bp, 12 predicted proteins | sample VirMetDEL_Nov_18_FD_75180 | JGI IMG/M metagenome (GOLD analysis project Ga0070749, IMG submission 75180) | Aqueous microbial communities from the Delaware River and Bay under freshwater to marine salinity gradient to study organic matter... | ecosystem: Environmental > Aquatic > Marine >...
CCTTGTGTATCAAATCCAGCGTCCTTTCCAATTGCTACTGCTTGTCCTCCCTGATTAGTGTTTCCAGCATTAGAACCTACCGCAACAGCAAAACTATCCTGTGTAGCACCTGCTGAATTACCAATTTTAATTCTATCGTCTCCTGCCTGTGATAACTCAACAGGCACTCCATTAAAATTAATAGGAAGTGTCGTATCATTCCCAATTGTAAGGGTCTGCTGTAAGTTCTCCCCTCCTCCACTTACAGGAGGGTCTAATACTTTATAGTGAAGTGTTCCAACATAAGCACTATTTCCTAATGAAGTCATAATTAATATAAGTTAATAAAATAATATTTGTGTATATTAATAATGAACCTTGATAGATACGACAGCGTAGTTAAGAGCAGATGCGAAGAACTCCCATTAGGTATTCAAGTCAGAAGTGGATATAAAAACAAAAAACAAGTCCGTAAGGCAGTATCAATCTATAAGGATAGTATAAAACAGGAAGAATATGGTGCTGGAAGAGCATATGCTCAAATAGCAGAGCAAGATATAGAAGGTATCCTTTTACATTCTAAAAGATTTTTGCCTATTCGTTATGTAAATCTTGATAAAGGAACTGATGCTCCAATTAGACCAGTAGCAAATCCAATAAACCCCACAGAACCTATTGACCCAGTCCAAGAACTCGTAGCAAATATATCAAGACAGCAAAGTTTATCACAGGAACTTCAAGAGGTCGCCGCAGAATTATCAGCAAAAGCAGACCGAGGTGAAGCACCTGACCCCGAAGAATTAACTTATGTTGAACGATTGGAAAGACAACTTGAAAAAGCAGAAAGAGATAATAAGGAACTACGATTTTTAGTTGAAAAAGGTAAGGTTCAGGAAAGAACCCTCGCACAAATGGAAATGGATGCTCTGGAAGAAGCAGGTAGAGCAGAGGAAAGTGCCGAAGCACAAAGAAAACTTAATGCTTTAATGACTGCCTCAAAACCAGAACTCGTTGATTACCTTGAAGCAAATAAGGAAATTATAGTTGAACTAAATGCTGGTGTCCCTGACGGAAAAAGAGAACCATTCTCACGAATTAAAACTATGTCTCGTGAAAGAATACTGAAATATCTTTTGGATTATCTGAATATTGATGTAGAAGACCTTTATATTGGTATGGGTATGGATTTGATTTTAGAGGCAGGAGCAGCAGGTGCTGGACCGAGCAGATTACAAGAAGAAGGTGAAGAACTTACTTTTGAAGAACAGGAGTTCGAAGAGGAAGTTAGAGAAGAAGAAGGTGCGGGTCAAGCAGAAGACCTACCAGCACGAGAAACAACCCGTCGTATGGGTGTAAGAGAAATACAAACGGGAGCAAACCCGAATGCTCCTTCTTGGGCGACTTCCAATTACGAACGAGGTGTTAGTAGAGAAGAAGGAAGAAGTGATTTTGACCGACCCTAATAATATTATTAACTAATAGTAATATGGAGTATTGTAAAAGAAATCCTGATATTTGTTTAAAATATGGAAAAAGTAAATTGTATTACCCTACACAAATAGGTCGTCCCCCCGAAACTCGTAGGGAACGAAGGGAACTCGCAAACGGAAAGGTATTCAACACAAACTACTTACTGGAAATCAATAAACCACCTGACGCATATACTCAAAATGTAGTAGGTGAAGGAGTAAAGGTATTGAGGAAGAACCTTCGTTTAGGTAGTCAAGAAGTTCAGCACAATCCAAAGGAAGTATTGAATGCTTATTTAAGTCAGGGTGCTTACGAGAATGCTTACAAAAGCACAAATGAAGCAGAGGCGTATATTCGTAAGGGTTCTAAATTAGTTCCTGAGTTGGAAAATATCCGTATTATTCGTAATCCTCGTTTCACTAATAATAATCATACAGCATATCGTAATGTTAAAACTGGTGAGGTATATTTAGCATATCGTGGAAGTGATGGGGAGTTTTTTGCTCCTGATGCGAATGTAGAAGCATTATCAAGAGGTAAGCAACCTCGTATTAAAAATGCTGTGGATTGGGGAACTAACTTATATACACTCGCAGGTAAAGAACATACTACAAAAAGATACAAGGATGCGGTAAGCACAGCAAAGGCACTCGCAGAATATACTAAAACTCCTTATGAAAATCTAAACCTCACAGGACATTCATTAGGAGGAGGACAAGCAGACCATACAGCAGAAAGTATCGGTGGTAAATCAGTATCATTTGACCCTGCCCGTAATCCTTTTGCTAATAGACCTGTAAAGGAAACTGCGAAAATTGAAAGTCATTCAACTCTTTTTGACCCTGTTAGTTTAGGCAGACACATTCACGAAAAAGCAGTAGGCAGACCGAAGCATATAGAACATAAAATATATACTGCTTCTCTCGGTAATGAGGAAGGATTTGTGAATCAACACCTTTTAGAAGAACAATTTATAAAACCTCTAAAACTAAAAGAAGGTAAAATAGTATCTACAAGAACAACACCTCTTCGTAATACTCTGGGAATGTTAGGCGACTTCAAGGGTAGGGAAGGTATTACTAATCTCGTAGCACCTTATGCTCTCACACCTGAATATGAAACAAAAGGAGAAAAGGCATTTAGAGTTGCGGAGAACTACTCTGATACTCTCAAAATGACTACTGCTATGAGTAGTATGCTTTATAGAACAAATCCTGCCTTCGCATTACTGGATACTCCTGCTATGATGGGGGAGATAATGTCTATTGACCCGATGCTTCCTCCTGATGCTAAAAACTGGGTGCTTACTAAATTAGGTAAGGAAGTTCCAAAACCAAAATATACACCACCTCCAAAAATAATACAAAAGATAAATAAAGCACTTGATAAAATTACAGGACGCTACACAGCAGACCAACACTTACAACACGACATAGAACAAGCAGAAAAGTTAAATATATCTCTGGACGAATACTTATCAATTACTCACGGAAGAGGGTTTGAAGACGCTGAAAAGGATGTAGGTGTTGTATTCAGCGACGAAGACCGAATACGACAAGCACAGGAAAGAATACATCACCGCTCGGCACTTGCTTATAGTCCTGACGAAGCACACGAAATCGCTATGAAGTATCACGATAAGTCATAATTATCACTATAAACAGACCAAGTATCGCTATCTGTGCTGTATTCACTTGGAGTGTAATTTGGATCGTGTGTATCAAAAAAGTCCTCTGTAAATGTAGGTAATACTTGGATTATATCAATCATATATAATCTATGTAGTTTTCTATATATTTCCCATATCATATCGTCAGGTAAGTTATTCATATTAATTTATTACTATATAATAATTATGAAGCAAGTTAAAGTAAAAGGATTAGAGATTAAAGTTCCTGACGGAAGTCCATTCACTTATGAAACCGACCCTATGCTTCCTAAGGCACACCAAAACCTACTCGTTATTGCTCCTCGTGGTCAGGGAAAAACTACATTTTGCGTAAATCTAATGGAGAAAATGCCCTTTGATAGAATATTTGTAGTTAGTCCTTCTATTAAATCTAATCAAGCACTTATGAACCGACTAAAAATTGACCCCGAAGATATTTATGAAGACCCTGACGATGTAAGTTGTCTGGAACAGATTAAGTTAGAGATTGAAAAAGAAAGAGACGAGTTAGAAGAATACCAAGAAAAGAAGAAGTTGTATAAAGAGTTAATGAAAATGCTAAATAAAGACGATGTCTTCCAACTACCAGACGAACTACTATTAATGTTTTACAAAAATGGAAACTTTGAACCACCTACTCATAAATGGGGAGGGAGAAAACCCTGCTGTGCGATACTCTTTGACGATTGTTTAGGTAGTGGTGTTTTTACAAAAGGTATCAGAAAACTAAATCAACTTACTATTTATCATAGACACCTCGGGCAGTTAAAGGAGGGTGGTGCTTTGGGTTGTAGTTTATTCTTCCTCGTCCAGTCATACAAGGCACAGGCAGGAGGTATAAGTAAAACTATCAGAGGGAATACAACTTCTCTCGCAATAGGTCGCACAAAATCAGATAAGGAGTTAGACGAAATTAGTGAGGAGTGTGGAGCAGAGATAGATAAGGATACATTCCTAAAAGTTCATAGTGAAGCAACGAAGGATAGTAAGTTTGATTTTCTCTTTATAGATTTTCATAGAAAGGATAATCACCCCTCAGCATTCAGGAAAAATCTGGATACTTTTATAATTCCCTAAAACTTTTTTCTATGTATATAGTAAATGGCGACTAAACTTACACCCCTCCAAATTAAACAAAAGGATTTTATCTTACAAGAGTATCCTATGCTTGACGAAACTATTGCTGATACAATTGTCCGTCTAAGTCCAGAAGATACTGAAACTATCGCAAATAAAATTAAATCAGGAGAACTCAAATTAGAAGAACCTATGGATGCTGAAAAATATACTATTCAGTCAGTAAAGGTTGAATAATTATTTTATTTAGTTATATTAATAATGATTGTAAAATACGCTCGTAATGTATTCGTGGATAGTGAGATTAACCAAGTCGGTAATGGTGAAACCACTAAACTCAATTTTCCACCAAGTAGTTTTAGTATCAATACTGACGAGAGAATGAAAATGACCTTGACTTCTTTTGAGATGCGAAGAAACTTTTATAATGTTAATCCAAGCAACAATACTTTTTACTGGTATGACCCTTCATTAGCACCTGCGAACCAATATACTCCACTCGTGATTGCGGAAGGTAATTATAGTGCTTTCGGACCTACTGCTCCTACTGGTGCTTCACCTCCTCTTACACTCGGCGACGCTATCATTAATGCTATTAATGCTCACGCACCACTTACAGGGGCAACTATTGCTTATAGTCCTATTACCCGTAAATGGACGCTTAATTTAACTGGTTCTGCTGGACCGCTTAATGCTAACTCTCGCTTTGTATCCTTTCAGGTTAAAAAAGAACCCTCTGCCCCAGACGGAGTAAGTGATAATGGATACTTTAATGACTGCCACGAACTGCTCGGTGGTTATCCTACTCGGGATAAATATACTTCTCCTGTGGATGTCTTTACAGGAAGTAGTGCTGGTGGTGCTGTTGCTACAACTAAAATAAGTCCCTTTGTAGCACAATTGAATACTCTTGAAGCAATTTACATTAGAACCTCACTTCATTCAGGAAACTACCAAACATACGGATTTGAGAAAGACCTACCAAATCAACAGGGACTTACACCTACTCAAATCTTCGCCCGTATCCCTCTCACCAGACCCTACTATGACCCTAATAACCCTTATATTGTTTTTGAAGATACTAATAATCTCTTTACTATGTTCCTTCACCAAACTCAATTGTCCCAAGTATATTTTACACTTACAGACGATAAGGGACGACTTTTACAACAGGTAGCACCAAATCAAGCACAGGTAGGTAATCTTTCTTTCAAAATGTCTTTCAGGTGGGAAGTTGTAGAGGACGAAATTAAACCAGACGAAAATAGATTAAAATTAGGAAATATTAGCAAGAAGTATCCTGACCTCACTATGGTATAAAAGAGGACTGGGGGCGAAGTCCCCTAATTCAATAAGTTTTCAGGGGGGTCGGTTTAAAGGGTCTGCGACCCTATAAAAGATTAAAGGTTTTCGCAAAAATATTTTATTTTCTTATATTAAAAATGTCTGATAAAGGTGCTATGTCCTACGAAGAAATCCAAGATATGGAAGGTAAGTTCCTTCCTGAAAATGTTAGATATATCGTTGATAGTATGTCCCAGTATTCTCGTAATCGCTTCCGACTGGAAACGGTATCCGCTGAGACCGCTTCTGCTGGACGCATTATTACCGTGAATCTCCCAGAAGGGGCGTGTCTTGATATGAAGTCATTTCGCCTTCACTATGACGTCGCTACACAAGACGCTACCTCGGGTGCTGAGACCTGCTTTGCTAAACTACCAAATGACGCCGCACAATCACTAATCCAAAGAGTAGAGGTCAATTTGAATGGTGTTGCTATTCAGCAAGGATGCCAAGAGTGGAACACACTTTACCAAATGAAGAAATTAAGCAAGTCCTGTATCGACCGCAACGCCTCAGTTGATCGTGCTGTATCTCACAGCGAAGTAGATAGTTCTGACGTTACTGAACCCGCTGAGAGTTTAGTGGTTCAGGACTGGTGTGGTTTCCTCAATGAAAACAGCACTCGCTTCCTCTCAACTGACGTCTGGGGACAAATACAGGTGCGTATCACACTTGCCCCTAACTCTGTGCTCGTGCCTAAGATTTCTGGTGTTGCTATGGGAACTAACCTCGCTAATGCCGACCAAGTCGCCGCTGCTGCCGCTATCTCATACAGCATTAACAATATCTTCTTCACAATTGATAGTGTCTCACTAAACCCAATCTATAATGAAATGCTACGCCAACGCCTCGCCTCTGACGACTTCCTACCACTCAACTACAAGGAATACTACACATACTCACTTGATAACATTACCTCAGGTGCTTCAACCACTCGCTTCTCACTCTCCTCAGGGTCAATTGATGCCCTCCACGGCGTATATCGTGATAGCAACTACCTAACTACTGGTATTGTTCCAAAAGAACTTGCTGACGGCGGTGTAGGTGTTTCTCAATTCGTGGCGAATGCTCTTCGCTTTCGTTCATACAATAACTTCGGTGGTGGTTCTACTCAACTGGACGGACAACTTCGCTACAACTGGTCAGTCAATAACGTCCAAATGCCCCAGTATCGGGCAACACTAATGGATGCTCTCTGTGATGTGAATTATCAACCAGATAAGGTCGGTATGGATGCCGAAGGAACTCTGGTATGCTCCAAAGATAGTTTCAACGACGGCAAGTTCCTCTGCGGTCAAAAACTCAACCACCCAACTCGCTATGGTTGTGGTGTTCAATCAGGGTTTAACTCCCGTGGTATTAATACAATGATGACTTGGAATGTTTCAGGTCAATCTGTTCCTGCTGCTTCACCAGTCCTCGGTGGCACAGGTGAGACAGGTAATCTCTCTGCTTTTGTTGTTGTTGAGACAACAGCACAGGTTCGTGCGGGTGTAGGCAAAAATATCGCCGTCCTCTTCTAAATTATTTTATATATCTATATTAATAATGTCTGTGTTAAACCCAAAAGACCTTGAAAGAGTTGAGGGTAATATAAAAGAAGTGAAAGTATTGTTAGAAAAATTAATGTCCCTATTATCCAAATAAAGTAATCCGCTAATTATTTTATTTAGTTATAGTAATAATGTCTAATAAGTATTGTGGAAATAAAAATCCCCCTCCTCGTGGAAAAACATATGATACTCGCTTAAATTGTCTCAGGAAGGGTTTTGGTGCTGGTCTAAATGCTGCCGAAGAAAAGACACGAAAACAGCAAAAGAAAACAATAGGAGTTCAGGCAAATAGGGAAATGACGGAACAAAGATATAAAGGACTTCCTAAGAGTGAGTTAGAGCGAATCGGTAAATCTCTCGGTATAAAGGACGTCCGTAATACAAAAAAAGCAGACCTCGTAAGAATGATTAGAGCAAGACAATAATTATTTTATTTACATATAATAATAATGACTGAACCTATTGTTAATCGTTCTATTAAATCTTTTAGTAAATTGAAAGGTGCTCCTGCTTCCTCAGCAAGATATACAGCAAAATACTATGATAGTGGTGTTCCAACTCCTTCTGCTGATACTAAATCTCTTTTTAAAGTGAAAGACGATATTATCAGTCCGCTCAAACAAATCGGTATGGATGCTCAGTATAATATTTCCCTGCCCTGTGTTGAGGTGAATGACTTACCTAACAAAAGAATACACCAAGGGAAAGGTCGTTCTTTCAATAGACAACTCGCTAAAACTGACCCTATTACTGGAATGGATAAAATAGCATTTGACCCTTCTATGCGTATTGGTGCTATTGGTATGGATAAACTACAACGACCATTTACTTTTGGAACATTTTAGTAATTTTTTTATTTACTTATATTAATATGTCTTCATTAGGTAAAACTGCTTTTTGTGGAGAACTCACCGTAGATACACTAAATTATACTACACTCAATCCAGTAATCACAGGTGCGGTTACGAACCCTCTTGGTGCTGATTTATTAGGTGCTGGTAATAATATAGATTTACAAGGAGGAGACCTTACTGCTTCTACATTAAATTATACTACTTTAAATCCACCTATTAATGCGGGTATTACAAATCCTCTTGCTCCTGCTACGCCTTTGGACGCAAATAATAATAATATCAATAATGTAAATGAAATACAGGCAACAACTGGAACTTTTACTAACTCTACTCTTGGTTCGGCATCTGCGACTTCTGTTAGCACTAACTCGTTGAATGTTGGAACTGGTGGTGGTAATCTATTAGGTAATTATTCTCTCGGTGGAGATATTACAGACAGCGGGTCTTCTACTATTACTTGTGCTATTATGAATATGACGCAATCCTTCGCCGCACTTACAGGAGCATTCACTAATAATATTACTATTGGTGGTTCTATTGCGAGTGTAGGAGATATTAAATCTACTTCTGGGACTTTCAATAGTGCCTTTAAACAGGTAAAACCCTTTATATGGGATGTCGGGACAACTTCTTCAAAACCCTCTACTGATAGTGGTTATATTCTATTCACTACTACAACAGGAACTCAATTATCAACTACTCTAACACTTACTCTTCCTGATGCTATACCTGATAGAGAGGGTCTAATTGTAGAGTTTAGTGGAACTGGTATGCTTCCTGATATTGGTGCTCCTACCGTATTCAATCTTACTTGCTCTTATAATGGAACTAATACTGCTGGTGGTGCTTCGCAACCAGAGACACTGCCTATTGGTTTTAATTCACTTACTATTGGTCGTATAAGAGTAGCACGAAATAGTCAGGGTAGATTAAAATGGACTCCTGACCCGTAAAAAAGTTATTTAAAGAATAAAGAATATATATAATTAATAAGCAAAATGAACTTTCGTCAGTTTTTAAAATCCATACGCAAAACTACCTATTATGACGAACTTATGGAGGCAAAAGAAAAAGAAAACCTACCAGTAAGTAGCGACGAGTTCCTTGCTATATTCTTAATAAATGACCTGCTTGATAAGGGACATAAGATATTTATGATACTGCCCCTATTTGAGAAGAAGTATCACGAACTCATTAAGCAAGTCATAAAGAATAAGTTTAGACCAGATAAATTAGTAATTGCGTGGTCTCATTTGGTAAGTGCTGTTGAAGAGGTAGAAGTTCATAACTCCTATGTTGAGGATGCTGACTATTTTGCCCTATATTACCCTACTCGTAAAATAATTGTCTAAAAATCTATTTAGTGCGAAAATTACTTAAAGAATAGACCCGTTATATAATAAAAGAATGTCTAATGTCTGAATTAACCTACAATCAACTCCTCAATACAAAAGGTCTTGACTGGATACTCGTAAATCTCTCAAAGGAAGACCTCGTTAGAGTGATAAAAAATCCTAACACTACCTTCTGTATTGACGAAACTACCTGTTGTATCTGCTACGATACTCCTACTAATCCTTACTGCTGTAAGCGTTGTAAGGAGGGAGTAGTGTGCGGGAAGTGCTACAAACAACTAACTAAAAAGAGTTGTCCTATTTGTCGCAAAAAGTTCTAACTTCCAACTTCCAAAAAAAAAAACTCGTCTGAAAAAAAAAATTGTCTGAAAAATAGTTAAGTTGTCTGAGTGCTAACATTAATAAACGAATCAACTTCCAACTTCCAACTTCCAACTTCCAACTTCCAAAAAAAAAGATTGTCTGAAAAATAGTTAAGTTGTCGGAGTGCTTATATTAATAAACACGACACTTCACAACTTTTAATCTCTACGCAAATCACTTAAAGAATACACTTGTTATATAATAAAAGCAAAATGTCCGAACAAGCAACCTCGTCCAAAATGTCTGTTAAGCAAATCGCTACTCAACTCGCACAAGAGAACGAACTACTCAAACAGGAACTCGCTGAGAAGAACGCTCGTATTGAAGAACTGGAACAACAACTCCAAAAGAAGAAGAGAGTTGTTGAAAAGGTCGTCGGCAAGTATGAAGAGTTAGTCGCTTCTAAGGGTGAAGAGTGGGTTAATCGCCGTCTTACAAAGAAGGAACTTACCGAGATAATTGCTAACCCGACAAAGGAGTTAGAACTCGGTGGTTCTTCTCGGGGGAATGGTGCTGGTCCGTCTCAACCGAGGGAGGAAAAGAACTTTGAGGGTCAGTGCTACGCTCGTGTCTGGAATAAGAATATTGGTGGTCGGTGTGGATACAAGGCGGTCGGTGGAACTGACTATTGTAAGACACACGGAAAACAAGCATCAGAAAATCACCTTACTAATGGAGACATTCGTATAACTGGAAAGGGTAGCATTCCTCTCAGTAAGGGATTTGAAAAGAAACTCTACGGGGAAGAAGAGTTCTATTGTCCCGAAGACCTTAACCCTGCTATTGTTGGTATTCAGTAAATCTTATGTAAATATCGCTCTTTCTTTGTATATACTCCTA
>Ga0070749_10003497_pt1 | contig 10498 bp, 11 predicted proteins | sample VirMetDEL_Nov_18_FD_75180 | JGI IMG/M metagenome (GOLD analysis project Ga0070749, IMG submission 75180) | Aqueous microbial communities from the Delaware River and Bay under freshwater to marine salinity gradient to study organic matter... | ecosystem: Environmental > Aquatic > Marine >...
AGAATTACCGCAGTGCAAAGATTAAAAATGAAAAGAATTCAAAAAAGAGCAGCAATTAAAAGACGTTCCAAAAAAAGCATATCGCTCATGAAAAGAAAACGTTCCATGAGAAAATTAAAAGCTCTAGGAGTTAGATAAGGAATAAAAAATGGCATACGAAATAGTAAAAGGACCAAAAAGTAGAGCAATGCTCCGAGTAAATGGAGTAACATCTTTTTTGACCTTAAATTTAAGTGATTTTGCTGCAAATACTATTGTCGCAATTTCTAATGAAAATTCAGAAGAAACTGTAAGTCGTTTAACAATTTCTAGAGCATTTTGGTCTACCGCTAATAGTGGATATTGGAAAATTTCTAGAGCGAACACCAGTGTTTTAGAATTTGGTGGTTCTGGATTTTGGAATTTAAATGAGGCGGGTCTTTCAGTAGCAAATTCTTCATCATCAAATTTACAAATAGATTTAGTTGGAACTACTAACGGTTCACTTATTCTTGAATTAACCAAAGAATCAACATTCTCACCAGCACCTGGACAGTAAAATGAAACTAATTAAAGAAGTCATAGAAGACATTCAATATGTTACAGAACAGCGTGAAGATAAATCAAAAAATTATTTTATTAAAGGTCCATTTTTACAATCTGAAATAGCTAACAGAAATAAAAGAATGTATTCAAAAGACATTCTTACGAATGAAGTGAATCGTTATCGTGAACATTATATAAATCAAAATAGAGCATTTGGAGAACTTGGACATCCAGATAGCCCAACCATAAATCTTGACCGTGTTTCACACATGATTAAATCATTAGAACCTGATGGAAACAATTTTTATGGTACTGCAAAAATAATGACAGAAACACCATATGGAAAAATTGTTAAAAATTTAATTGATGAAGGTGCTCGTTTAGGAGTTTCTTCGCGCGGTATGGGAACTATTCGCCCAGGTCCAAATGGTGTCAATTTAGTACAAGACGATTTTCATTTAGCAACTGCTGCTGATATCGTAGCAGATCCTTCAGCACCAGATGCTTTTGTAAATGGTATTTGTGAAGGAAAAGAATGGGTGTTTGTTAATGGCGTATATATGGAACAACATATTGAATCTGCCAAAAAACAAATTCAAAAGGCTTCAAGAAAGGATATAGAGTCCGTTGCGCTTAAGCTCTTTGAGAATTTTTTACGAAAACTTTAATTTTATAAATAAAATAACAAAGTTAGGAGAACTTTCATATGAAAAGTAATTTACTTGAAGCTGCCGCAGAGATTCTATCAAAGAGCAAATCTTCTGCACCAGCCGAATCAATGCATAATTCTGATGCTGATGTAGAAGATCTTGGTGGTGATACTCCATCAGTTCGTCAAGCATCAAATCCAGATGCCACAAAAAATATCAAAAAGGCTGCTGCTCCCGGTGCTGCTCCTCGCGTAGGCGCAATGTCAGCAGAAAAGCTAAAAGAAGCAAAAGAAAAAGATGATGAGGATGAGAACGAAGAAGAAATGGAAGATGAAAAAGAAGATGAGAAAGAAGATGAAAAAGAAGATAAAAAGAATATGAAAGAAGATGTTGACGCCATTTTTGAAGGTGAAAGCATTTCTGAAGACTTCAGAACAAAAGTCTCAACCATCTTTGAAGCTCGTGTTCATGATCGCGTTTCACAAATTCAAGAAACTCTCGAAGCTCAATATAATCAAAGTTTAGAAGAAGCTATTGCTGAAGTTACCACTGCAATCACAGAAAGAGTCAATGACTATCTAAATTATGTTGTTGAAGAGTGGATGCAAGAAAATTCACTAGCAATTGAAAAAGGTCTTCGCACCGAGCTAACCGAAGATTTCATCGTCGGTCTACGCAATCTTTTTGTTGAGAATTATATTGATATTCCAGACGAAAAGGTTGACTTGGTTGAAGAACTTTCTTCAAAAGTTGAACAGCTTCAAACTCAACTTAACGAACAAATCGATGTATCCATTGAACTTGTAAAAGAACTCAATGAATCAAAAAAAATCGAAGCCTTTCATACCGTAACAGAAGGTCTTACCCAGACACAAATTGAAAAACTCAAGTCACTCGCAGAGAGTGTTGAATTCACCACAGAGGAAGAATTCACAGAAAAACTTGAAGCAATAAAGGAAAATTATTTTCCTTCTGGTGTAAAACGTGCGGATGAATCTTTGTTGCATGAATCAGTTGAGGATCCAGAATTAACAAATCAAGTTAAAATATCTGATCCAAGAATGGCTGTTTATGCCAAAACAATTTCTAGAACATTACCAAGATAAATTTTAAAAAGAGGAGAGATTAAATGTATCTATCAGAAGACATTCAGAAGAAATGGGCTCCTATTCTAGAGCACCCAGATCTTCCAGTTATTAAAGATCCATATCGTAAAGCCGTAACTGCAATGATTCTTGAAAATCAAGAACGTGCATTTATGGAAGAAGCTAGAATGCTTAACGAAGTTCATGCTAATGCTATTGGCACAACCGGTGGTTTTACAGGATCTTCAGCAGTCGCAGGTCCTGGTGCAGGTTTTGATCCAATCCTAATCAGCTTGGTTCGCCGTTCATTGCCAAATCTTATTGCTTATGATATCTGCGGCGTTCAGCCAATGACAGGTCCTACAGGGCTTATTTTTGCAATGCGTTCAAGCTACACAGGCGCAAACGTTGCCAGTGGTGGTGGTGGAACTGAAGCCTTCTTCAATGAAGCAAATACTGGTTTTGGTGGTATAGTTGGTCCACAAACCGCCCTTGGCGTTTCTGGTTCAACATCACTAGATAACGTGTTTAGCTCAAACGCTGCTGCATGTTCAGCAATGACAACAGCTACCGCTGAAGGTCTTGGAGATTCTCCAGCTTTCCAACAGATGGCTTTCTCAATTGAAAAGGTCACTGTTACAGCTAGAACTCGTGCATTAAAAGCCGAATACACAATGGAACTTGCACAAGATCTTAAGGCAGTTCATGGATTAGATGCCGAAACCGAACTTTCTAACATTCTTTCAGCAGAAATTCTTGCTGAAATTAATCGTGAAGTTGTTCGTACAATTTATGGCGTTTCTAAGATTGGTTGCCAAACTGGAACAACCACCAGGGGCGCTTTTGACCTTGACGTTGATTCAAATGGACGTTGGATGGTTGAAAAGGTTAAAGGTCTTGCATTCCAAATTGAACGCGAAGCTAACCAAATTGCCAAGAATACTCGTAGAGGAAAAGGCAACATCCTTATTACCTCTTCAGACGTAGCCTCTGCTTTAGCAATGGCTGGCATTCTTGACTATGCCTCCGCTCTAAAGGATAATGTCAACCTAACAGTTGATGACACTGGTAATACTTTTGCTGGAACGCTTTTTGGTCGCATTAAGGTTTATATTGATCCATATGCACCAACAGCCGCAACACAAGAGTTTGCAGTTGTCGGATATAAGGGCACAAATGCTTATGATGCTGGTATTTTCTATTGCCCATATGTTCCATTACAGATGGTTCGTGCAGTTGATACAAATACATTCCAACCAAAGATCGGCTTCAAGACTCGTTATGGTCTAGTTGCCAATCCATATGCTGGTGGAACAAATCAGTATTTTGGTCAGCTTACAGCCCAATCAAACGAATACTATCGTGCATTCAAGGTTGCAAACTTAATGTAATCTATAATAACGATAAGATCGTTGTCTTTAAGGGGTGGCGCAATGCCACCCCTTTTTTTATGTCGTATAAATAAGTATATGTCAGCAATTACGAGAAATCCTAGAAATACCAATCCATTAGTTGGTAATAAATTTTCTATAAATTTTTCAAGATTGCCTAATCTTAATTATTTTTGCCAATCCGTCACTCTTCCTGGAATCTCCATTGGAGAAATTCCAAGAAATACGCCATTTATTGATTTATATTCTCCAGGTGAAAAATTAATCTATGATGCTTTGAACTTTTCTTTTATAGTAGATGAAGATCTACAAACTTGGCTAGAAATACATGATTGGATGCGAGGAATGACTTTTCCTACAGATTTTTCTGAATATAGAAATTTACCCAATTTAAACAGATTTGCTAAGTCAAATGAAAAATTTCCACAATTTTCAGATGCTACGATAAATATTTTAACATCTAGTTTAAATTTAAATTATAATCTAAGACTGTATGATTGTTTTCCTATTTCTCTTTCTTCTGTAATATTTAATTCCACAGATTCACCAGAAAATACACTTACTGCTGACGCAACTTTCAGATTCGCTTACTTTGATATTGTAAAAGTCTAACGACTTGTTGTATAATTACCGATATTAATCGGAGTTTTTTATTATGCTTAACATTGAATCTCTCATGGAAATGTGGAAAAAAGATTCTGTCATGGATCTTTCTCTTACTGAAATCAAAGACCAGTTTGGTAGAATACCTTTGCTGCACAGCAAATATCTCGATATTCTGATCCATAGCCGTCTCATGCTAAAGAAGAATCAAGACAAATATTATAAGATGAAGAAAATAAAGTGGGAATATTACACCGGTAAACTTGATGAAGATACCATGAAAGAATATGGATGGGAACCATTTGCAATGAAGCTGAAATCTGACATTGCTATATACATTGATGCAGATGAAGATTTGCAAAAAATTAAATCATCAATGTATCTTTGTGAACAAATGATAGATTTCTGCGATAAAGTCTTAGGTGAACTTAAAGCTAGAACATTTCAACTTCGAGATGTTATAACATGGGAGCGTCTGGTACAAGGTGCAAATTGATCTAATCGTACAAAAAGAAAATGAAGCATATCTAAAAATTTCATGTGAGAAGCATGTAGCAAAACTTCTCACTGAATTTTTTTCTTTTTTTGTTCCAGGTTATCAATTCACACCCCTCTTCAAACAACGTCTTTGGAATGGTAAAATATATCTGTTCGATTTTCGAACACAAAGACTGTATTACGGGCTTCTAAAATACTTAAAAACTTTTTGTGAAAAAGAAAAACTTATCGCGCTATATGAAAATGATGTTGAACAAAAAGGCGAGTTATCAAAAGAAGATTTTATTAAATTCGTCAAAACGCTTAATTTACAACTACAACCAAGAGATTATCAATTAGATGCGGTCTATCAATCAATACTCAATAAAAGATCTCTCATCCTTTCTCCTACTGCCTCTGGCAAGTCTCTTATACTTTATATGCTCACTCGTTATTTCCTTAATAGGAATAATTCTCGTGGGCTTCTTGTGGTTCCAACAATCAGCCTTGTGGAACAAATGTATAGTGATTTCGTTGAATATTCAAGACAAGATGATTTTGATATGGAGCAAATTGCTCACAAAATTTATGGCGGTAAAGAAAAAGATTCTAAAAAGAAATTAGTCATCACTACATGGCAATCGATTTTTAATTTACCGGAAGAATGGTTCGAAAATTTTGATTTTGTTTTAGGAGACGAAGCGCATAGTTTTAAAGCCAAATCTCTTACTTCAATAATGACGAATCTTAAAAATGCAGACTATCGTATAGGTTGTACAGGTACACTTGATGGAACAAAAACGCACAAATTAGTGTTAGAAGGTTTGTTTGGTCCTGTATATAATTCTGTAACAACAAAAGAACTTATAGAAAAGAAACAACTTGCACAATTTGATATTAAGTGCATTTTGTTGAAGTATCCAGAAGAAGTTTGTCGCAGACTTAGAGACGGCAATTATCAAAGCGAAATAGATTACATTGTTTCATGTGAAGCAAGAAATAAATATATAAAGAAACTTGCTCTTTCAATGAAGGGTAATTCCTTAGTTCTTTTTCAATTAGTAGAAAAGCATGGAAAAGAATTATATAAAATGATAGAATCTGAAGCAAAAGAAAGAAAAGTATTTTTTGTTTCTGGAGCCACAGAAGTTGATATCAGAGAAGACGTTAGAAAAATTACAGAAAATGAAAATGACGCGATTATTGTTGCGTCGTTTGGTACCTTTTCTACCGGAATTAATATTCGTAATTTGCATAATATTATCTTCGCATCTCCTTCTAAGTCTCGTATACGAAACTTGCAGTCTATTGGGCGAGGCTTGCGACTTGGAGACAATAAAGAAAAAGCCTGTCTCTACGATATTGCAGACGATTTTCGAATAGGAAAACATACCAATTATACATTGAATCATTTCCGAGAAAGAATTACAATGTATGATGAACAGAAATTTGATTACAAAATATTTAACGTGGAGCTAAAAAATGTCAAGTAACGTATTAATATTCAGATTAGTCTCCAACGAAATTATAGCTGCTCAATCGAGATATAACAGTAAAGACAGAACATATCATCTTGTCTGGCCAGTTGAAGTGTATTTCAAAAGATTAACCAACGGAGGTTCAATGATTGGGCTTTATCCTTGGTTGGTTACAGAAATTGTACAATTGAATTCATCAGTAATTGAAGAATCTAAGGTATTAACAATTAATCATCCTACTGAAAAGTTTATTGAGTATTACAATGCAATGGTTAGATACTATGAAAAGCATAATACAAAAGAACTTGCGGATAGGCAGCTTGAGGCTATCATCAAGTCATATGATGAGGATACTATCTCAGAGAGTGATTTTGTTGAAGACTTTATAGAGGAAGAGGAAGAAGAAAGGTTAATAAAACCTAAGAGTAAGAAAGATAAGAAACTTCATTGAAAGGGTGACACAGTTATTATACACCGATTGTCAACCCTGTCAATATAAACAAAGAGAATTTCCAAAATGTCAGAACATTATGTAAAGAACGCAGATTTTTTATCTGCGCTTATAGATCACAAAAAAGCCTGTGATGTAGCGAAAGAAGATGGTTTAACTCAGCCTAGAATTCCTAATTATATAGGAGAATGTTTTCTAAAGATAGCAGAACATCTTTCTAGAAAACCAAACTTTGCAATGTACACTTTCAGAGACGAAATGATTTCTGATGGTGTTGAAAATTGTATTATGTATTTCAGAAATTTTGATCCAGAGAAATCAAAAAACCCCTTCTCATATTTTACACAGATAATTTATTACGCTTTTCTGAGACGAATCATCAAAGAGAAAAAACAACTGTATGTAAAGTATAAAGCAACAGAACAGTTCGGCATCTTCGATTCAATGGAAGTTTTTGAAGGTGATGAAGGTATTGGACAAATTGAGACTTATGAAAATATTTCCGAGTTCATAGAAAAATATGAACAGGGAATGAAAAAGAAAAAGAAGCCAAAAGGTATTGAAAAGTTTATCGAAATAGAAGATAATGTTGAGTCAAATTTACTTGATGATTTGGAAGATATAGATGAAGATAGCGATACTAGGTGATACGCATTTTGGGATGAGAAATGATTCACTTCACTTCCACAAGTATTATCAAAAATTTTATAATGATGTATTCTTTCCTTATTTAAAGAAGCATGATATAAAATTAATTTATCAATTAGGTGATCTTTTTGATAGAAGAAAATACATTAATTTCAATTCCCTTTATCTTGCAAAAAAATATTTTTTTGATGTTTTAGTAGAATATAATTTTTTCATGGTTACTTTGTTGGGTAACCATGATATTTCGTATAGAAATACTCTAAAGGTAAACTCATCAGAATTGCTATTGGATAGTTATAGTAAAAATATTCGTGTTGCTAGAGAACCAGAAACTATAGATTTAAATGGAACAACAATCGATTTAATACCTTGGATATGTTCAGAAAATGAAAAGGAAATATTTGAGTTTATTGAAAAATCTAAATCAGAGATATGTTTTGGTCATTTCGAAATTGCAGGATTTGAAATGGACAGAGGCAATGTTTGTCACGAAGGTATGGATAGAAAGCATTTGCGTCGTTATGATATTGTTCTTAGTGGTCACTTTCACCATAAGTCTACTGATGGACAGATTTACTATACTGGAACTCCTGGTGAAATAACTTGGTCTGATTATGATGATCCGAGAGGATTTCATATTTTTGATACTGAAACTAGAGAAATGGAATTTATTCAAAATCCTTACAGAATGTTCTATCGAATCGAATATGATGATTCTAAGCAATCATTTGAGTATTGGAAAGATTTTGACTATAGTCAGTTCAATGAAAAATATGTTAAGATTTTGATTGTCACTAAAAATAATCCTTATTGTTTCGATACTGTTTTGGATAAACTATTGAAAGAAAATCCAATAGACGTTTGTGTTGTAGAAAATTTTGAAGAATTGGAACACATAGATGATGATACGGTAAATCAAGCTGAAGATACGGTGACAATTTTATCCAAGTATATAGATCAGTTGACTTTGAACGTAGATAAAGATAAACTAAAGAATGTTATGAGAAATCTTTATATAGAATGTTTGAGTGCTGAACAGGATTTATGATTGTATTTAAAACTATTCGTTGGAAAAATATTCTTTCTACAGGAAATATTTTTACTGAGATAACTCTCAATAAGTATAAAAATACTTTGATTGTTGGTGAAAATGGTTCTGGTAAATCCACAATGCTTGATGCATTGTGTTTTGCTTTGTTTGGAAAACCTTTCAGAAAGATTAATAAGCCAAATATAATCAATAGCATTAATCAGAAAGACGCTTTGGTTGAACTCGAATTTGATATAGGAAAGAAAAATTATAAGATTATTCGTGGTCTAAAGCCAAATATTTTTGAAATTTATTGCGATAAAACTTTGTTGAATCAAGAAGCAAAGTCAATTGACTATCAAGATTATTTGGAAAAAAATATTTTAAAAATTAATTTTAAATCATTTACTCAGATAGTAATATTGGGCAGCGCATCATTTGTTCCCTTTATGCAATTGTCTGCGTCTGATAGAAGATTAATTATTGAAGACTTGTTAGATATTCAAGTTTTTTCTTCTATGAATGCTTTAGCAAAAACAAGACTTGCTGAAATCAAAGAAACTATTCAAAAGAATAAGTTTCAAATAGATCTTTTATCTGAAAAAATATCAATGCAGAAAAAACACATTGATACTCTAAAGCAAAATAAAGATGAGAAGATAGAGATTCATAAAGAATCGAATATAAAAGATCAGCAAAGAATTGCTGAATATGTTGAGCAGATTGATTTAATGCGAAATGAACTTGCTGACTCAACTCTCTTGACACAAGAAAAACTTAATCAAGAAAACAAGAAAAAGAAATTACTTTCTCTAGAGGGATCTATAGATTCAAACATAAAAAAGAACAAGAAACTTGTTTCATTTTTTGAAGAAAATGACAAGTGCCCAACTTGTCTACAATCCATTGATTCACACTTCAAAGAAGAACAGAATAAATCTTTAGAAGATAAAAGAAAAGAATATGAAAATGCTATGCTTGAGTTGGAATCGAGACTGTTAAAACTCGATGAAAGTCTCGTGACAATCAATGATCAGATAACCGATTCGCAGAAGAAACAAGCGAAAATTAATCACTTGCATGAAGGAATACTTGTACTGAATTCAGAGATTCTAAAGAGGCTGAATGAAATTCAAAAACTTCAAGATTTACACGATTCTTCTAATGAAGAAATTAGATTATTGGAAGATCTAGAGAAAAAACTTTCTGAAAAAGAAAACGAAAATAAAGAAGAAATTGAAGATCGTTCATACTATGAAGCTGCTGCAATTTTGTTAAAAGATTCTGGAATAAAAACAAAAATTATAAAACAATATCTTCCAATTATAAACAAACTTGTAAACAAGTATCTTTCTTCTCTTGATTTCTTTGTCAATTTTAATCTTGACGAATCATTTAAGGAAAGTATAAAATCTAGACATAGAGATGAGTTTAGTTATGAGTCTTTTTCCGAAGGTGAGAAACAAAGAATTGATATGGCACTTATGCTAACTTGGCGTTCAGTGGCTAAGTTAAAAAGTAGTATTAACACCAATCTACTTATTTTGGATGAAATATTTGATTCATCTCTCGACGCAAACGGAACTGAAGAACTAATTCAAATTCTTCATGAATTAGAAAATACAAATTTATTTGTTATCAGTCACAAATCAGATCAATTGATTGAAAAGTTTGATCAGACAATTAAGTTTTCAAAAGTAAAAAATTTCTCAAGAATGCAGGTATAATAATGAGCACACAATTAAAGTTAGATACAAACACTAACACGCTAAAAATAAACACGGGAGTTGAAACTGTCAAGGCAAAAAATTATGAGCCTTTATCAGTTTTTAATGATAATCATCCTCTTTTAAATCATGTAATGCCAGAATTTAATTTTAAAGAAAATTCTATAGATCCAGAAGAATTGTCTGGTAGATTGAAAACGACAATGAAATTATATGGTGGAATTGGATTAGCAGCAAATCAGTGTGGTCTTCCTCTTAGAGTATTTGTTATAGGTGATGGAGATGAATCTATTGCTTGTTTTAATCCTAGATTAATTTCTGTTTCAGAAAAAAAGAATGAATTGAATGAAGGCTGTTTAAGTTTTCCTGGAATGTTTTTGAAAATTCAGCGACCAGAATTTATTGAAGTTGAATTTGAAAATGAAAAAGGAAT
>Ga0070749_10003499_pt1 | contig 10495 bp, 19 predicted proteins | sample VirMetDEL_Nov_18_FD_75180 | JGI IMG/M metagenome (GOLD analysis project Ga0070749, IMG submission 75180) | Aqueous microbial communities from the Delaware River and Bay under freshwater to marine salinity gradient to study organic matter... | ecosystem: Environmental > Aquatic > Marine >...
AAGGGGGATTAATGAGAAATTTAAAACATGAAATATGGGAATATAAGATAGGTTTGATCGAAGCTGAGTTATTAAAACTAAATGATAAAAAAGCTAATGATAAACTTAATCATATACTTGAGTTTTTAGGACATGACATAACTACAATAGACTTAATAGCTGTGGAGGCTATAAGAAACAAGGGGGATTAAAATGGACAACGAAGAAATGATTTTACTAGAGGGATTTATAGATGAGTTTGAAGACTTATTCTATGAAGTTAATCAAGATTTATTAGACGATGATACCTTAGCATTGACTAAGGGTTACTAGTAAACAATTCCGTTTACTAAAATTAGGGGGATTTATGCCTAAGCGTAAACCAACAAAAAAATCGGCCGAACACGCTCTTGAAAAGGGTTATGTTCCGTCAATGAATGAGACTTATTCAATGGTCTTATTCCAAATCGCAGGGAAAACCTTAAAGGCTTTCTTTGACACTACTGAGAAGGCCAATGTCTTTGTTGAAGAGTTGGCACTTCTAGGGATTCAACCTTTAGAGGGTTATCCTAAAACTCGCAAGACTAAGAAGAGAGAACTTCTTAGAAGACAAAGTCTTGCGGAAAAAGAGATTGAAGTTATCGCAGGGATAGCTTAATCACTAATCCCCTTGGCCTAAATAGGTCAGGGGGTTTTATTAGGGGGATGAATGGGCCAAAAACCAAAATTAAAATTGATTGATCTAGTATTTATAGTTTTATCCTTTGCTTTAACATTGGCATCTATTTTAGCTCCAATTGTTATTATTGCTTTAGGGATAAAGTTTTTATTTTAAAGGGGGATTTATGAGTAATACAAAACACATAATTAAAAATCTTGATAAGGTTTATCAGGACTTAGTAGATATTTTAAATCAGGGATTAGTTAAGGAAATAGAATTAAAACGTATCTTAACTATGATTGATGGTCTTCAAAATGCTATTGAGGAATTGGAAATTAATAAGGGGGATTAATGAGACTAATACTAATTTGTTTACTCTTTAGTAGTTGTAAACTTCTTTGGTCAAACTTAAACGTTGTTGATGTGGATAACAGGCGAGTTTATCCAAACGCTACAATTAATAATAGTGGGCCTAGTGATATAGATCGGGCCATTGATAGAGGGTGGGATAACTATTATGACAATATTAATAGAATACAACCTGACTATTCTACACCGACTTATACACCTAGTGACTACAGCACAATAGATTGGGGGTTATAATGGAGAAGAAATACTATTTTGTTTTATATTCTACACCAACATATTCGATTGAATATATGACAGTAGAAGAGGCCCATGGTTCTCAATATTTTATTGTCCATAAACCACATGAAACCTTTAGTGAAGCTAGAGAGGAAGCACTTAATTATGCAAGAGCCGATAGGGATCAAATAAGATCAAATATCGAAGAACTTTATAAACTTACTGCTAAAGAAGTGAGGGGGGATTAATGGCGAAGAAAAAGAGATTTACGCTCTATAAAGTATTCCTTAATAGAAATACGCTTAGAAGTGTAGTCAGTAGAAAACAAAAACTAGAGGACTGTGATGTGGTCTTTAGTTCAATGAGTAAAGCTGAGTGTGATAAGGCCCAAAATCTAATGATGGCAAATATTAATAGGGCCATGGTTCTTTATAAGCAAATCATTGGAAAAGTATTTATAACTAGTATGGTTATTAGTAACGCACATTTCTTTTTTAGTGGTGACTATGGACTTCTTAAACTACTTGCGTCAATACTCATAAGCACCTTTGTGTGTTATGTCACGTTTTTTGCTACTCATTGGCTACTTAAAGACCGATTAAACTCTGAGAATACTCTGATAACCCTTGAGGCCTTAGAACGCTTGAGAGAAGAGTATTTAACTGTCTATGAGAGTGATGATAGTGAGTACTATGCTCCAATAGTTAATGGAGTTTATCCCTTTGCTATACTGGCCATTATCATTATCAATGTTGCTGTGAGTTTTGGATTTATACCCTAAATAAAAAAAAGAGTAGGTTTTTTAGGCCTACTCTTAACAATTAGAGGGATTAATTCTGATTGTTACTATCACTAGGTGGGTGACAAATATAATTTAACAAAATACTATCTAAAAGAATACCCCTACATTTAAAATAATTAACAATATTTAAAATCGTTTTTTCGTATAGCACTTAGTGTTGGGGTATTCACTTGTCTTTTTCTTGACGCATTTTCCATTTACTTTTTGTGACTTGTAGATAAAATCTCTCCCCAAGATGGGGAGTTGGAGGGGTTGATATAAACAATAAAAACCCAAGACTAAATATTTTCCCCGACTGGCCTACCTTTGGCACAGGCGGTATTCAGAAAATTTTAGGCTTTTAAACGCATCACTTAGCGATAAGGATATGGACGCAATCGCTAAGAGTGTTGATCTAGTTAAACAATCCTGAAATATCTTAGTTAATATTCTCAATTTAACGGCCCTTCTATACCCAAAAATCAGGGTTAATTTATTTGTCCTTTTCCTAGCATCTTTTTTAACCACTTAGTTCGATCTAATTCACTCTCAAATCTATTTGTTTTTACTAGCTTTTTTACCTTTAACTTCTTCTTTTTCTTTTTTCTTTTTCTCTTAGCAAATATCTCTCTACCTAATTCAAAATCATTCTTAGCACTATATGTTATTTTGTTTCCAACTAAACTATTAAGACAGTTTTTTATATCTTTTAAACTATATCGTTTTTTTACTTTTAAACCCAATGCCTTTAATTGAGCATTGGTATAGCCACCACGCTCCGTACAATGTTCATCTATCCAGTTTTTAGTAATAACAAACTCCATAACTTTTTCTCCTTTTATCAGCTTTTCTAATTCTGTTTAGTCTTTATGCTCAATCTTAGACTTACTCCAAAATAATACTTAATAACAACAAAAAACCAGAATATCCGTACCTATATTTTTTTACTCACTAGGCCTTTCCTTATTTCTTTTCCTCGTTTAATCTACTTCTACTTGAAAAGAGAACGGGGAGTGAGGTGATCTAACTGTCTTCCTTAACGCACTACGCTTATCTCATTCCCTTTCTCTTTTTTTCTTGACTCCTTATTCCTCACATTTTAAATTGACGCAAATTTTAAAACATAGAGGGATTAGTTATGCAGAAAGTCAAAATCAAAGACTGTATTCAATTAGAAAATTCAAGGGGTAAATTCAACAAGCAAGAAATGGCCGATCTTATGGCATCATTAAAACAAGATGGCCTACTTCAATCTATTGGTGTTCGACCTAAAGGTAAAAAGTTTGAAATCGTTTATGGAAATCGTAGGTTTTTGGCGGCCAAAAAGCTAGGGTGGGATGAAATCGACGCTAAAGTTTTAGACGTTACTAGTGAAAAAGATTTTTTATTTATCAATTTAATAGAGAATATCCAACGAAAAGACATCACTGTTTTTGAGCAGGGCCGTTTATTTAATATCCTTAAAACAAAACATGATCTATCTATTCCAGAAATAGCCGTCAGAGTAGGTTTAAATAAAACTAAGGTTAAATCAGCACTTAATATCTTTATGGACACTCCTAAAGAGTTTAGAGATAAAGTCATGTGGTCAACTGGTAGTGCTACAATAGATAGAAAAGGCACTATACCTGTAAGTGTTGCTGAAAAGATTAATACTTATGGACGTAATGCAGGACTAAATCACTCTCAAGTTAAGCCTATTTATCAAGAAGTTTTAAACGATAAACTAAATGTTAATAGTGTTCGTGAAGTTATAGATCATATCTCGCATGGTTTAACGACAAAAAAGGCCATCGAATTAGTCGATAAAGTCAGGTATTTACGCTTGAGTATTCCAGTTTATAAGAAAGAAGTTGAGCGTTGGAATAAGGAATGGGAAGGTAAATTAACCGATCATTTTTTAGAATTACTCTACACTCACTCGGACTTTTCCGAACCTTGTTAAAGTGATAAAATGGTGGAGTGAGTCAACAGTTTGTAAAAACATTTATCGCTCCACTAATACTCGGATGGGTTTTCTGGGTAAGCACTAGTGTAGTCTCATCAAACGAAACCTTTGCCGTTTTAGATCAAAAAATAGAATACATTGTAGAGTCACTTCAAGAAATTAAATCTCACCATGGCATCAAATAATTTTAACTATAAATCTCATGTTGATCTTAATGATTTTTTAAAGATCAATCCTGTGCTTGGCATTATCTTTTTTTATTTTGTTGGTTACGCTAAGAAAAATAAGTTACCTGTTTTAGTTACTTCTATTTCAGATGACGCTCCTAATAGAAAAAGTGATACTCATAAAACCTTTAGAGCTATAGATATTTCTAGTAAAAAGTGGAATGATTTTCACATTAATAGAATTGTGTATAGAATAAACTCTATGTATAGAGATTTTGGCACAGGCCCTAAAAATAAAGTTAAACGTGCGATCATTCACCATGATAGTGGGACAGGAAATCATTTTCACATTCAAGTAAATAGATTAGCACAAATAGAGGACTAAATGATGGACTTAGAAACTAAAAAACACCCCTTAACTTCAAAAACAATCTGGGTTAATTTACTCATGGCCGTTTTTGGTTTTGTCTTAGCTTTTAAACCAGAGTTAAATACTATTTTAAATGAGAGTAATATCTTAATTATTATGAGTGTAGTTAATATTATTTTAAGAGCAATTACTAAAGATAAAATAGCTATTGAATGATAAATGATATTTTAAAACTTGGTACTGAGGTAGCTAAAGTTATTAATGCTATAGTTGATAGGCTACCTACTTATGAACAAAAAAAACTTAATGAATTTATTGAGTTTGAAAACAAATACCAAGAAGAAATAAGAAGGGCCGATGGTGACACAGATGATTTAATTATGTGGCGTTATCGTAGGTCTTTACTTTTAAATACTATCATCAAAGAAATTGTTAATGCTAAAAAATAGTCTTGTTTTAATATTCCTAATACTAATTGTTAATGTTGGTTGTGCTAGTAAGATGCTAAAGAAGTCACCTGAGTTAGCAAAGAACCAAAGGTTCTATCACTTAGATGAAAAAAAGATGGGCCGTATTTTTGCTATAGATTGTAAAAATAAAATTAGAGATAGAGAGTGTAAACAATATCCGGTGTTTAATTTATGGGATGAGTGGGCCTATTTCTCTAATGGTTTTGTCTTAGTACCCTATCAATTATTATTTCCTATTCAATAGGTTCGCCTAATAACTGTCTTATATATCTACTAAAACCTCCGGCCCTAATAGCACCTGAAATATGTTTGTTATCAATGGGATCATTGAGGCATAATTTTCTTTCTAAACTAAAGATCATATCTATTTTTAATTGTGTTGTTATGTTTTCACCAGTTTCTTTTTGAATAACATTAATGTCATTACCTTTTAATAATTCATCTCTAATATCAGTATAATTATTAAATCTTTTATCTACATGATAACCAACACTTCTTAGTTTATTTCTTCTATATCTTGTGTACTCTTTTACTTCACTCATACTTCCCACTCTCCCATTTCCATTAAGTTATTTACTATTTCCATAGCTGATAATTGTTTATCTAATCTATTACACAAATGTTTATGTTTTAGAAACTGAAAAGCATTATGCTTTGGATCACCACTTGTTAATATTAAACGACAGGCCCTTTTTTCTTCTTCTAATAACGGATGAGGATAATTCTTTTGTTTGATGTGTCTAAAGATAGTGCCATAAGTTTTCCAAATAATTCTTAAGTTTTTGGTATGATCTATGCTAGTAATTTTTCCCCAAGGAGTGTCTAAATAAACTTCTATTCTCACCCCTTAATTGTGTCATAGATCAAATACAGAATAAATACAGTGATATAAACTATTGAAGCTATAACCAAACTTGTTCGTCGGCTTTTACTATCAGGTCTTTTAGAAAACATACTCACTTAAACCATACAAGGCTATTAAAATAGCGTCAACTATTCCATCATGGGCCACTCTACATCTTGTGTTTTTTCTTAAATCTAATTCAGGATAAAATTTTTCAACTGCTATAAGACTTCTTTCTTTAGGGCCAAGCTTTTTATCTAAGTCTCTATGGGCATAGGCTTGCCACTCGGTAGGTCTTACTAATTGATAGGGAATATCTAATGTTTTAATAGTGCCAAGTATTTCTCCATAGTGTTTACCAAAGTTAAACATACTCGTTACCCCTTGGCCGGGCATGGCATGGACTTTTTCTATAAAGATAGCATCAATAGTATTATTATTTAGTATTGTTTTAAAGGTCTTAGTGTCTAATTCTTTATTCAGTATAGGCATTTCTCTTTTAAGAATAACTTTCTTATGTCTATCTATAAGAGCTATGCCACCTTTTTGTCCTACATCAATCCCTAATATCATTAAAGTTTCTCGCTAATTTTGTTATCGCTTCCCTAGATAAATAGCTTAATTGTTTACGGCCACCGTTATCACTTAAGAAATCATATTCAAATTGAGATAAGGTGTTCATCTCTCCTTCACTAAGCGGAGAATTTAAGTCAGTAGTTTGGATTAGATGAAGTATTTTATCGACATTAATAACATTCTTTTTAATATCATACTTTCCTTCTAAGACTTTATCTTGAGTGTCTGGCCTAATAAAGAAATCAAAATCTGCCTTCCAACCTCTATCATTATCGCCAGTAAGAAAGGGACTTGCGGCCATTTTTTCAACTATTTCAACCCAATAGTTAGAGTCATTATTCTCTTTCCATCTGGCCTTGGCCATAGTCCCTCGCCTACCTTTGAGGCCTCTTATCTTAGATAAGCTACCACAGTGTTCGTTCCATATATCCTTTAAGGGATTAGCTTTAACTTCTTCAACCTTAATAGGTTCTTTCTTTTTAACTCTATCCCAAAACTTTTCACATTCTTTTAATAACTCAGCACACTCTTTAATGAATTGGCCTGCGCTTTTCTTTATCAGCACACCTTCTTCACCATCAAAACAATAGTACCAAGCTTCACTAGCACCACTTACTAGTATTTGATGGGCCATTTGATAGATATATTCAATAGGTATTTCACCGGCCTTTGCCATTGAGAAACCTTTTTTACCAAGACATTTTATTTCTAATAAAGTTTTAGTCTCTTCATTCCATCCATCAAGTGAGGCCCTCATATAATTTCTATCTGGCATTTCTAAGGTAACAGTTTCAAAGTCTAAGTCTTCTAATAATTCTACTCTTGCCCTTGCTATAGGTTCTAATTCTTTTCCCCTAAGCATAGCAAAATTACTTTCAGGTTCTTCGCCTTGGCCGGTCTTTTCTAGGTAGAGTTGTTCTATGGTTTTGTAAGGAGATACCCCCATAACCACAGGAGCATCACTACTACCAATACCTCCCATTCTCCACTTGTGCCATTCAAATCCTTCTTGCTCCATTAGAAAGGGAAATCCTCAACGGTAGTTTGTTCATACGTTGGTTGTTGATCTTTCTTTGGAGAAAGAAGTTGAATATTATGGGCCGTAACAGAAGTGTATGTATGCTTTTTACCATGGCTGTCTTCTTGTTGATGAACATTTAAACGTCCTTCAACTAAAACCTTAGTGCCTTTGTGTAACATCTTAGACATATTATCAGCTAGTTTTCCAAAACAGGTCACATTCATCCACATAGTCTTCTTGTCACCTTTAATATGCTCAGTAACACCAATAGAAAACTTAGTGTAAAATCCGTTCATAGTTGGTTTTGTTTCTGGTTCTTGTCCTACATTTCCTAGAAGAAATACTTTATTCATAAATTATCCTTTTAATTAAGCGACTACCTTTAGCTTGTCGTAAATTCTTTGAAGTTCTTTTTCTGTTTTTGCTTTAGTAATACTGATTAAGACTTTGGCCTTAAGTGTTTCGTCGGTTAATTGATTGGATAAGGCCTTACATCTGGCCGTTAAATCATCTATGCCTCTAACCTTAGTCTCTTCTTTTCCATGCTTGTTTGTGGTGTCACTATCTTTAGTGTCGTCAATTCCAAACAATCCATTAAGGGCATACTTTCTGGCGTAGCTACTAGCACTTCCAGTAACTTGCGCTCCATCCATGCCCTTTTTTGTTTCTTCTTCTCTTGCGTAAGACGTTGTAGTAATTGCATCAGCTCCATCACTAATTGTTGCCGTAGCTTTGACATAGAATCTATCCCCAATGTTAATTATTTCATCGGATATAGTAATAATAAGACCATTTAGCAACGGTTTTAATGCTTCTAAAATGTCTTCACACGATCTGTATTTATAGTTACCAAACTTATTAAACTGTCCCTTATGTACTTTAAGGTCTTTCTGTATCTTGGCCAACTGTGTAGTCAAACTCATTCCATCTCCCACGATAATTGTTAATTAAATCTAATTCTTCTTTAGTTTGTTTAGAAACGATGCCACAAGAATAAAGAAACTGACTGTTCTTATATTCACTCTGATCTACTTCACATAAGAATTTAAGTTGATCTGGTGTAATACTTGCAGGCCCATCTTTAGTATCTTCTCTATCTAATATAGTGAAGTGTCTTTCAATATATTTAGCACCTAACTGCATAGCTATAACACTAGCTGTATTCCAGTTATGAGGATGAGTAGGATCGGAGTGGTCACTAAAACCTATATTGGTATTAGGATAACGGCCTCTTAACTCTACCATTCTACTTAGATTGGACTCTCTTAAAGTGTGTGGGTACTTAGAAACACAATGGAGAACACCATCAACAGGATAACTAATTGGCAGTTTATTGAGTGGTGTTCCCCCTGTGCTGACAATAACTTTAAAACCAAATGCCTTGGTCAAGCGTAACAAGTTATTATCGGTAGCTTGAGGACTTCCTAGCTTTATGTACTTCATACCTACTTCCCCCAACATGGGCAGGTATTCAGGACTATAAACAGAAGTCATCGGTTCTATTTCATTTTCCCTACAGAGTTTAACCAAATAGGCATGGTCTTCGTCTGTTAGTTCTAATGATTTAATTCTATCTTTAGTATGTGACCATTCAGGGGAAAGGTCTTTAGCATAAAAGGTTTGTACTTTAAAAAAGTCAGCACCACATTCACTGGCAATTTTAACCATGTCCCAAAGAACATCTTTGTTACCGGCCCAATTACCACAGGCCTCAGCTATTATCATTTTCTAATCCCTCTATTTGAATTTGCTCACCTTTAAGTAAACTCAATGTCCTATTGGTATAATAAGCAAAATGTCTAAACAAGGATTGGTGCTTCATAATGTACCTCTTTAAACGAATAAACTCTACGTCCACTAAGTTTCTTAAACTATTGACTTCGTTTTCATTTTTAAATACATCTAACTGCACCGTATCAAGTATAAGATTGGAAATCATTTCATCTAAAAACCATTTCTGCTTAAAGTCATCAACGACTTTACAGGTAGGTTTATAAATATCTCTTAAGCTTTTCTTATAGACCTCCCAAGTGTTCGTAAACTCCATGGGATTAGTAAAACATTTCATCTGATTAATAGCTTTTTCTTCTTCCATTCCATTGGATTGAAAACACTCTTCTATACTATTAAAAACATTTTGTAGTTCTTGATTAAAAGTTTCAAGATGCTTAATAGTTTCAAGTCTTTTCTTCTCAAACTTATCTTTAGTTTTCTTATTAGGTTTAATTAAATTATCTGAAATCTTTTTAACAACATGATGTTTTGTCTTAAATAGATCACCGACTTCACTCCAAGGTTTAACTTCTGTTCCATTAATCCGTACACCTTTTAAAGATGTATTAATTATTTTTGGTTTGTTAAGCCTTTGGTATTTAACAATGCTCGCCTGATACTCAGATAAACAGCGAAACCAAACAGGAATAGTAGTAACTTCATCACCTTGATTGTTTTCAATTTGTGTCCATTTAGGTTTAGATTTTTCTAAGTCAAATTCTACCATAGTACCAGAGGTATGACTCTTTCCATCTAAGAAACAAAGATCAATACCTGTTAAAACTATATCCTTACACCCTAAATCATGGGCCAATTCAAGACCTGCATTAGCTGAACTAACACCACCATTACATCTTAGATGGTCTTGTTCTGTCCAAGTACATAGACCGTTATCTCTAAAGACCATGATGCTATTCTCAAACATATCGGTAAACTCAGGAGCGCACCAAGGATAGTAAACATAGTACATATCTTTAGTGTCTTCTTTTTTAACACCGTCAAATATGCCTGTAAGTTTTCTCTCACACCGAGTAACTAAGTGTGGTCTTATTCCTTCATTAAGTAGTCTTCTAAGTGAAGCTTCACAAGCAATTAATAAAGCATTATTTTCAAGATCATACTTCTTAGCGTATTCAATGAACTCATCCATACTAGGGCCAGCACCGATAACAATAGCAGGGACATCTTTAAATTTATTAGTCAGGTTTTTAGCATTGTAAGACTCAAACATATTATCAAAGTTTCTAGTGCCGTTAATCCATCTATTAAAGCTATCATTACCACAACCCATAGAGATAAAGACCTGCTTAGAAGAAGCTA
>Ga0070749_10003505_pt1 | contig 10489 bp, 22 predicted proteins | sample VirMetDEL_Nov_18_FD_75180 | JGI IMG/M metagenome (GOLD analysis project Ga0070749, IMG submission 75180) | Aqueous microbial communities from the Delaware River and Bay under freshwater to marine salinity gradient to study organic matter... | ecosystem: Environmental > Aquatic > Marine >...
CCACCCCCACCACCACTCCCCCATACCCCGCCACACAACCACCCCAGCAACCACCCCCAAAATTTAACATATAAAATATCCCAAGGAAACCCCAACCCAAAACCACCAAAAATTTAATACATATCCAAAGAAGGCAATGCGCTCTAATATCCTTGTGCTGCAACGTGTATCGGGCAGGGTCAAAAAATCGTATCCTTAAGGGTTGACGAACCTCAAAATCTTCATTACGGTACTACCCATCGCCGGAGGACAACGGCGAAGGGGTTCCCTCTACCGGAGGCCATAGCAACCCCGACCGGCGGTGACGGCGACAACCTGCTCTCAGGTAGTGTTCTCACCGCTCGGTACCGGCAAGGGAGCAACGCCGGTCGTACTGCCACTAGACGGGGCGCACGATATGCGCCCACGTTCCACGGCGTAGCCGTGGGGAAAGGGGCATTGCCAGTATGCGCAAACCACGCATACCCACGCAGGCCATGCTGCGAACCGCTACGGCGGATGTCGCAGCATGGAAAGCGTCGGGCAACGCTGCTCGCCGGTATCTTGCCGACGATGCAGCCGCCTACGCTCTCGCCACGCTGCGACTGCTCGCGACAATGCCGGTCGCTCCCGATGGGAGCATCGCCGGTAAGCGCGAGCACCTCGCCAACGGCGGAGAGTGTGTCGGCGGTGACTGGCATTCGATTCTGCCCACGATGGGGAGCCGCACGGCTCCCTCTCAAGGGTTTGAGAATCGGCTGCTAGCCGCGTTGACGGTCTACGCCCAACACGATGACGCTCTAGGGCGCATCGGTTGGGGATGGATCGACACGACCGGCAAAATGAGCGAACCCTACGGGTTCGTGCTCATCCGCACGGCGTGACCGACGCTAGCCCGCAGGGACGGGGGCACCGGAACGGCAGCCGGTGCCCCTAGCCCATATCCTACCCAACGGGGGCAGGGTCGCGAGACCCTGCCCCCACCTAACCCATGAGAGGGGGTGAACATGAGCAAGCTAGAAAGAGCCGTCAGGCTTATCGCGACCATCGCGGTCGGCAGCATCGCGGTATGGCTCACAGCCCTGTGGGTCACGGACTACTGGTCAGACTACACGACCCACCGCGACTACAGCGGATGGAACCACGCAGCCAGCATCGCGCTGGCAGCGATATTCGCCACCATCGGCACTGTCGCCACATGGGCAGTGTGGGAAACACTGTCCGATCAAGACCCATTCTGACACGCGATATGGGGTCGGCTCGCAAGAGTCGGCCCCATATCCACACCACAAGGAGAAACCAATGATACGAACCCATTACCACCCGACATACACCATCGCCCGAAAGATCACCAACGCAGAAAGCGTGTTCGCCTACTACTGGCCGATCTCATACCGACCCACCAAAGATATCTACCCATCCTGCCCAATCTGGTCAGAAGAATACTAATCCACAACGTTATCCCCAGCCTGTGCACAACCATGTGGGCAGGTTGGGGATAACTCTTATCCACACCCTGTGAACAACCCTGTGGAAAACCATCGCGGGTGGGAGCATACTCCAACACGCAGTCTTTGAGTATCCGACCACCCGCCATTTTACTAAATACCCTAGTTTCTATTTGAGTAAATGAATACTTTATTATGGGGTTTATTTAGACTAAATCGGGAATCGTAATCCGGTTTATTTAGTTGTTGCATATGCAACGGCCTACAATTCGACCAATGCCGACCGGATCGGCTAGGGTACGTAGTGCCGGTGAACGAGCGATCCGGCAGAAGGGACGAGGATCATGGCTAAGGCCACGAAACTAGTCACGGTGAAGGCGACCACCGTCCGAGTGTCGCCCGTCGGCATCAGCGTCACCGGTGCCGATACGGACAGCGCGAGCGACCGCCTCGCGGGGCTGATGGCGCGCAACAACGGCAAGGCGTTGCGCGACGATGCCGACCGGCGAGCGGACAAGGGCGCGGTGCTCGCGGGCATCGCGTGCCTCGTCCGCACCGGCACGCCGTTGTCGCTCGCTGAGGCGCGTAGCGCGTACAGGGCGGGCACGCTCGCGCATGTCGTCGCGCCGATCAGCGCGGTCACGACCGGCACCACACCGGCGAGCGCGAACATGGCGCTAGACCGCGACGCTCGCGCCTTCGGCGCGGACGGATTCACGGTGAGCTGTTTCGCCGGTGAAGGCGACACCGTGGTGCTGTACGCGGGCAAGCCTAAGGGCTAGCCCGACAGCACAGACAACCCCCGACCGGTTCGCCGGTCGGGGGTTTTGTCATGTATGGGCACAAATAAAACGGTCGCAATAGACCAAATAGAAACGACCGAAATAGCCCAAATAGAACGCCTACAAATTCCCGAATTACACCAAATAGACATAGCCGAATTAGACCAAATAGACCCAAAAGAAAATGCCCGAATTAGACCAAATAAAACGCCCAGAAATTTCCGAATTAGCCCAAATAGATCGCGGGTGGGCCTTAGCGGCGTGCCGAGGCCCACACCCGTGTTTTTTAAGGTTAAACAATGTCCAAATTGATTATGGATTCTTAACGCTAAATACGGCGAAATATGCTTTATGAGATTCTAATTTAATGTTATAAGAAAACACTTGCATTTCTGTATCGTTTAGATAAACTGGCTCCATGAAGCGAAGCAAGCAAACTCCATGTCAAAACTGCGGCAGGCGTATGGCCATTCCGGCTGTGCTCTGCGGTAAGTGTGCCGCATCACAAGATATTCGGGAAGAATTTAACGTTCTAACTCCGGCTGATATCAACCTCAATGGCCTTAGCCATACCGAGCGCATGCTCGCGTTCATCTACTGCGCGACCGGCGACATCTCCGGCTACTTCGAAGACTTTAGCCTTAAAAACGAAGGCGAAGAAGATCTTCTCAATGTTCGAATCGCATACCTCAGTGATCGCAACTTTGTCAAATACAGAACACCAAAGAAGAGTTAGCCTTAAAAACCGGGGAGTGCGACCCCGGTTTTTTAACACTATCACATATTATAACGTTAAAAAGACGGGTGTTGGTGCTCTGGTATTCGAGCATCACACCCGTGGTTTTTAAGGTTAAGAAGATGACAAGTTTATTATGGTTTTTTAACGCTAAATACGGTTGATCCCTTTATGGGAAGATCTAATCTTAACCCTAACAGAAAAGATTGCGTTTCCTTTACCTGATCCGCTAGGCTTGCCCTATGGCAATCCGGCCTAACACAGCCCGTACCCACTCGGGCACCCCGTCCACCCCGATCTTTAAGGCTAACGGTGAACTCCGTAGCCTTTGGGTCTCAATCAGCGGTTGGGAGTTCTACCCCATCGACCCCACGACCGACCCCGATCTCGCCAATAGCGGTTGCTCGGCAACGTGGTACTGCACCGGTCAGCCGACCGCTGTCGGCATGCACCCCGAAACGCACGCAACACGCACCATCTGCACTGCGTGCATGCATCGTATCGTTAACAAAGTGCTCTGGCACAACGAATTCGTCTGAACGTTAAAAACCCGGGGAGTGCGACCCCGGGTTTTTTAACGCTTCAAAGAATCATAACGTTAAGAAACGCGGGTGTTGCTGTGCGAATACCAGCGCAGCACACCCGTGATTTTAACGTTAAGAAGCTCTCCACCTTTATTACATATTTTTAACCTTATCGGGATCGTCTACCCTTTATGGGTAAACCTAATCTTAACGCTAAAAGATATTTTTTAAGGTAAAAACAAATATTTGCAACCCATTCATCGACCCATTAGACTGGCAGCATGGCAACACAGCCTGACACCCAGCCGGTACCCACTCCGGCACTTAGCCTTAACAACCTGCGAGAGATCGCCAACCCCCAGCCTGCGAGCGACGCACCGGTCGCCGTGTGGATGGAGTTCGGCTATCTTAACGCTATGTTCGATGCAGTCGTTCAGGACGCAGGCGAGCAACTTGACGTTAAGTTGCACACCTACGACCTCGTTTACTGGATCAAAGATATCCTTAACTACGAGAACTGCTCAGACTGGATGACAATCGAGTGGGACGAGGACGCGATTCATACCCTTAACGAAATCGCTCGTAAGGCTATGGACGGTAACCCCGACATGTTCTTCGGCAGCAGCCTCCATTTCTAGCCTTAAAAACCCGGGGGGAGTGCGACCCCCCGGGTTAGGGTTAAAAAATTTTGCCCCTACACAACTTAACCTTAAAAAAGGCGGGTGCTGCGGTCATGGTATTCTGACCTTGCACCCGCAATTTTAACGTTAAGAAATGCCCCACCTTTATTGCGCGTTTTTAACCTTATAGACAGACTTACCCTTTATGGAGAAAACCAATCTTAACGCTAACGACAATAGTTGCAATATCCGTATGTGATCCATTAGGCTGATGCTTGCAAGCAAGCAACACCCCAACCGGGGGAGAAAGGCAAGACAATGACCAACAACGAAATGGCCGAACTGGCAAATGATATCGTTAACAAACTGCACTCACTGGCCGAGGCCATCGACCCCAACTACTACGAGGAGTGCGCCGGTTCCTCCTGCACCAACGAAGAGCCTCTTAACGATACGTTCCGACTGCTCCGCCACCTAGTCGCGACCGCCGAAACCATTAACGCTAGCGGACTTTGTACCCTTAACAATCAAACCGGCGAGATCCTCGAATGGGTCATCTGCCACCCATTCATGCCACTCCAATACCAGTGGTACATCTGAGCCTTAAGAAAGGAGAAAGCAATGGAATGGTACCGACCGGACGGATGGGAACCTATCCTTAACTTCTGGATACTCTACTTCGCCCTCATGGGCATCATGTACCTACTCATAAGAGGCAAGGAGGACTAACCTTAAAAACCGGCCTTCGGGCCGGTTTTTTAACGCTCCCACACTTCTTAACGTTAACAATGGCGGGTGCTACGGCGCGAATACCAGCGCCTTGCACCCGTGGATTTTTAACCTTAAGAAGTGTCAACTTTATTATGGGATCTTAATGTTAGAATATAACTTTTAACTTTATGAGAAAAGGAATTAAGGTTATAAGAAATATTTGCAATGGCTTACCTGATTCATTACAATAAAGACATGGCAACAACGCCCAACACAGCCGGTACCCACTCCGGCACCCCATCCGTCCACACTCTCAACCAGATTGCTCGCAGGGTTTTTAACCATGTGATGGACTCCTACGGCATCGGCACAGCCGACCGTCGCCACTACGACCGGCCCGTGGTTGTCGAACACTGGAACGGCCCCGACCAGCACGCCATCGTCTGGGAGTTCGAGATCAACGGCGAGTCGTTCATCTACCGCTTGCATGACCTGACCTTCGCCGGTTACTTGCTGGAGCCGTACAACCACTACGCCATCGCCGTCTACTGCGACGACTGAACCTTAAAAAGCCCGGGGCTAGCCACCCCGGGTTTTTTAACGCTTAGAAAATTCTTAAGGTTAAAAACGCGGGTGGTACGACTCGAATACCAGAGCCGTACACCCGTAAGTTTTTAACGTTAACAATGCTCAAGTTTATTATGAAATATTAATCTTAAAACATAATTCCTAACTTTATGAGAAAACTAATTAAGGTTAGAAGAAAAGTATTGACATTGCCATTGCTTTGATTAGAATGACGGTATGAAGAAATGGGAGAGAGAACTCACCGAACTAGCAGCAGAGTTCGATAGAGCAGTTGTAAAGGGTAAGAACCACTGGAAGTTAGTTAAGCCTAACCATCAGCCTGTGTTCTGCTCTGCCACAGCGTCAGACCACCGCGCCCTGAAACAGATCCGCAGAGATCTGAAAAGGCACGAAAACAAAGAAGAAGGGTAACCTTAAAATGAAAAAACTGTACTACGTCCACAACGGCCATTACGTCGAACATGTCGGTGACCGCGAATCATGCGAAAAGTTCATTCGTAACGCTAAAGAACTGTTCGGACGGAACGACCTCATCTTGTGCGTCGAAACCGGCGGCAAGTACGTTCCCGTCTGAACCTTAAGAACCCGGCTCTTACCCTCCGAGAGCCGGGTTTTTAACGCTTACACACTTCTTAAGGTTAAAATGGCGGGTTTAACGTTAAGAATACCATTAACGTTACACCCGCAGTTTTTAAGCTTAAGAAACGACCGGATGGAATACGCATTCTTAACCTTAAGACACACATAGCCTTTATTAACGTTAAGTAATCAACCGTACCAAAATTTCTTAAGGTTTACGCATAGGCCCGGTTTTTAAGGCTACAAGGTGTGCGAAGTAGTTGCATGTGCAACAATCGGGAATGTTGTCAAAATCGGTGGAAATGGTCGAACACGCGATAGTCTTATGGATGTCGGGGAAGTACCCCGACAGGAAGGAATCAGAACAATGGCAAAGAATGAATGGCAGTTCGAGGAAATCGACGCAGACCAGGTGACCGGTACACCACGCGGTCGCAAGTCGTCGGTTGACCCGCAACTCATCGACGCATTCCGCGGTCTGACCGCCGGTCGTGCCATCCGCATCCCGTCGCAGAAACTCGACCCCACCGCCGACAACTACCGCAACGAAAAGGCGCGTGTTTCGGCCATGTTGCGTTCCGCAATGCGTGCCGCGGGTCACGACGACTTTTCCATCATCTTCTCGCCAGAAGGCGTGCCCCAAATCAAGGTGAAGTGACCGACCGGGGTCGGGGCCGAATGGCCCCGGCCCCACCGGTTAGCGTTAAAATTTTTTTTGCCCTACCGCTTCTTAACGTTAAGAAAGACTTAGCCTTAAAAACTTCTTAAGGTTAAGAATTATTCTTTAAGGTTAAAAACCGGCGGGTGTGCATCCTCCCAAAGCTTTGCTTTGCACACCCGTGATTTCTTAAGGTTAAGATACTACATTTTTAACGTTTATGGGAATCGCCCCACACACCGACGTTTTTAACGTTAAAATCCTAATCCTTTTTAATGTTTTGTTTTTAAGGCTAACCTTTACCCGGCCTTTATGGTCGATCTTAACGCTAACCAAGTAGTTGCATGTGCAACTGCTTACGGTTCTCTGAATGGGTAAGGCATCGGATAACGTGTGCGTAGCACATTGAGAACTGAAGAGCGCGCAGGACGCGGGGGCGGAGCCATGCCCTCCCCCGCCCATTTCTTAACGCTAATGCGTTGAGAACGTAAGGGAAACGCTTACGTTAAAAAAGTCACCGACCACGCTATAGCCTTAGGATTCATCACCGCGGGCTAGCGTTAAGAATCGGTTACCGTACCACTCAGAGTGGTTCTTAACGGAAAGGAATCGCTAGCAATGACTAACGATAACTTCTTCGAAGAGATCCCCGAGGCGCAAGTCCCGAAGAGTGGCAAGGGTCGCAAGCCGAACCCACAGACGCAGGTGATCGCTGATCGCCTCGCGACTGTGAAGGCCGGCAAAGCCCTCGTCATTCCCGGACTTGCCATCGATCTGAACGGTAAGAACGCAGACGATGTGAAGCGTGAGACCGCCCGTGTGGGCGCGATCATTCGCTCCGCAGCCCGTCTGGCCGGTATCCGTGTCTCATTGACATGGGTTGCCGGTGTTCCTACCGTTAAGATCCTCGGTAAGATCGAGGACTGACCTACGGGACAGGCCGAACGTTAAGAAAGGCTATTCCTCGAAGATAGCGTTAACTTTCTAACGGCAATCTAGCCCCTCCGGTTGATGACCGGCGGGGCTTTTTTGTGTTAAGAAATATGATAACGTTAAGAAACGCCTACCCTCATCTCATAACGTTAAAAACCAGTGCCCGCTTTTTAAGGTTAAGAACCGGCGGGCGTGACGAATGGTATTCTTCGTAATGACACGCCCGTCAATTTTTAACGTTAAGAATTAAAATATTTAACATATTTTCTAATCCATTTACTAACATTATTCTTTTATTTTATTTTCTAATTACCTTTATGGGCACCAACGTTTTTAACGTTAAGAATGTGCCGGAGTGGAGTGCGGGTTCTTAAGGTTAAGATCTGATTCTTTATCTATTCCTTTACCTATTCCGTGATCTATTCCCTACCTTTATGTAGAGGGAATACCTTGCCCTAATCCCTGAGAAATCAAACCCGCAAAATTCGTGATAATTACAACCATGTAATGTTGACTAAATCGATCACAATTATAAGCAATAAATCGATCATCAAATGTCACACTAACATCCATAGCTAGTTTTATCACTTGATTATTCATTTACCATGAGTACCCTTTATGGGGACTCCTGACAATAACTCGGCGGGGTAAAGTGTTCTTACTCCTATATAGAGGAGAACATAAACCCTACCCCCGAAAATACCTTAAAGCATTAATTTACCTAAGGATAGACAAAAAAAGGCGGGTTAAGTGTTATCTATTCCCTATATAGGGGAGTAAACAACACCTAACCCGCCAGAACTTCCCAAAAGATTAAAAAACCTTAGGAAAATAAGCTATTTCGTACAAAAACACCCACCTATTTAATAAACATCACCTTTATTTGCGCACAAACCGAAAGAACGCTATAGAGTTTTTGCTTATTTGGGAGGGTATTTCTTCTATTTTTTGTAGAGGAGTATCTTCGTCTATCTAGGTCTGGGAGAATCTACTATATGTATGTCTATATACATAAGTATTACTCTCACCCCGCCAGATTTCAGAAAGGCTCAATCGGATCGTATTCCTTATCAGCAAAAAGACGTTCCTGCATACCCGAATAAGTTTCCCAACGAACCGCAGTCACCTTATATACAACATTCCAAGTAGTATCACAACCAATACATTCATACTCCTCAACCATCTCATTAGGAGCAAAATTCATACGAGAATTAAAATCACCATAAGACTCCCCGCATTCTGGACACAAATCAAACTGATCCATTAGCCGCCTCCATAGCATAAAGAGCACACTCGAAGATATTCACCTCATTACCCATATCATTAAACCAAACACCGTCAATCATCTTGTAATCAGAGTCCAAACCCCACTCAATAAGATCAACATAACCATTACCACTCAACCAAGAACCCAATCTAGTTGCCTGAACATTCAAAAGCCTATTATCCATCACTACCTTTCATTGAGTTATAATACTCTTCCTCAGATATCTCAACACACTCATAATGATTAGACCAATCAAGATCATGAAACAACTTATCAAAAATCATGTCATCAATATGAGGATCAGAAGCATCATCCTCAACCATTGCAAACAATTCCCTATGAGCAACCGCTTTAAAATACCTCATCAGTATTCCTCTCCATTATCATCAAACACAGAGAACATGCTATTAGAACGCTTAAAATCACTGTAAAGATGAGAATCAATAACACTCAAAACATCATCAATATCAGGATTCTCAATACCGTCCTCAATAAGAGATTTAACTATATTCTCAGTAACAAACCTGATACTCAAAACAGCATCAAAATACTCTGGCAAATCATTAGCTTCCATAAACTTCCTCCTCAGTCATATTTGCAATACGGTACTCATAATCCAATTCCTCATCCGTTTTCGCAACAAAATCAGAATCATAGGTAACAAAATTCAGAGTGTAACCCTCAGTCCATTTCCCATCACAAATGTTGCAAGAAACATCAACAAGAATAGTGTCTTTCTCCATGACATACCTATCATGAACACCAATATCCCTACGATTACAATACACACAATAGTTAGGATCAGCTTTATACTGACTAATATCAAAGCTCATTGTCTTTCCTCATTTCCTCAATAACCTTCTTAGCCGCATCTGACCAATAATACCCAGAATCCTTTGTTTCATCGAAAACACTAACAGGATGTTCTAAACAAGCAACATACCATTCATGCTCACTAGAGCCTTCACCAAAATCACAAGCATCCTCGAAATTATCAAAAGGACCAAAAAACCTAAAGCCCTCAAAGACATTCCCAGAAATTACAATACGAACTCTATCCATCATAACCCTCCGGCATAATCTTATAACTATCTTCCATAGTCATACCCAAAGTACCACCACGATCCCACTTCACATGTAAAGTCAAAGCATCATCCTCATACAACACCGTTCCCCTATCACCACACTTAAGATCAGTGTAAGGATCAGCACAATGTTCAAGAATAACCCTTCGACCCCTCAACTCTTTGTTCAAATGCATCAGCAAAACCCCTTCCAGAGTCCTCCCAGACCCCTCTAATTTGCCTTCTAAGCGACGTAAAACGTAGGGCAGAATGATTGCTCCACCCTACGCTTTACATTACAATTATCCTAATGACAATTTACACATTGCCATAGGAACATTTACGTGTGCTTTTTCAAGTACTCAATGAACTCTTCCAACGAAAAATCGGCAAACAAATCCTCGTTCCGATTATCATAGAAATAAACATAAGAGTTAGGAATGTCAAAACGACCATCCCTATCCTCATCATTCTCCGTTAGCACTAGCCCACGCTTCCTTTACAGTGTCGAAATCCAATTCCTTAGGATGAAATACACAATTACCTTCATCAAGCAACGTGTAAGAAACACCATAACTAAAAGCAACAGAAAGCATCATA
>Ga0070749_10003506_pt1 | contig 10488 bp, 11 predicted proteins | sample VirMetDEL_Nov_18_FD_75180 | JGI IMG/M metagenome (GOLD analysis project Ga0070749, IMG submission 75180) | Aqueous microbial communities from the Delaware River and Bay under freshwater to marine salinity gradient to study organic matter... | ecosystem: Environmental > Aquatic > Marine >...
AACTTTCAAGTGCTTAAGACCGATGTTACCAACAAGACCTGATTCTAATAATGCTCCCATTTTAGTATTTTTTAATTATTTTTTTTATTTTTGAATCTTATTCATCAAATCCTTCATTCTTAAGAATTGTGGATTTTCATATGTTTTAGATTCGATAAGACTTGAAGCTGAACCTTTAGAAGGTGATTTTTGTACTTTAGCTTTAACTGATTCAGTTACAACTGAAGAACCTTCTTTAGATGCCAAATCTTCTTTGATTGTCTTATAAAGACCTTTAGATTCCTTAATAGTTTCTGCGGAATCAAAACGTCTTAAAATGTTTATTTTTTCTTGCTTTGTTGTCGAATGCTCAGTGAACAGTCGAGTAGCATATGCTAAGTTTGAATTGAAGACTGCAACCTCGTTAAGTTTTTCCTTAAAGATGTTAAGTGCCTTACGGTACTCTTCATTCTTTTCTCTTAACTGAGCCACTTCTCTTTCTAAAGACTCATTTCTTTGTGCTGGTCTCTTTAAAGACTTAGGGAAACCTTGAGGTTTTTTGTTAGTTGCACGACCATTAACGTTAGAACGAACAGAAGATTCTTTGTATTCACCTTCCATTTCTTTACCTTCTTCCATTTCATAGTCTTTGTAGTGTCCATCAACATCACCTAATTTGTGACCATCACGTCTCTTATAGTCATGTTTATTTCCACCCCACTTACCTTCTTTAGCTTCAGTTTTCTCAGCATCATCTTCCATATCTTTTTCTAATTTTTCGATATGGTCAGCATCGTCTTTTTCAGCATCACGGTAGTGGTCATACTCCTCTTCGTCTTCTTCACCAAGTTCGATTTCGTAAACAACTTCGCCTTCTTCTTCCATTTCGTAACCTTCTTCGTATTCACCTTCCATTTTTTCTTCGTCAGCGATTATTTCATCATCTTCCTCAGATTCCATTTGGATTTTGTACTCAGCGTCAGTTTCATCGTCCTTCAATGTGATTTCATCATCATCTTTGGTTACGATAATTCCGTCTTCGTCACCCATCGCTTTGAAAACCTTAAGGATTTCTTCGTCAGATGCGTCGGTTAAGTCTAATGGTAAAAGAACTTCGTCTTCATCGTCTACTTCCATGTCATCACCTGGTAAGTCCATCATTAGCATTTCATCAGAATCCATTTCCATTTCGTCATCATCCATGTCCATTTCCATGTCCATTTCATCAGACTCCATTTCATCTTCATCTTCTACTTCCATGTCTTCCATATCCATTTCAGGTTCCATATCATCTTCTTGTTCAGTCATTTCTGACTCTTTTTCCTTGTTTTCACCTTCCATAGCTTCTGCAGACATTTCTTCATCTTCAATCTCCATTTCTTCTTCAGATAGGGATTCTTTTACTAATTCACTGATTTCTTCCTTCATAGTAGAAGCAAGTATTCCTTTTGCATTCTCCGTTACGGCTTCTTCCAAATTCTTCATTTGTAATAGTGCCTCTTCAACTAGATTGCGTTTTTTTTCTGCCATTTTAGTATTTTAATTGCAAAAGTTTATTGTATAGTTTTTATTATAAATATAGCGATATACAAAAAAGTTGTTTTTTTAATATTAATGGCAAAAAAAAATCGGGTATTAACCCGATTTTTAAAATTATCTTATAAAGAGACGATATTTAAGATTATCGTTTATTTAAACGATATTACTCGAATACCTCATCAATCTTACTTTCAACACATGCGGTGATTCTCCAATCATGTGGAAAGCCTTCAAAGTTCTTTGTAACTTTTGCTTCAACATCGGTTACATTAATACCTTTTACTAATTTCTCTTCTCTGATTTTTTTGATTTTACCTGAGTTTTCATCAGGTAAGTCATAACTGATTTTTGCTACGAAATACTTCTCATCCATAATTTAAGTTTTTAATACCCTAAATAATCGGACAATTTCTTCATTAAGTCAAGAGATTTGTCCAAACCTTTTCCAGTGTCAGTCGAACGTTGTTTTGTTTCCTCCTCAATATTCTCATCATACTTCATACGGTCATCTTTGTTTAAGAACAAATATGCACCAGGAGTAGACGGTGAAGATACCAAGTCAAAACAAATTAATTCAAAATCATCTTGTACTTCATTTTGTTCACCTTTCTTAACTAAGGAACCGACACCACGTGAAGATACACCCATTGTTACTCCTTGTCTCATAAGGTTTGCCGCTTGGTCACCTGGACATGAAACAACTCCACCTTGATGGAAACCTGGTGAAGTCAATAACTTAATCTTTCCCATTAATACATTACCTTCCCACCACATATCTGTAATAAGGTGAGATACACGGTCCAAATCAATTAATGATGATTCGGGGTGATTAAGTTCTGAAATAGATAAACCTTTTCTAATTGCTTGTTCGTATTTTTCAGCTTCCCTTCTTAATATCTTTTCAGGGTATACTCTACCATTTCTGTTTGGAGTATTATATTTTTGTAATACGGCATAGAATTCAAATGGTTTTGAATGGTCAAGTTGTCCATAAGATTCTTTAATTACTTCGGCATTTCTTGTATCGTTTGGATTAATGTAACCCGCATCCCATTCAATTAATATACCTTTTCCTGTATCGTTTGGTCCTAATATCTTCATCTTTTTTTACTTTATAAATATCTTATAATTCAAGGATAACGTCATATTCCATAATTTCTTGATTTACCAATCTCAATACTTTTGAATTAATTAATCTCACAATATGATTTTTAAAATCAAAAGCTAATGGTGTATCCCCATCATAATCTCCTGAATATAGTGCGTAATTAATGGCAAAATCAGTAACGTCTTCACCTCTATAAATTACCTTATCAACAGTAACTCTTACTTGAACATCTTCGTCACTAATATCGCCTTCAAGAGAAACCATACTAGGTATAATATAACTTTCACCCCAACCGAATTCATAAGTATAATCGGCTGGATTAATAGTATTATTAAGATTATCCAAGGCCGTATTAGCCTCAATTAATCTCTGTACCTGTGACTCAGTAAGAATTATTTTCATTTATCCTTTTAAGATAAATATATTATACTGACTCTTTTTTCGTTTTGTGTAGTGTAAAATAGTTTGAGTTCATAAGTGGATACTTATAAATGGTGTTAACAATATTTTTTATTTTATCACGAAGTATAATAGATTTGAACTCCGTATGTTCTTTTAAGAATAGTGTTATTTCTAAATTCATAAAACTTCTTTTCTCTAATTGTATTCCACTACTTCTTAAATCTAAATCTACAATATTGTGTTTTTCAAATGTTAATTGGTCAACCACTTCTAATAGGTGATGTTTAATATCTCTTTCCATCATACCCGTAACTCGTTTCCAATTATCCATTTCTTTTTTTGGTTCCACCCAACTTTGGATGGTAATGTATAATGATTTTAATTCTTTTGCATCTACTGTCCCATAACTGCATTTAGCATTCTCGTATCCCTTCAATTGAGATGTCTTTCCTTTTTTCATAAATGTTTTTCATATTCGTAAAGTTTATTTCTGTATCAATTATAAACATAAAAGTAACCGTTGTCAAAATATTGATAAAATCAGTATATTTATTTATATTAAACAACAGTATGATAATAATAAAAGTAGGAAAAAACGAAAACATTGAAAAGGCGCTTAAACGTTATAAGTTTAAGGTGTTTAAAACAAAACAATTAGATAATATACGTGAAAGACAACATCATGTAAAAAAGTCAGAGAAAAGACGTAAACAAATTGAAAAAGCCAAATATGTTGAAAAGAAAAAAGGTTCAGAATTCTGAACCTTTTTTTATTAATCTAAGTATTCTTCTACTTTTTGTTTTCCTTTAGCAAAGTGTTCCAAAGTCGAAAATCCTAATCCCGCTCCGACAAGATATAACATACCTTCCCAAACAAATTCTTTTAATGGGATGTCTAAGAATATATTACATAAGAACGCAATTGCACATAAAATAAATGCTGTGAATGTAATTACTCTTTTTGAACTTACTCTACCATCGGTACCCGTTAACATTTGGTTAAAAAACTTTCTCATAATCCTGTTTCTAATTGTCTTAACTTATACAATGAAACCAAAGAAATTTCAGATTCATTAATTTTAGATATTGTCTGATTAACTTTCTCAGTAAGTTCATCATCTGTCGATTCATTTAATTTGGTCGTTAGTTTTTCAATTACAACAGATTTTGATTTTTCAATTTCTTCTATCAATTGTTTTTTGTCCAAAGATAAAAGTTGTTTTAATTCATTTTTTTCTTCTTCAGAAATGTTTTGATATTCTTTGTTAAAAGTATTTGTTGATATTTTTAACATTGTACTAAGTGGAAGATTAACGGTTTCATTAACTGTCTTTGGTTTAACAGATTCACCTAATGTCTTTTTGATTCTATTTTTACTTTCCAAAACTTTTTCCAAGTTTTTAACCGAAGTATTGTAAATCACCGTATCAATATCAGAATAAGAATTCGCAACACCCTTAGTTAGATTTTCACTAACCCACATGTTAACTTCTTTTAGTTTAGATTCTTGTGATTTTAAAATAGACTTTAAGGTATCAAAACTTTCATTGACATAATCGTCCAATATGTCTTTGTTCATACCTTTTTTCTTGGATAACTCATCATATAAATAATAAGCCTCGGCAAGTTTTTTGTTTTCCAAAATGTTCTTTTTGAAAGATTTCATATGGTTTTTGAATGAAGGTTTACCATATGATTCAGACAATAAAGATTCAATATTACTTTTTATTTGACCAAATGTATTCATAATCTTTTTAATTATAAATATTAGTCATCCAGTAATGTTTTCAATTTGTCTTCAATTTCACCCAAAGATTTTCTTCCTTTTGATAAGTCAATCTCGGTTTTTCCTTTAATCATGTCATCCTCAATCAAAAGATTAAGGTCTTTTTCTTTGGTACTTTCAGGTGTGATTTCTTCACCTCCACCACCTTCAGGTGCTCCGCCTAAGTCTCCACCTCCCAAATCTCCTCCGAGGTCACCTCCTAAATCACCACCAGTTTCACCAGCTTCACCTCCCAAATCTCCTCCGAGGTCACCACCTAAGTCTCCACCTAATCCACCTCCACCACCGAATCCTGTATCTGCAGGTTCTGTGGTTTCACCAGCAGGTGCACCACCTTCAGCAGTTTTGTTACCGTATAATTTGTCAATATTTGCAAATATTCCTGTTTTGGTAATAACCTCAGCAGTTTTTTCAAGTTCAGCACCAACGGCTTTTTCAATACGTTGTTGTTGTAAATCAAGTTTGATTTCCTCATCAGAGAATCCAAGAATATGTTTCTTAGCCCATGATGAAGATACAGGTTGAATACCATTACCAGGGTCAGATACCGCATCTCTATAAAGTTGAATTTTGGTTTGCCATTGTTCAACCTTCAATAAGTCGGCTTGAGTTGATGGGTTAGTAAGACCTAAAGTAAAGTTGTTCAATTCATCTTCAAAACCTAATAGGTATAAGTGAATAATGGCAACTTTGTTTAACTCTTGAATCATAGATTTTTGAATTCTGTTGATTGTACGAGCAAAACGAATATCCTGTAATGCCAAATTCTTACCATCACCAACAACTTCTTCAAAACCTAAGAATGCTTTTGGTACACGAAGTGCTGTCAATAATTTCTTTTGAATATACTCAATATCTGCAATCTCAGAGAGGTTCTGTGCGCCAGGTAGGGTGTCAATAGGGTTTGGAGCATTGGGGTCTCTAACAGGTATAAAATAGTCTTGGTCAACCGCCATTTGATTGTAACGCAAGTCCACATTACCATTTTGAGGGTCAGCAATTTGGTCACGTTTGAATTTGTTGGCAACTCTTTGTACATACGGTTCAACATCTTTGTCGTCCATATTACCAACATAAACTTTAAATACTCTTCTTTCAGGTGCTCTTGATGTTCTGTAAATTAACATCGCATCCTCAGAAAGAATAAGTTGTTTCCAAATCCTTCTGGCTTTTTCCAACATTGAAGTACCATAAGGTAACTTACGGTCATCACCCAATAATCTAAAGTGAGCAATCTCCCACGTATTAAATACCATATCCTTATTTTGCCATAAGAACTTCAACGCATCATTTTCAGTCTCAGTGGTATTTCTTTCAGGTTTAATCTTCATACCCCTCTCTTGACGGGTAATCTCAATGTTAGGTAATTGTTGTGCACCCATCACACCTTTTTCAGGGTCCAACTTTAAGTAGACAAAATTGTCTCCATACTTGCAAGTATTTCTTGTCCACATAGGTAGATTAGTATCAATGTCCAATCTATTGTTAAATAAGTCTCCAAGTACGGCCTTAATTCTGTTACTTTCAGAATAAATTTGTAATATATATCCATCTTCATTTGTTGTTGTTGATTCTTCAGCGTAGATGTCTAATGCAGCAGAAATCTCAGGTGTATATTCCATACTTTCATAATCGTAGAAAGATGCCAATCTTGTTGGTTCATAGTATACAGCCTGACTATAAAGATTATTTTCAATCTTTTGCCATTGTTGACCTAAATATAAAGTCTGTTGAGCCTGTAGTTTTTCTCTTTCGTATTCTTGCTTGTTTGGAGTTTTTAATAACTCTTTCTTGTCAAACTTAAATACAGGGGCTTGTTGGTCCAACGTTGAGTCGGGACCAAATACTTTATTAAGTCTTTGCCATATGGTGTAGTTCTGTGCCATTATCTTTTATACATAAATACTAACCAACTTTAATTTAAACTAAACAATTAAAACCTACCAAATAACCATGAGTGGTTTTGGTAGTCTTCTTTTGTAGCACTTCTATTCATTCTGTGTTGGTTTATCCCTCCTGGCATTACAGGTACACCTGGATTAAAATCGTTGGATGTATTTTTAACAGGTGTTTCGTTAACCATCCAACTTTCCATCATGGCTTTTGTCTGTTCTGTAACCTTTTCAAGTTCAGCAAATGATGTTTCTCCCACATAAATAGCCATTGCCATTGCCATAATAAGGTCATCATGTTGTCCTTTTTGGTGGTCAGGTCTACCATTTATATAAACAAATGTACCCAACTCATTTACCAAACGAGATGAACGAACAATAAAGTTATGTCTTAACGCTTCTTCAAAAGCAGCAACGATTTGAACCCTTTTACTGTTAAAGTTAAGACCTGGTATTTTTTCTTGTGCACGAGGATTATATTTCCATTTGTCGGCAACATTCACACCATCAACATAAAGGTTTTTATAACCCATCTCTTGAAGTTTACGTGATGTAGATACACCCATACCTCCTGTGATATCGATAACAATGAACGCAGAATACATGGTTGCCCATTTATATGCAATCTCAGCAGCAACATCGGGTGGTACCTTTCCCAAATACTCCAACACCTGTTCCCTCTCATCAAAATCAATAATGGTAAAAGTGGTAAAGTCTTCACTATCACCACGAGATACGTCAATACCCATAATGTATTTATGACCAGCAACAGGTTCCTTCCATTGCCATAAAGCACCACCCATAAACTTATTCTCAGGTGGTCTCATAAAGTTTTGTTTGATATTTTCTACCGTATCATTTGGGATGACATTATCCCCTGAACCCAAGAAATTACATTCCAACTCTTGTGAAATTTTACGTCTGTCGAACTTGAGTTTTTTTGACATTCCTTCAAACCAGGAAGAATAGGGTTTGTACCCGTCCAATAGGTGTTTCTTGATTTCCTCATAATTTCTTTCTCTCGGCTTAATATGTGAGTAATCTATTGTGATTTCATCATCTTTATAATCTTCACGATTTAACATATAGTGAACCACATCTTTCACCTTAAGAAGTTTTAAGTCACCAGCATATCTTGGGTCTCTGTACCAAAACATTTCAGTAATCTTAAAGTCATTCATACCCTTTAAGGCTTGATTGTAGATGGTGTAATAGATTGGGTCAAACCCGTTTGGTGTTGAAATAACGATTACCTTACCACCTGTAGAAAGTGATGCCATACACGCAGACCAGAAGTCATCATCAGCATCGATAAACGCCGCCTCATCAAAAATCAAAATGGTCGGAGTATAACCACGCAAGGCATCCTTTGATGTTGCAACGGCTTTTACCTCACACCCATTAGTTAATTTAAAGTGTCTTTGTGAATTTTTTTCCTGTGAAAAACTAACACCAAACCACGATGGCCATTGGTCAACAAAACTTCTAACCTTATTTGCGAATTCCATTGAGGTGTCCAATTTGTTCGCAATGATTAGAATCTTCTCAGGTTTTTTCTTTGATGCGGTAACCAGTTTTTTGGATGACCACGCAGCGGTTACCGTAGATACACCCGCCTGACGATATTTTAAGGCAATATTTTCCTCATGCTCATCATAGTCATTAATTAGAGCCTCTTGGTCAGGAAATAAATTTAATGGTACAAATTGAGATTGGGTATTATCGTAAGTTTTTAGATATGTCTTTAGAGCATAAGGTGTATCCTTAACACATTTTGCATATTCCAAAAGTACTTGTTCGCGCGATAATGCCATCTAATCATAATAAGTGTAGTTTATGATAAGGAAATACCCAAATCATCCAAGAAACCAGCAAGACCATTATCATCATCGTCATCATCATCATCGAATTGTGACATCGCATCTTCATAATCTTGAGATTTAAGTTCGTCAATAATCTCATCAACCATTTTGGATACAATCTGTTTTCCTTCGTCTGAACCTGACATAATCATCTTAGCAACCTCAAAGAATTCTTCAGTAGTCAGTGCTGAGAAACGAGAGAATAAATAATTTTGAATTTCTCTCATATCATCCTCATATAACTTATCAGGATATGCTTGAGTGAATTTCTCCCAAATAACAGGTCCCAAACGTAAATCCCATATTTCGTAAGGTAAAGTATCTTGAGAAGCCATTACCATTTCGGCAGCTTTAGGGTCGTCAGGTAATCCTTGAGTACCCATAACCTCATACACTCCTTTTACTATCTCGTGTACTAAAATAGGGAAGAATAGTCCCTTGGCTTTAATTGTTGGTGGGTCAGTGGTTTCATCAACCTCTTCTTTACCTTCCATACCTTGTCCACTTTGTGCTGCAGACATAACCATTTGGTCAGGTAAAATCCAATATAACAAATCGTTAATTGACATTAATACACCATAAAGATTAAGTAATCTTGGGTTAATTGAATTTAACTGTTCTTCAACCAAGTGGAACATATAATGTCCTTTTTTAGATGCTCCTTGAATTAGAGAGTTGATAAACCTTCTTTTAGCTTTCTCCAAATCAAACTTTTCAAAGGCAGCCATGAAGTTTTCCAAATCATCTTCAGCTTCATCTTCAGAAACTCCAAATTGTTCAATAACGTCTTCATCTTCAGGTTCCTCAGAATCTGTTTTCATACCCGACATGTCTATTTGACCTGGCATCGATGTCAACTCTACATCAAATTGAAACGCGTCATCAGGAATTGCCAATTCTTGTTTTACCAAATCAACCGCCAATTGTTCCAAATAACCTTCGTTGTTGGCCTCTATCTGTTTTACCTCTTGAACGGCACCCATTAACATTCTTTGCAAGTTCATAAGTTGGTTTTGACTTACGTCTCGCATACCAGTATACCTTTTAACCTTCTCTACAACATCTTTAAATCTTTTAGACGCGATAAGTTGCTCAAAAGAGTTATCCATTTCGTCATCGTCCTTGCGTGGTAACGCAGGGTTATCAGACATAGGGGTTTCACCCTTTTCTAATTTTCCTTGAATATCTGGTGCCATTCTTTCAGGACCATCATATTCTATCTGTTCTTTCAATTTCTTACTCATCTCTAAATGTTATATTTAAGTTGTCAAATTTAAGGAAACTTGGTATTTCTTGTGTTTCACCTGCCTTAGGGGCTGGTCTATGTTTTGGTTGATAAGGTGTACTCTTACCTGGTTTTTCTTTAGTACCAGGTTTAGTTCTTGTCGGTGCAGTCTTTGTGTCACCAGCTTTAGGGGCTGGTCTGTGTTTTGGTTGATAAGGTGTCTTCCTATCAGGTTTTGAAGGAGTCTTTGTTGGTGTCTTAACAGGAGCTTCTTTGGTACCCTGTTCCAATAAGTCTTTCTTGGTCATAGTCGGTTTTTTGTAATTCTTCAACAAAGATACAATACTTTCTTCTATTTGTCTAACTCCCTTTTCAAAAGATTCATTTTGTGTCTTAACGTCACTAACACATCTTTCAAACTTTTCTTTCTCTTTTTTAGTACGGTCTTCCTCTTTTTTACCTTCAAGACCTAAAGAAGATGTACAAACCGCCCAAGGATTATATTTTTCTTTTTTCTTTTTCTTACCTTCAAACATACCTAATGTTGCGATAGGTGTTTTCATTTTTGCAGGTTTTTTCTTACCTTCAAAAATATCCATTCCATCTTGGTAATTACCCATACCATCATCACTTGATGGACCAACCTGTTTGGGGTCTTGGGTTTGCTGACCTTTGAATGGTTTGATGTTATCAAT
>Ga0070749_10003511_pt1 | contig 10481 bp, 15 predicted proteins | sample VirMetDEL_Nov_18_FD_75180 | JGI IMG/M metagenome (GOLD analysis project Ga0070749, IMG submission 75180) | Aqueous microbial communities from the Delaware River and Bay under freshwater to marine salinity gradient to study organic matter... | ecosystem: Environmental > Aquatic > Marine >...
AAGAGTATAAAGAAAAAATATATATTAATACCCAACATAGAAAAGGCAACGATGTATTCTATAGAGTTCCAAAAGAAAAGTGTATATTCGTGCCACCTAATTTGTTTTTATTATGAGTTTGACTGATAGCCAAAAAAATATCGCAGAAGTTTGCGATAGCATTAAAGATTTACTTTTAGAGAAGAATAGAAAGTATGGAGATTCTGCATTAAACCCAGTTCGCATTTTTAGTAAAGCAGACGCAAAGGAACAATTGAAAGTTCGCATCGATGATAAGTTGAATAGACTGATGAATCAACAGGTAGATGATAATGAAGACACAGTTACTGACTTGATTGGGTATTTAATTCTGTATCAAGTACAAAATAAGAAAAAAGAAAAAGATCAGTTATACAGCTGGGTATCTGAACTATGATGATATACCTCCATTGGACATACAGCACAAAAGACCTAACGGCTGATAAAGTTCACAAACACGAGCAAACGAAGACTCGTATGGAAACTGATACTATGTTGATTGGAGGCTTAAATCGTTGGCCTATTTTTACTCACTGTATAACTAAAGACGGTTATTTTCATGTGCTGGACTATTGCCCCGGTCTCGATATGCACGTTGCAATTATAGGCGGTTTAAATAGTGATTTTCGCTATGCAAATACTGCCACTTATGATCAATTAATGACGCTTGGAAATCTAGTACGGGCTTGGATGTCAATGGCATACCCAGTACTAGAAGGAGATCTTGAAAATTTTAATTTACAACAATGGATAAAAAGCATAAGCAAATAATCGAAGACGAGATCAAGAACTTGCAAAAGTTAATCTCCTGGCACGAATACTACAGTGCTATTAACAACCCTATTGAGGCAAATAAGTGTCAGAGGGAAATTGAATCTGCTAAAAAGAAGATTAATGGCTTACGAAAAACTGATTGAGTTTTTAAAGAAAAACAAGATTAATGAAGCTGAGGCGGTAGAAAGAATTCAAGCTCAGTTGAAAGATCCAGCCAAGGATTTTTATGTGACCATTATATCAATGACAGAACAGATCAATCAGTTGATCAGAACGAAGGCACTTGATCTTGATGATCCATATCAAAAAAGCTTGCTTCGTCTCCTTGAGTCTGGGGACAAAGTATCTAAAACGATACGTAATGCCCAGCTCGATGCATACCCAGAAGAAGAGGTAAGCGATGAAAGTGTAGCTGATATAATGGCAAAACGCAAGCGTGGAAATAATTAATAATAAAAAGAAATCAAAATTTCTCTATGAGGATTGGGCTGCAAAGTACGGCTTGAATCCAAACGCCACAAAGAAAGAAAAGGTAATGTGGTATGAACAGGAGAAGGAGTATTGGCAAGAAGGTCGATTTGGTCTTGTCGGTCCTCACTATTTCTTTTTGACACAAGGCATTGTGAAGAGTGCATCTGGTAGAAAGATGCGTCCTGTTTGGCGTGATGCTGATGAAGATATTTATGGATCCTACATGAAAGCTCGTGAGCAATACTGGGATTTAATGGTATTGAAAAGACGTGAGCTGGGTCTCACACTAACATTTGGAGGAGTTATTCCCCTGTGGACTTCTTTGATCTATGAGGGATCTACATCTCTGCTCACATCGGCAGATAAAACTCGTCTTGAGGAAATGTATAAAGAAAAAACCCGTGTAATGTTTGACGGGTTAGATACAGATTTTAGACCAGGAGTTATCTCAACTCGTCAGTGGGGTTATTTGCATATGGGAAAAATGCAACCAGACGGAACTGTAGAGGGTCTGGATAGTAAGATAGTAGCTCGTGAAACCGTAGACAACCCACAAGCATTTGAGGCATATCGTGCTATGCACATCTTTATCGATGAGTTCTTCTTGCATCCACATGCTGATAAAGTCTTACGTTCTGCACAGGCATCTGTTAAAAGCGGATTTATGAAATTAGCTCCCATTGTTTTGGGAGGAAGTGCGGGTGAATCTTCTATCGAAGGTCAGAAGAAAGGAAGTGCTTTGTGGAGGGATGCTGAGATTCTGAAACTGGTAACTCTATTTGTGCCAGGCTGGAAGGGCATTATGGCTGCCCCGGAATTGGATGAGAATGGAACAGAGATACCTGGAAAAGTACTTAACTTCTGCCCCAACGGGCACTCGGATGAAAAGGCTGCGACAGAATGGATTCTCAAGACACGAGAAAAGTTAGATAAGGCGGAAGATAAGAGTGCACTAGAAGTATTTATTAAACAGTACCCATTGGATATCCAAGAAGTCTTCTCAGCAAATGCTAAGGGTAGTCTGCCTAAACATATCTTGCAAAAGATACAAACACAAGAAAGGATTATCTTATCCTCTTCTCTTCCTATCGAGAGGGTTGATTTGCATCGTGATGTTGATGGAAACTTTGTTAAACAGGCTAACAATAGGAGCGATATGTATTTGCTCCATGCTCCCGAACCGTCCCATTCATACATTGCAGGAATTGACCCTATCCCATTCATTTCTAAGAATATGGGTGACGGATCTAAACAGGCGATTGTGATTAAGGATATTGAGTCGAATAGATATGTAGCCCACTATGCTGAACGGGACTCAGACCCAGACAAGATCATAGAAAATATGATCAACTTACAGAGATACTACAACAATGCACCGGCAATGCTTGAGGTAAACCGGGGAGGTGTAGTATTGGACAAGTACAAAACAGCAAATGCCATGGACTTATTGGCAAAGAAGCCATCGTTTATATCCAAGGGATTTGCTAAGAATGATGGGTCATATGGATACTATAAGAACGACCACACCACAGAGAGAGGCAACTCATATCTGATTGATTACTTGAACCAGTACTCTAATGAGATTTGGTTTATACAGATCATAGAAGAAGCTAAAAACTATCTCGTAGACAACACTGACTTAATTGACGCAATGATTGCGTGCGAGATATTCCACAAGAATATTGTAGAGAAGTACAAGGCTACAGAAAAGAAGATAGTTCCAACTGTAAAGGAAATACCTGTATTGAAACTAATCGATGGTAGGTATGTTAAAGTATGGCAGAAAGTAAATATCTAGAAGATTGTATTTAATTTCTTATGTTCTATAAGGGCACAAATAATATCAATAGTCTCGTCTGGAATTTCATCTTCCAGAACGCAAGGAATTTTCAATGTTCTGGCCTCGCCCCTCTTATAGAATATATGCCCATCGTTATACCATATTCGTATAACGGTTTTTAAAGACGGGATTATACACTGCGTCCTCTTCTGAATAAATCGGTTGGTAAGATAGATACCTCCGTGCAATATCTCCCACTTACAGGCCAGCAGAATAGATCTGATATCGATCTTATTCTCCGGTATAATCTGATTTACAATAAAGTCATCTGCAAGGGCTGAATGATCTCGATCAATTGATTGCACTGGGCAACGAAAAATTCGTAGTTCAACTCTCTCTTCTTTACTTCGCATTTGACATTAAATGGTTTAGTTGGATATCCTGCCAGCAGGTAATGTTCCCTGCCGTCCTTATTTCTCTTTACGCTATATCCACCTTTCTTTACTGGCAGGAAGCGTAGTATGCGTCCAAAGTCTTCTTCTTTCTGATTCTTATTGTCTTCTAATTCTATGTGTACTGCGTGCCATCCCCTACCGGCTTTATAGCGACCACAAAAGTCGTATATATTTTTATGTTTAGTTAGTGTGTCAATGATCGGAGTCCCATTGATAAAGTATTCTCGGACTGCTAAAGGAACAACCATGAATGAGTTATCCTTGTGCCAGTCTTTCTTTGTCTCAAAGCATCCTTTCTCTTTAATCTTTCCTGTCGTACTCTCGGCTAGATAATTGTTTACGTCTCGTATAATCATCTGCTTGTAATTGGCATACTCAAGCGTCAGCTTTGTTAGATTCTCCCATTCCTTGCATATGGCAAGTATCTTGTTCAAGTCTTTCTTTCTATGCTTAATGGTTACACCATCGGTGTTTACCTGTAGGATCTGAGTCCCAACTCCATACAGCTTCTCCAGTAGCATCGAGATAAGCAACTGACCATTTACTGTAACAGAGTAAAAGATTTCGGGATCAAAGAAACAGGAAACATCCGAACCGGTCTTACCGAATAAACCATTCAGTGCCAACTTTAAAGCTCCCGATGTCACATCATCTTTGTCAAGCTGTGCCTTGACTCGCTCGTTAAAAATGTCAGAGTATACCTTGACAAATGTCTTCTTGTCCATCTGCCTTGGAGCTAACTCATTCTTGATAAACAAGTTAGGATAGTATGATTTAACATCTACATCCAATATGTCCCACTCGTCATCTGCTTTGTATTGACCAGGAGGAACACAACCGTGTATCCCACCAACGCCATAGTAGATGATGAGGTCAGCAAAGCGGGTCTTAAATGAGAATGACTTCTTCTTCATGACTGTCTTGTTCAGATCAACATTGAACTGCTCCAATTGGTCTTGCAGATTATTAGTATCGATTGAGGTATTGAGCTGCTCCACAAAAGAATCTAGATAGTTCGATGTGGCAACGGTATCCTTCATCGTGTCCAATAGAAGCTTGAACTCCTTGCTTTCAAATTGCACATATGGGAATATGATTTTCTTCAGCGGAACATTGACTCGTTTGCCTCTGATTTGTTTCAACTCGAACGGTTTCATATTCACAGCTCGTGCCAATCGTTGTACAAAGATTTCCTCCCCTATCACTACATCGCTCTTGTTAATCGCATTCAATTTGAACTTCTTACTCAATTCTTTACGCAAGGTGATCTTGTCCTCGTTGGCGTGATAGAATGCTCGTGTAAAGAGAACATCGTTTCGGTTGTAATCCAATATGCTATCGGTCTCAGACTCTTTAACTATGTGAGTATGATGGAAAGGCATATCCATTACATTGTGCCAATGGAGTGCAACCTCTAAGCTTTTAAGGGAGGCAGAACGAGCCTTATTGTTGTAGTGGTTGAGTAGATATAAATCTAATTGTTTTATATCTTCCCTTGCCCGAAACTTTTCATCGTTAATTATATTTTGTGCAAAGGCGTGGATCTGTTCAGCTGACGGATTGTTCTGCCATATGTATTGCACAACAGGCCAGTCGAATCTTAAGTTATTGAATCCAACCATGCCGGCCTTCTTATCGTGAAGCTCGGTAATGTATTCCTTAAACTCTTCTATATCATTACGCCAAGCACATATCACAAACTCCCTTGTTTCCTTCACGTCATTTGAGGCATCAATATCAGTGTAGGAAAAGAAGTTTGGGAATGTCTCTACGTCATATACTTTAATGCAACTCATAAGTCATCAATACGGCATTGAACTTGCCCTCTTTACTATCTACTAACTTTACTTCTATATCTCCATACTTTGTCCAACCGGAGCTAATCACAGGAATCTCTTGGCCTTTGTATTTAAAATAATTTTTATTTGAAATGGTCAAGTACTTGCGATACTCAGTTGGACATAGGTTGAAATACTTTATGCGTTCGTTTCTCAAATTATGAGCCGAACAAATCTTGTTCATCGGTCTTAACATACTCTATTAATTTTTGGAACATACCATCCTCTGAGTACCTACCGGTACTGGGTTGGAAAGTATACTCAACACTACCTAAGCGACCACGGAAGTGGTACTTCATTTTCTGCACGTGCAGTTCTACGGGATCATTCGTCCCATCTACATAATTTCTGTGAATAGCGATGCCAATATCAGGAACATTAAAGAAATGATGACTGCCAGAGATATCGTAAAGACGAGGAACGTTGTAGGACCCATTTGATTTATCCATCTTTCTAGGGTGTGCAACAAGCGTGACATTGACATTGTTTTTAACTGCAAATTGTTTAAGCTTCCGCAACAACTCGCCAATTTTTTCATTACTGCTTTCCTCATTACTAGTGTTAGTTATGTAGTTAAATGGATCCAAACATAGGCAATCTATACCGTATCTACGAACCATATTTTTTCCAAGTGCCAATATATTATCAACACTATAATCGTCCATCTGCTCAATGTTGTAGAAATAGAAATACTTGTCAATCATCTCGACAGCCCTTTCTATCTCTACTTTATTCATAGCCTTCAATGGTTTACCTACAATCTGCTCAGATAAACGAGTGATTTTTAATGGGGCAATGTTTTCGGGACTAAATATACCAAACCGCCATCCATTCATGACCGCTAGTCGGGTATACATAAAGTCAAGCCAAGTACTCTTGCCCGATCCTGGTATGCCTGTGACTACAACCAACTCACCTCGTGACCAAGTCAGATGCAAATCGGTCTCAGACATAGTGACTTGAGCCCCTATCGGATATCCTGTATCGTGATAAGTCAATATAGTATCTAAGTACTCTGAGGCCGTACTAATCTGATTGATTGGTAGGGGAGAAGCATTCTCGTATAGGGACTTCAAACAGTCAACGCCTAGAGCCATCATACAATCGTTGGCATCCTTCTGCCCTTCGGGGAAATGGATGATTCTGATATCCTCAGACTCAAATCTTCGGGCAATGTCCTCAGCTAATTTGTGACCAGGTTCATCGTTATCAGTAGCAAGATATATCTTCTTACCAACAAAGTAATCGTACACTGAGTCAAGCCAGTCCAAATTATTGTTTGTCTTACTTGCTCCGTTGGGTACTGATATAGCAAAGGGATAACCGGCTTGATACCAACACATCGTCTCCTCCTCGCCTTCACATATAATCACTTGGTCAGAGTTCAGTATCCCATTCATATTGTATGGAATCTTCTGAGCATCCTTGACCATCTTAAACTTCTTGTCTGAAGTTTTGAATTTAATGTTAATTAAATCATCTTCAATGTAGTAGTTGAAGCAGATGACACGATGCTCCCTCTGATCTTGAGGCATCCATTCAACGCCCTCTGTGATTTTGAAATGCTCGACAGTCTCTTTGGATATGCCACGCTTATCAAAATGAGCATAGATTCCTTGAGTTTGGATCTGCTGTCTTGGTTCGGGTCTCACATACTGATTGACCGATCCTTTCCAATTGCAGTGGTGGCAGTTGTACAAACCATTATCAATATCGACTGATAGAGATGGGTCTTTCTTCTTACGAGTGTGGGCGCACTTAGGACACAGTGTTTTAATCTGACCATATTGTTGCCCACGCAAGTCAATACCAAGTTTGTATAGTTTGTTATCGTTCATATGAATCCAAATAGAAATGCAATGTAGTACAAGAATAGAAAGATATACAAAGACTCCGCAAGAATGGAGGCTACAGTATTAATCCTCTTTTTGGAAACTTCCATGTTTTTATTGCACTTTGCCATTTCTTCATTTTGTTTTTGCCTATCATCCAACCTTTAGCCTCGTAGAAAGAATGGAACTGTGTTGCACATTCTTTGGGGTTCAGAACATTCTGCTCTCTAAGGTACTGTTCAACTTCCTCTATCGTTGGCGGTCGAAAGCCTTCCTTTACTTTTAGAAGCGGTTTAACATCTTCGGGTATTTCACCGTATACCTCCTCAAACAGTTTCTGAAATAACTTCACTACGTCTCTTTCCATAATTCTCTTCTATTGCTTCTATCAATTCTAATTCTCTACGATACATCTTTGGGCTGCCCATCCAGTCGTCAATCTTACGAAAGGCGTGAATGGCTGAGCTGTGATCGCCAAGACCAACTCGGTGGGCGATGTGAGTCAGCTTCCATCCAATATGTTTGCGTAGCATATGGATGAGGATGTAGCGAATAGTTACTTCGTTCTGAGACCGGGTTCTTTTAACTGCCCAGTGTTTGCGATGAATATCAGTTACCGTCTCAATTGACAATAAGATGTCTTCGTACTTCTTTCTATCAGTCGATAGTTCAATGTGTTTCATAAATTGAATTCTTTAATATTTTTTGTATGGTTGATGCGTAGAACTTGCCTCCTTTGTTTCCTTTAATTCCTTTCTCATTCAAACTCTTGGCAATACGATGCAAGGAGTAGCCATCGTTATGCAGGGCTTGAACTTCCGTTACGATTCTCATATCTTCATATTGAATCTTGAGCTCTCCATCTTTGTGAGTATATCCCAATGGAGCAAAGCCACAGTATACCTTTTTGTTCTTCTTGAGCGTAGCCTTGACGCTTTTAACTTGCTCGCCTGTGAGATCGCTTTGATATTCAGCAAAGACGGCAAGCAAATTACGCATGGCCTTTCCGCTAGATCCTGAGAATTCGGGTTCTTCAATAGAATAGAAGTGTACCTTCTTTTTCTCTAGCTCGTATAAATGGACTACTGAGTCCCTAAGATTACGAGCAAAGCGATTGCTATGCCATACGATTACAGCGTCTACTCCCCCATCGTTGATTCGTTTGAACATATTTTGAAAACCTGGCCTCTTAGTATTCCTACCGCTGAAGCCAGGATCTTCGTATATACACTCTAAATGGAATCCTTTTCGTTCTGCAAAGTCTTTGATTCGTGAGACTTGGTTTTCTAAAGAAGAACCTTTGTCTGCCTGTTGATCGGTCGATACCCTTATGTATCCAACCGCATTCTTTTTCTTGCTCGACATATGTGTGGTATTGCCTTAATTAAAATCTCTCTAATACTTTTTCCTTTGGTAGCACAGTAGTCGTTGATGAGTGGATGGAGATAGTCACGAACATAGAAGTTAATGTCTATCTCCTCATCCATATCATCCATAGTTGCAATAAGCCCTTTCTTCTGACGCAGTTTGGTGTCGAAGTAAAAAGATATAGCATTGACTATGTTATCGTGTGTGCCGAATGTTTCTAATAATTGCTCGTATGACTTACGAGGTATCTGAAGTTTAATTTCTTTGGCTGGCATTGACAAAGATATTCTGAGGGTGATACCCACCAAAGACATACTTGGTGACATTGCACAACCATACATCTTTGACTTGGCTAATGTTTGTCTTGTAATTAGCACCGGCCTCATCGTTCTTGTACTTAAGCAGCAAGATATCGGCATTGTCAAATGGTTGCTCACCAACTTCTAGGGCAACACGAGGGCTACCGTTACCTACTACCTCTAGCATATTGTCAGCACCGGCAACCATCTCAAGGTCAGCCTTACCGCCAAATCCGCCTTCTAAAAATTCTGGCAAATCAATGTACCATCTGCCGTTGTCTTCTCTGTAAAATTCTAATGTTTTAGTCTTCATCTTCGTATAAATAAATAATTTCCATTTCGCTCGCATCGTAAATTTCATCTATCTCAAGCAGGCGGGCGAATTGTTCTGCTTGTTCTAGGGTTTTAAAGTTGTACTCTATGTTTAAGTATGAATGTTCTTCAGTGCAATCAAATTCCATCTGACAGTTTTCAAAGTACTGAGGGTACTCGCTGTGTGGCATCTCACCGCTGTGTAGGATTTTCAATCCGTTATCAATTATCGAATCGAGATATCCATCTATATCGTCACGGTTTAGTATGCCCATTATAAACTGTTCATAGATTACAACATAGTGTGGTTTTTCGGGAAGATTGGCGGGGTATACCGTAGCACGCCCCGTCATCTTAATCCTGTCCTTAGTCCATTTTGTGCTTTCCATTATTTCAAGTAGGAATAATACTTAAATGTTTTTGCTTCTCTATCTTCTAATCCGTGTGTACCACCATTAATTCGTTTGGTCATAGTCAAGATTGTATCTCGGCTAACGCCCTTGTCTGCAATGTCCCACAACTTGTTGCGGTCAAAGAAGAAGAGGGCTGACTCAAAGGATAAATCAGTGGCCACGACATCGGGGTTGTCCATAATGCTCTGGTCATTCATATGGTTGGCAAAGTTTTGATAGTTTGATTTGCCTGTCAATTGAATTGCACCTCGGCCTCGGTACTTCCATCCATCTCCCGATGCTGTATCACCGTTGCCCATACGAGATGCATAAACAATGTTGGCAATCTTTTCGGGATTACGGGCATAGGGAGCTGAATCACGACCGGCATTCTTAAAGTACTTAGGGAATATCTTATTCAAGCCATCAGCTGAATAGTTCAAGTTCTCACTAAATACTTTGAACCCGCCTGTCTCGTGTGCTGTTTGAGCAAAGAAGTGGGCAGCTCGTTCGGGTGTCATTTTGTAATAGGCCATAGCAGCCTTCATAGTTCCGGGACCGAATAGGCCATCGGCTGTTACACCGATCTTTTGTTGTAGGTTTTTAAGACTCATAATTATTTGCGAATGTAGTTATATTGAACATAATCTCCAACATTTACTTTCCTCCTGGTAGCGTGTACTTCACCATTTACCAAGAAGTAATAAACATTTTCAAACTGTAATGTATTTGTGCCTCGTTTGTGTACCCAAACCGAATCGATTTGTTTGTACTCCACTCGTTCTACATCGGGTTTGTGACAACTACAAAGTAGTGTGCCGACCACTAATAGAGGCAATAAAATTCTCTGCTTCATCTTTTGTAGCGAATACTCTTGTGAGTTCCATATTAATGTAAACACGCCAAAGGCTAACACCGTTGACGATGGCTTCTACCAATCTT
>Ga0070749_10003517_pt1 | contig 10473 bp, 25 predicted proteins | sample VirMetDEL_Nov_18_FD_75180 | JGI IMG/M metagenome (GOLD analysis project Ga0070749, IMG submission 75180) | Aqueous microbial communities from the Delaware River and Bay under freshwater to marine salinity gradient to study organic matter... | ecosystem: Environmental > Aquatic > Marine >...
ATTTAATAAATATATGAGAATAGTAGTTACAGGAGGGGCAGGTTTTATAGGCTCTAGTTTTATAAATTACTTAAAAGAAAATCATGAATGTGAAATTCTTTGTATAGATAAATTAACATACGCCGCTAATAAAGATAATATCAAACATAATGTTGAATTTCTAAAAAAAGATATTTGTGATGTCACCCCTGAGGATTTAGGTGAGTATGATTATTTAGTTAATTTCGCGGCTGAGACTCATGTCGATAATTCTATATCAGATGGAAGACCATTTGTTAGAACTAATGTAGAAGGTACTTTTAATTTATTAGAGTGTGCTAGACAAAATAAAAATCTAAAAAAATTCATCCAAATATCAACTGATGAAGTATATGGTGACATGCAAGACCTTTATGACACGCATAGATTTTTAAATGCCTCAGCTACAGAAACCTCTCCATTAAAACCAAGCTCATATTACTCAGCAACTAAAGCATCATCAGATTTATTAGTTTTAGCTGCGAATAGAACATTTGGTTTACCATATTTAATTACTCGTACTTGTAATAATTTTGGTGAGCATCAAAACCCAGAAAAGTTTCTCCCTAAAATTTATCAATATATAAAAGAAGAAAAAGAAATACCAGTTTATGGAGATGGTTCTCAAGTGAGGCAATGGATATATGTCAATGATAATGTTAAAATATTAGTTGATTTAATGTTTGATGATAGAGTTATTAATAATGTTTATAATATTAGTTCTAATATTGAATATAAAAATATTGATATTATTAATATGATTGGTGAAATCCTAGGTAAAGAAGTTAAGTATAAATTTGTATCTGATAGATTAGGGCATGATAGAGCATATCGTATAAGAACAGTAGCGTTAAATATATTACATGGTGTGTTAGGTTTAAATAAACAATTACCTTATGTTTTTTTAAATCTTAAAGATTACCTAAAAAATCTTTATAAATAATTTGGTTTTAAAATTTTCTTTATTATATTTAGATCAAATAAAAGGTTATGGAATATGAATATCAAAATTATTATTTTTACTCTAACAATGACGCGTTTAGAGAACCAATTGGAACATGTACAGCTGGTACATTAGGTATAGCTGTTATACATTTTGCTTCAATGAAAGCAATGAATACAGAAGATTTTTTAAAAATTTATTCAGTAGGTATTAAGAATGAGTCTAAGTAATTTTGGTAAATTAAAAATCAATAAACGAAATAAGTCTAATGAAAAAGAAACGTTTATTGAAACTGTAATCCTATTAGAGCACTGTTGGTTACGAACTAATTTTCTCCATGAAGATATGAAAATTGATTTATGGAATTATGAAGAAAATTACTATAAAGTAATTGAAAACTTAATATTCATGAAATATTCAGAAGACATATCTAATTTAATTCTATGGTATGTATATGATAGATTTGACGCAGATGGAAAAATATTAGGTTTAGATGTCACTTTTCCAGGAAAAGGACCTAAAATGTTTATCTTAAAAACACCAACAGATCTTTGGAATTTAATAGAAAAAATAAATAAATCAAATAATAAAGAAAAATGAGTAGACAATGTATTACATGCGGGGTTGAAATTGATCCAAGGAGGATAGCTATATTGCCCAATACACAAACATGTACCCAACATTCAACAGCTGAAAAGAAAGTAGCAATGACAGTTCAAATGGGTGAAGGTGATCATACTTGGATTGAAACATATGCTGTAGATAGAGAGGTGTTTGATAAAATTCAAGAATTAGAAACAGGTAAAAAATTAAAACCAGACCCAATTAAAACTGTCTTAGATGAAGAAGTATTTGAGGAGTGGGATGAGACATTAGAAGATGAAGAAGAAATTGTTGATGACATTGAAGATTTCAAAACATGGAATGAAGCACCTTATGGTGAAGATGATGATGAATAATGGCTAAAGCAAAACCGTTAACAAAAGAAATGATTTTGAGTGCGATGGACAAAACAAGGTCTGTTCGCGCGGCAGCTAGATATTTAAATTGCTCTTATGTACATCTAAAGATGTATATGAAGATGTATAAAGATGAAAATGGAGTATCTTTATTTGACTTACATAAAAATCAGTCGGGTAAAGGTATTCCTAAATTCTTATCAGTATCTCACCATAATAAAAAAGAACCAGCTATATTAGATGTAATTGAAGGTAGGGTAGATGCCTCTCACTTCAACCCACAGAAGTTGAAGTATAGGTTGATAACAGAGGGTTACTTAAAGGAAGAATGTGCTAATTGCGGCTTCCATGAAAGACGAGTTTCTGATTATAAAATCCCACTTATTATGAACTTCAAGGATGGTAACAAACAACATTACGGACCTGGTAACATTGAAATGCTATGTTACAATTGTTACTTTTTAATGATTGGAGATGTGTTTGGAGATAAACAAATTGAAGGATTAGAAGACCATAAACCAACTTACAATAGTCAAGTTGATTGGGAATTAGACGATTATACTAAACAAAGATTAATTGAGTTAGGATTAGAAAAACCAGCCCCTAAAGATGATGGTTCAGAATTTATTAGTAGGCTTTAGACAATATTTATAGGCAAATGAAGAAGAGTAAGAAACATCAAGAAATAGTCACTGACTATGATACTATCAAGTCAAAACATCTTGATAAATTAGCTACAAAAATGTTGGCTAATGATGAGAAGAATACTAAATTAAAGGGTAAAGAAATTGACCCAGGATTTTTAAATTTATTTTAAATGATGGCAACAGAAATCAACTTAAACAATAGTGAAGAATTTCAAGAAATGATTGAAAGGAAGGATTTCACAATTGCCAAAGCGGTTGTAGAATCAATCTTAGCTAACTTAAATGGACGTAAGAAATTTGTTCATGTATTATCAGTTAATTGCTTAGAAGAAGCATCAACATTTGATATAACATTAGAACGAAAATACTTCGCTGAGACATTACAAGAGAACCTAAAGTACTATGTGGAACAAGAGTTATATGAAGATTGTTCTAAAATAGTAGAAGCTATAAACACACTAAAAGAAAAAGAAACACATGGCAGCAAAAGCAAAGACAAGCGCGACAAAGGCGTTTATTAAAAAACCAAAGAAAAAAAGACCTGGAGTACATTCAAAATGTAAATACAGTAAAATTAAATCAAGTAAGTTATATAAAAAATTAAATCGAGGACAAGGTTAAAGTTATGAGTAAAAACAGTGTTATGCAAAATTACAACAGCTTGAAAGATTATATCATGGCTGCTGAAAATGGTCGTAAGAAAAATCAACGCCCAGTAAAAAAAGAAAAATTCATCAGAACAGCGAATCACCCAGCATTACGTTACAATGATGAAAATGAAGGATAATATTTGGGAATACTTTGAAAGTATACCTGATGAATACCTAGTATTATTAGCTGAAATGAATTGGAGTGGGTTAGAGGATCTATGTATACTTCTAACTTTAGATAAACAACTCCAACAAGAAAAAACAGAACAAGTCAAACTCCCCTCATAAGGAGTTTGGCTTTTTGTTTCTTATTTATTATATTTAAACAAAAATCAAGGTTATGAAGAAAGTAGGAAAGATTACTAACACATGGAAGCAAGCGCTTCAATTTATCAAGTCAAAACAAATCAATGAAGCAGTTGAGAAACTGGATGAATGTCTATTGCTTTTAGCTCTTGAAACAGAAAAAGAAACTGAAAAATTAGATGGTCATACTCTTGATTTATGGAAAATGAGAGTATGGGTCAAGTTAGAAGACCTAAACGTAATACCAGCTTACGATGCCCAAATCTAATAAAAAACTAATTCCAATTGACCCTGATTATAAACCATATATTGTTTTAAATGATATGTTACAGGTTTGGATTGGGTTAAGAGATGGAGGTCGTTCATTAGAGTTTTCAGATGACTTTGATGAGGCTAAAATACTAGGTTATGAAGAACAATTTACACATATCTGTAGAATAGCAGATTGTCAAGTAATGAAAGATTATATATGAATTTAATTATAGGAATGCTGCTTGGAATAACAGCTCAATTTTTAACATTTGTTCAATTACAAGGCAGATGGAAGTTTGATTGGATGAAAGAAAATCCATGGTGGATGGTATTATTAGGTTTACCTATTTCATACTTGTTCATGGCTTCAGTTCAACATATGGTGACTCATTTTGAAGGACAACTTTGGCCTTCTCGTCTAATAGGTTTTGCGGTTGGGACAATTGTTTTTACATTTATGTCAATGCTTTGGTTCAATGAACCAATTAACACTAAAACAGCAATTTGTTTAGGTTTAAGTGTTTTAATTTTATTAGTACAACTATTTTGGAAATAATATGGGTGAAAAAAGAGGACAAACAGAAAAATTAGTTTATGATTTCCCAACTCAATTATCAACTGAGATTGGTTATGAAGATGGTACTTGGAGTAGAGTAACTTGTAAACAATTTAGAAGTTATAATGGTCCAAGACGTATTTTGAAATTTAATAAAGAAGGGGAAGGTGTTTATATTGAATATAATGGACCTGTTTATTATTATGATTCAAATAAAAAAATAAAAGATTTAACTAAAAAAGGTTATGCTTATTTACATGATATAACTCCTAAACCACAATTACGACCTGGTGAAAATCATTTTCTAAATGATGAAAAAGTTAGGAAACAATTAGGAAAGTAGAGTATGTATATACATGCTCGAATTATTTGATAAACATATCTCTAAAATTAATCGTGTTATCAACTCGTGTGTTACTCTTGAGCATATAGAATCAGTTAAACAAGTGATAAAAAACTTTATTGATTATTGGAAAATAAAGAAAATAAGTACTAAAACATTAAGACACTATTTACACCACTTTAACACATTAATATATTTTAAATTAAAATTAATTAACTACAATGAGTAACGAAGAGCGTATAGAAGAAATGGTATGGCAAGCTCACCAAGCAGGTGATGTTGATAAATTACATGAAATGGTAGAAAAATACCAATTAAGTCATCCTAATAAACGTTTGATAGACATTTATGAAATGGCTCATTTTCATCTTAAAACTGACCGATTAATAAAGAGGTAATAACTGTTTGGCTTTCAAATATTCATTTGTTATATTTATGTATAATTAATAACACAATGGAAAAGAAAACAATAAACGGATTGAGTGAACGCTATGTAGCCCAAATTATTAGAAGAAAGATGATACAGAGATGTAAACCATCTGCTAAAACTTATAAACGTAAAAAATATAAATATGGCGAGGAGTAAAATGTTTTGGGTCCGTTTTCCAAATGAAAGTACATATCAAGAAATTAAACTTGATATAGACAAATTTGAGCGTAGAAATGAGTTTGATGATGAAGTATTTGGTTTATATGAAGGAAGTTATATTTCAATTAAAAAATGAAGCATTTATATTTTTATAATGGTGAAGCTTATGTTATATTAAGAGCTATACCTATAAGTTATTTTTTTAATAAGGAAGGGGAGTTGAAGAGAGATTTACTTCATTTATGGAGAGATGGATTAGGTGCAGATCATATTTTAAAAACTGAGTCTCACTTTTTGTTATGTGAAACAATTAAAGAACCTGAATGGGAGGAAATCTATGAGTCAGAAGAAAGTTTACAGGAACATAGTTCTTAGTGGAGAAATAAATGAAGAGTCAGCTAAAGAAGTAATTCAACATATTAATGATATTAATGAGAATGACTTTGATTTAGATGAGAGATCACCTATTCAACTTAAGATAAATAGCCCTGGTGGGTCAATGTATGATGGGTTTGCTATTATAGGAGCAATTGAATCATCAGAGACACCTGTTTATACTTATGGGTTTGGAACAATAATGTCAATGGCATTACCTATTTTAGCGTCTGGTGTTAAACGTTTTGCTCACCCATTAACTACATTTATGTATCATGAATGTTTAGATGTATATGGGGCTTATGATAAGTTGTCTACTATTAAAGAGAATTTAGAAGAGACAGATCGTGTGATGAAAATGTATGATAGTTTTTTAATTAGTAAAACTGTTTTAAAACAAAAACAATTAGATAAAATTAAAAACTCAAGACAAGATTGGTATTTTGATGTTAATGATGCAATAAAGTATAATATAATAGATCAAATAATATGAAAAAAATCATTTTAATATTAGCAGTAATTATAACAACTGCTTCATGTGTATCTAAGTACCCTAAATGTGCTGCTTATGATAAAGTAGACCCAAATCCAATGTTCAAAACAAATTTAGAAAGAAGTTTATATAAATAAAAGTTATGAAAAGGTTATTATTATTTTTACTATTGATCCCTACTTTATTATTAGGACAATGTGCTGGCAATCAATCATTCACTCTTAACCCAGCTCCAACTAATGGAACCACTTATGCTCCTGGAACCGTTGTAACTATGTGTTACACTATGAATGGTTGGGATACTGGATTTGGCGCAAATTGGATTGAAGGTTTTGATCTAAATTTAGGCCCAGGCTGGGTTTCTTATACTCCAATATCAGGTCCTGATGATTGTGGTGGTGTGAGTTTACCACAACAGTGGTATTGGATGGAAACAGAAACTAATAATACAGGAACATTAACAGTTGGGCCTGGTTATTTTTATGAAGGACCAACTGGACCAATTGATGGTAATCCTGGGAATGACTGGGGTGACTTTGGTACAAATTGTCTATGGACATTTTGTGTTCAATTGCAAGTTACAGATCAATGTGATCCATTATCACTGTTAATTGAAGTAACTCCCTATGCTGATGGTACAATGGGTAGTTGGGGTAATGAAGCTTGCTTTGATCCACCATTTCAAGTATTTAATGGGACAGTAGCTGGAGGTAGTGTTAATACATCACCTATCACAATATTTAATGATACAACTTGCTTTTATCAAACTTTAAACTACTCAGTTAATCTAACACCTGGATCAATTTATGATTGGCATTTATCAGGAGGCGGCTTATTGACTACTAATAATAGTAATATAGCTCAAGTATACTGGGGTAATACCCCAGGTGATTATATTATATCTGTACAAGAAACAACTGAAGATGGATGTGTGGGTCCATTAGTTGATACAATAATTACAGTTGTAGAACCATATGTTGTTTTAGGTGTACCTTACACTGTATGTCCTGAGACTCCAATTAATCTATTTTCAATACCTGATGATGGTACTTGGTCTGGTTATAATATACAAGATGGTACTTTTTTAAGTGATACTGCTGGTTTCTTTTATGCTACATATACAGCTAACATATATGGCTGTTGGGTGACTGATTCTATATCAGTGATAGTGACTCAACCACCTGTCACTCAGTATATATTAAATGATGGATTATATTTGGATTTATGTGTTGAACCAAGAGCACAATCATATTATATGCCTAATGATCCAGGTGTAATTTATACTTGGCATGTTGATGGAGAATTGATTAGTGATGATGATTTTGAATTACAAATGACATGGCCTGACTCAACAATGTACCATTATATATCAGTGTATGGAACTGACTCAGTTGGTTGTGTTGGTGAAGATAATTACTTAACTATATCAACTACAGCTTGTCATAAGTTATATGTACCTAATTCATTTACGCCAAATGGAGATGGATATAATGATGGGTTAAAAGTAGTGGGCTTATCAGTATATAATTTAGATTTTAAAGTATTTAATAGATATGGACAACAAGTATGTAATATTAAATCACTATCTCAAGCTTGGGATGGTAATGATGGGTCAGGATATTACTGTCCAACAGGAGCATATAACTGGGTAGCTACTTACACAGATGACTTAGGATTTGGACATACTCAGAAAGGACATATAATTTTAATCAGATAAAAAATGTTAAGTAAAATTAAAAAAGCTTGGAATAAATTTATCAAATGTTATATTATAGATGAATGTCCAAAAGAATATGAAGATTTATTTTAAAAAAGTTATGTATAGAATTAAAATGTTTTTTAGACAATGTCGTAATGTATGGAGATGGCTCCCAGTTATTTGGAGAGACAAAGATTGGGATTCTCATTACTTCAATGAGATTCTAATTAAAAAATTAGAACACAAACGTGATTTTTTCTTATCAGACATGACACATTTAGATCGTGCTGAAGAAACAGCTAAGCAAATTCAAACAGCAATTGACATGCTTCACAAAACTAGAGATTCATGGGAGTTTTATGAATGTCCTATGATGAGAGAATTAGATGCGAAGTGGGGTGAAGGTGTATTAAGATTTGTTCCAATTGAAGGAACAGACACTGAAGAAATGTTTATTGATCATGAGGGTGTTAAAACACCTGAAGATGAAAAACAGTATCGTGAAGAGTTTAGAGCTGGAATGATTAAAGCTGAAAAACAATATAAAAAAGATAAACGAGAAGCTTATAAATACTTAGCAGATCATATTGACTATTGGTGGGATTAAATTATGGCAACACTAGAAACACAATATAAAAACTTTCTTAAAAGTAACCCAACATCAACTTTTACATTTGAGGAGTGGAAAAAGAAATGGGCTGATGATATTAGACCTATAATTGAGGAACTGAATAATCCACCTATTGAATGGAAATTATATGAAGAATATACTAAACAATTTATTGGATATGAAGACATTCCTGATTATGAATGGTTTAAACATGAATTAAAAACTAATGAAGCATTTAAAGAAAAGTTTGGACCACCTATAGTCTCTGATAATTTTCAGATAGGACCAGATGGAGCATATGAACATGAAGATTAAAATATATGGGAAAGATAATACTAGAATTTGACAGTATTGAAGAAAAATCAGACGCTATAGAAGCATTAAATGGATGGAAGTATAAAGCACTCCTTTGGGAATTAGATCAAAAACTTCGTAGTGTACATAAATACGGAGGCTCTCTTGATAGTAATGGAGAAGCGACTGAGGAAGAAAGAGATGTATGTTATAGGGTAAGAGATGTTATTAGACAAATGTTACAAGAAAGTAATTTAGATATAGAATAATATGAATAAATTAACAAACCAATTAACTGCAAAACAGATATACGATAACTATATCAATCATCCTACAACGGAGGATAGTTTCAAATTATTTTACACACGAAAACTTAATGATGGTGTAGAATTAAAGGCTCAGCAATTTGAATCAAAAGATGAAGATTATTGTATCTCTTTATTAGAATCAATAATGGACTTAGAAGATTTTTTAGGATGGCCATTTGGAGATAAAGTTACTAAATAAGTTATGAACAACCTAGATAAATCATACCAATCACTCCTTCAAGACATTCTTGATAATGGAGTAGAGAAGAAAGACAGAACTGGCACCGGAACCATTTCAGTATTCGGTAGACAGATTCGTCATAATATGAAAGATGGATTTCCACTTCTTACAACCAAGAAGATGGCTTGGAAGACAATGGTGACTGAGTTGTTATGGTTCCTAAGAGGAGACACCAACATCAAATACCTTGTTGATAACAATTGTCATATTTGGGATGGAGATGCGTATAAGAACTGGGTATTAAAAAATTCTGAACCTGACCAATATTGGTTGACACAAGAACAATTTATCAACCGTATCAAAACCGATGATGAGTTTGCTAAGAAGTGGGGTGAGTTAGGTCCAATTTATGGTAAGCAATGGAGAAAGTGGAACTGTTTAGATGAAGGATTTGTTAACTTAAAAGAAGGTGAGGAAATTGAAGTTGACCTTAACTATATAAACATTTCTCATCAAGTAGACCAAATCGCAAACCTAATCAACGACCTTAAAACAAATCCAGATTCAAGACGATTAATGGTTTCGGCCTGGAATGTAGGTGAATTAGACCAAATGGTTCTTCCACCTTGTCATTATGGATTTCAAGTTTATACAAGAGAGTTAACTTGGGAAGAGCAAGTTCAATGGGTGATGAAGAACACAAATGTTGAAATGGAAAATCTTTATATTGTAGAAGAAATTGCTAAAGACTCAACCCCAAAACGAGCAATCTCTTTAATGTGGAATCAACGTTCAGTAGATACATTCTTAGGTTTACCATTTAACATTGCAAGTTATGGATTGTTACTTGAAATCATTGCTAAGGAAGTGAATATGGTACCTGATGAATTGATTGGTAACTTAGGTGATGTTCATTTGTATAACAACCATATTGAGCAAGCTGAGTTGCTATTAACTAGAGAACCATTTGAGTTACCTAGACTAATTATCAATGATGAGTTTTGGGACCATGAACATCAAACAATTGATGGATGGATTAATGGTATGGAGATAGGAGATTTTACTTTAGATGGATATCAATCACACCCAACAATTAAAGCACCGTTATCAAATTGATCGATATTTATTAGTATGATTAAATTAATTGATTTACTATATGAAAATAGTTCAATAGCTTTTGATAAAATTGATAAATTACCAAAAGGTAAAATTTTTGATGATGCTAAAAATATAGAAAATATCTTTAAAAA
>Ga0070749_10003522_pt1 | contig 10462 bp, 10 predicted proteins | sample VirMetDEL_Nov_18_FD_75180 | JGI IMG/M metagenome (GOLD analysis project Ga0070749, IMG submission 75180) | Aqueous microbial communities from the Delaware River and Bay under freshwater to marine salinity gradient to study organic matter... | ecosystem: Environmental > Aquatic > Marine >...
ATATTTAGCTGTTGTTGAGTTTTGATTTGTTTATTATCTACCTGATAACTAATGTCAAAGCTCTCAATACGTTCGGCAAAATCTTTTACTTTCAGTTCGTCAATCTTTTTTTCGACTTTTTGCTCAATAGCTTTTACGTCGACTATTTGTTCTTCTTGTGAAGCTTCAATTTCTTTCTTGATTTTTGTCAAATCCATTTTTACATTCTCCCTAAAATAAAATATATATCTATAAGTATATCTAAACTTTGTTATTTTTGAAATATTAGTTGATTTTTTTTTATTACTTACATTTTATTTAGTTTTATGGGCAAATAAGCTTCAATGACTAAAAAATCTGTCTTCGAATACTAAAACACGACGTTTATCTCTGTTTTATATTAGAACCTTACTTACCTGTTTATATGGGGCAAGTAAAAAAGTTCAAACAGGATAAAACGTCGTGTACGATTATTATACGGTATTCTATTTATTAGACACTGTCATGTCTAACAAGGTGTGTACCGTCGATAGTTACCTGAACGCCGGCAATAGAGCCACGATCAACGATAAAGTTTTGTGAGCTAATACGACAGTTTTGCATTGTATAGATAACCTGTTGTGTAGTAGTTCCTGGTGCACTGTCATAGATTTCTAAGTCAAATGTAGCTTTTGTCAATGCAGAAGTTGTACGAGTACTTTCAGCTTCATTTAGAACTTGTGAAGTGTTTACGATTGCTCCTTCGTCAACCTCACCTTCTGCTAAACCTTCAAATTGGGTCATATTAGCATACTGAAAAATACGTAAGAAGTTTACCGTAGCACTTACAGCGCGTCCGATAGGTACTACTTCACGTGTATCAATAAATCCAAGTGAGTCGACGCGTCCGTTGAATGTGCTTTCAGTAATAGAAATACCTGTTGCAAATCCGGCTACGTCACCTCCTATTTTTATGAGCGCTTTGGCGCCTGTAATTACGTTGAATGCCATTTTCTAAATCCTTTCTTATTGTCCATCACCAATGACAGCTGAAACTTTGATGAAATTGAGAGGTGCGATGATCGCAATCTCGTAATCTACATAAGCAGTATCATCTACAATGCTAACAGAAATATTAGCGAATTCTTTGATGATGCCACTTGAACGCTGGAATGCAAGTCTTTTTGAAACTAAATTCTTTAGCTTAGCAGCAGATCCATTTGTAACCTGTGTACCTAATTCAGCTGTAACATAGGCACGTAAGTCACGTGAAGATGCGTCAACACTTTCAAGACCACTGATTTCAACATTTTGTGTAAGGTTATCTTTACGCCATGATGTAAGACCACGAATAACTACTAAGCTGTTATTTGAGTCAAGAGCAACACCTAGTAGAGAATATTTAGCAACCAAGTTTTTATCTTGAATACTATCTCTATCGTAAGTTTCAACAGTATCTTCAATTCTTGGGAGTTTACCAGTCAAAGGAACTGCAATTCCCAAAGAACCTTGCATACACATCATGAAGAATGCCATATCAGCAACAGCTAAATCATTGGCACCGCTAGTAACATTACCTTGATAATCTTTGTATCTTGCGCCCTGAATAACAACAGAAACACGTGATGAACCAAGTGGTCTCGAATACAAAGAGAACAAGCTTGAGAGTGTTTGATTTACTGGACAAGGTACAAAACCGTTTCTCTCTTTTTGATATGAAGCACTCTCATCTAGATATGTTTTGAAATATCCGTGAGTTGTTGCATCAGTTGCTTCAACCATACAAGATGTAAAGTCTTTATTGAGAATATCTACTCTCTGGAAACAAGCTCTATAACCTGCTGCAGTTGGTGCTGATTGTGTTCCGCCTGAAAGTGTGATTTTGTTTGCATCATATCCACCAGCAACATCAGCGTCTCCCTCTAATAAGCGATATCTATCGTCATCTAGAGTGAGTGACAATGGGAAATCGCTTCCACTTTCGAGAAGAGTTACTAAAGAAAGAAGTGCTGCTGTATGTGCATGTAGCTGTGTTGTTACTGAAGCATTAGCATTATCAGTTAGAGTAAAGATACCTTCATCAAGTTGTGAAGGTAAGAAGTTGAAGTTGATAGCTTCACATTGCAAACGTGGATCTACAGCTGAGATAGCTGCTGCTAAATCATCATTTGTAGAATAATCAGCAAGTGTAAAGTCTTGGTCAACAGCATCAAATGAGATATTCAAAGTACCATCTGCAACTGTAATTGTACAGTTGTTTGCAGCTGCTTGATCATCTTGATAAGTGAATTCTAACTGGTCAGGTCCACCAGCAGTTACAGCAAACTCAAGGTTTCCATTATAACCGGGTGCTTTTACACGCAAACGATAATATTGGTCGCTTGCAGAAAGGCCTCCATCACCATTGACTGTATTTGGGTCTTCTAGGATAAAACTTACAGAGTTACCCTCGATACCAAACTTTTTTGATTTGAATGAAGCAAGACCACCAATTTCATCAGCATCAGCCTGAACTGTTGATGATACATTGATAATCGAAAGCGCGGTTGCTGGTTGTGCCCCATTGAAGGGCTCTTTGTAAATGTACTCCAGATTGCGTAAACGTGAAACGCCAGGATAGAGATCTGATACACCTAAGCCAGAGGCTCTAAATGTATGAACTTTATACTGTTCGAGTTGTGGAAAGTCACCAAAAATGGCAACTGATTTACCTAGCGCGCCAGGATTTACCAACTCATTACGTACGTCGACAACAGTCTGAGGAGCGAAAAATGTTTTTCCTCTAGAGGTTATTGAACTTGGCATAGTTTTTTTCTCCTATTATATGTCATTGTTTATTTCTGGGGTTAGATCCCAAGTTGAAAAAGTTTCTACAGAGCCTGCTATTGGGTCTGCTAGAAGTTGTCTTAGAGCACTGTATGTCAATTCTCTACGATAAACTACAACGCCATCACCAATAACGAGAAGCTTGTCAACTCTTCCACCGATTGACTCATCTGCAGGCTCTAAATCTTTTGATTTTTCGAAGTCAAGAGTTAGATATCCCATCTCAAGAAACGATTTTTTGAACACTAACAAAGAAGACTGTATTATTCTATGCAATATACGTATCTCATCTAAATCATTAGTATAGATAGTTATTTTACATTCTTGTGAAAGATACAAACCTAACTTACCTTGTGCAGAGAAATTTGACAAAGTTTGATTAGCGGCTTGTGTCTTTTCTGCCAAGCCTGTTGTTATCAACGGGAATACATTATGTTTTCTATTGTTTGATGTATCAAATTGTACATTCATCTCGACTAATTTAGCATGCAACCTATCAGCATAATCTTGTGAGACGTCATCAAAAGTCGTTCTAAAGTTTGCTATATTATCCTGATAGAATTTTATGCCATTTGTAATCGCATGAATGATGTGCAGATCGATCATCGTTTATCCCTTTCTAGCGCTGTTCTTAGCCTTCCTGAACATTGTACAGGCATAGGGGATGGAGTATCAACAGCATTCTTCAATACTCGCGTATCTCGAATTGTATGTGGATATCCGTTTACAACATATACTGGATTAGTATAGTAAGTTATCGAAGCACGAAGGCCGTCTGCGAATATGTTTATATTATTTTGCAGATTTATTGTTCCATCGGCATTTACTGTTATTAGATCTTTTCTATCAGTAGTATCTGTAACATTGCCATTAGCATCAGCAACAACCATGTTTAGAATACCATATGATATTACGCCTGCATTGAGTGTCATTGACCTGTTTATAACTGGTGAAGATAACTTTATACTAGTGAGAAGTCCATTTACTCTTTTTATTTCAAATGTTTCTCTTTTTATGATAACACTGTCTAATAGTGTGAATTGATCTCCGTAAGTAGGCAAATGTTCAGGCTCTAAAGTTATTTTTACGTCACCTTGTTGTAATACACCAAACTGTTCTACAGTCTCTAAGGCTTTGTTTTCTGTAACGATACCTCTTACTTCGATATTACTATGAAAAAAGGTACCTTTTCCATCACATAAATTGCAGCCTGTCCTACTACCTAATTTAGATACATCTATATCATTTACATTTCTAAGATCTAATCCTAAATCTGTTGTTGATTTAGTTGTACATGGACAATCAGCAGACTGTTGCCAAGACATTCTCATGCCTTTTTGTTGTAGCATCTTACGGAAGTCGTCTATTCTAAAGTCAATTCTGTTCTTTACATTATTTTGTGTTGGGACTGTTAGATCTATAGACATAGCTTACCTCTAAAATCCGGCAGCTATTTTAGGCTGTTTGTATATACTTTTTAGCCTTTTCATTGTAGCTTCCATTTGCCTTTTATAACTAAGTATACGCGCACCATAACCACTGTTAGTAGCTGAAGATGTTGTATCTATTCTTTGTTGTAATCCGTCAACTTCTAGATTGAAGTTTGCAATACCAGCACCTACAATAAGATCACCGGCAGTGTCTAGAGGTAGTGCTGCAGCAATATACAAAATAACTTTTATCATACTATCAGGAATAGTGTAATATGTTACTTCAACAAGAATTCTTCCTTGTGCACCTGCAGTATCTGTTTTTATGCTGTAATTTTCGCCATCATTACTGTTTAGTGTAATACGTGGGAGAGTAGCACCCGCTATATTACCATTTCCATCATCTAAGACTTTGAAACGAAAGCTAATCTTATCATCACCTGGGTCAGTTATTTTTATTGGAATATCAGCTCCAACAAGTTGATTTTGTTGAATAGCTATTGTTTCCCTATAAGCTTGAAATCCTGCAGTGTATTTATAATTGAAATATGCAGGAACTCTATTATATTGACCATAATTTGATATAGGGTCAATCAAAAGAGGAAGTACATTATTGAACCTAAAAGTACCAATACTTTCTGCTGTAGGGATAAGTGATACCGAGCCAAAACGAGGTGATGTTATATTTATCCAAGCATCTGGAATATCTACAGGTGAATAATTACCATAAGATATTTGTAAACTATCAACAGAACGTAAAGGCCTATAGTCTAATTGTTGACCATACCAAGCATTTCTTTGATCGTTTGATAAGTCGTGCCTCTCTGAAAGTATTGTTCTTTTCGATATAGTAATTTGTAATGCATCTTCAACAGTTGATATAGCTCCTCTAATTGCTTCCTCAAATAAATCATCTGGGAAAGGGTCGCCGTTATCTAAAGTCAAATCGATACCAGCAAGTAGAGTGTCTTTCAATAACTGAGGTGTTATTATGTCCTCTATTTGTATTTCAGCCATTTTATTACCTTTCTGGATATCGCAGTTTGCTCTGTTTACATTTTTATCCAGTTTCTATGTATTTATATATACAGTATATAAACATTTTACTGGCTTTATTCTGTTGTTTGAGGTCATAAAAAAATCCCCGCGCGGGAGAGAGGAACGCAGGGCCAAAAAATATTTTTTTTGAAAGTGGGTTCTTCCCTAGTAACGATAATCTAGCTGATATTATTTGCTAACGTTACGTAGGATGAAGTTCTTCTTTGGAACTTTTACACTTGGAGCACCAAAAAGCATAAGGAGGAACTGCTTAGCAGCGCCAACTTCTGCGAGAGGGCGACGGATAAAGTCAAGAAGACGTGCGAACTCGATAACGCTTTGATCCATCTGAGTGATGAGAACTTGGTCACAATCAAGGCGCTCAAATCCAGCATCGTACCAATCAGCTCCGATAATCTCAGAAGCTTTTACCTCACCGATAAGCTGTGCATTCTTGAGAGTTTGTGCATCGCTAAGATCGCCAGCACAACGATAGATACGTACGTAAAGAGCAGTACCAGTCTGAAGTGCAGCAAGGTTGAAGCGAGGAACTGCATCACTGTGTGCATCAACTGCAGCAGAGATGATAGGAGCACCGTAGCCAATCTTGTTTACAGGAACGAAGACATAACGGAAATCACCCTCATGTCCAGTACCAGCGCCAGTTGCGTCCCAACCATTATCAGTAACAAGGTTAGCATTGATACCTGCAACTGCTGCAGCATGCTGTGCTTGTGTACGAACGTCTTGGGTGGTGAAAGGAGCAGCTGCTGCTACTAGAGGAGAAGAAGCTGATGCATTGCTAGCAGACTGTGATGAAGGTGGAGCAAGACGACGGCTAATGAATGGAGCAGCTACAACAGGAACTGGTCCCATAGGTCCCATAATGTGGATACGAGGACCAGCACCAACAGTGTGAACGCCCATATCACCTTGATTTACGAGAACCATGCTATCATGACGACCGTTTTGTGCACTATCAGCGATAAGCTTGCTGTATGCCTTAGGTGACATAAAGATTGCATCAGGATTACCGAAACGAGGAGCTGAGTAAAGCTCACCGAGTACTTCGTGAAGTTTAGCACCGGTAAGTGATGCGCCAGCTAGGTCTTCTTGGTTATCAGAGAAGTCACGACCGAAGATGAATGGGTTACGAACACCACTATCACCACGCTCGATTTGCTTCATGATACCATCAAATGCTAGACCATTTACATCCTCGTCACCGTGGAAAAGCTGAACTTCCATTTTACGAAGAAGGCTCATTGTTCCGCGCTCGGTCTCTTCTGCAAGAGCGTCTGCGTTAGGTCCAACGATACCAACGAGAGTAGCAACGTCTGAAACGCTGCGCTTCTCTGCCATATATTTGATCTTTACTGACTTGCGGTCATATTGTGAAGCAGATGCTCCGAAAGAACTATCTCCGCCACCTTCAGCGATGAATGGATCTAGATCCTCACCGTGGTCACGAATTACTGCATACTCGTGGAGAGTGTTGCTAACCTGAACTTTAGGAAGCATAGGCCAAAGAGCAAGGTCACGCATGGTGTTTGCTGCAGAAGCAAGAGTACCCTCGATAGATTGAGGAACGATAGGTGCAAGTGAACCACCACCTACAGAAGAGCCGACACCACTTTGGTAGCCAACTTCGCTGTTTTTACGGAGTGAGTCGTTGAGGCGTGTCAATTCATTGACAGTAATATTTTCATTGATTTGTGGTAACATATTTATAATCTCCTTAGAAAGTTACTTTATCTAATGATACACCAGCCTCAAGACGAGAAACTGCTTTGAAAAGCTGGGTTTTGCGGTTGTAATCAGTAGTTGTTTGAAGTTCGTTTAGTGCTTTATTGATGAGGTCTTGACGAGTAGGAGCTGGAGCTTCAACAACCTCTTCTACTACATTTTCGTCCTCGTAAACAACAGTAGCAGATTTTTGCATAGGCTCGTTCTCAAGCTCTTCTACTTTCTTTGAAAGAGCTTCAGTTTTCTCTTCTACAGACTTAGCAATCTCTTCTGCTTTATCATTTACAGCTTTTTCGATTTCCTCTTTGGTAGGGATTTGAAGAGCTGCAATGCTTTCGTTGATAGCATCAAGTTTAGCTGAAAGAGTTTCTACAGTTTTAGCAAACTCTTCAAACTTAGCAACTTGTGCAGAAATGAGGGTATCAGCATTTTTAGCAATTTCCTCACTTACTTTTGCGTCATTATCAAGACTATTCTTGATATCGGCGAGAATTTCTTCGACCTTGTTTGTGTCTACGTTCTCCATTTTATTTTCTCCTATAAAAAATTAGTTTTTATTTGATGACGAATAAAACTGTGGAGAATGTACTACACAACTCCAAGTTTCTCTAGCAAACTAAATAAAAGTATATGATATAACTATCATATTTTTACAATATTTATTTACTTAGCTGTGCTTTTTTTAGTTTGATGTCGGAAAGACTGATATATCTATGTGTTTTATGAGACATATCAGCTTTATTTATGTATTACTTTTTTAGTGTTATTTTTTGTAAAACTGTAGAATATAGTTTTTTACTAGTTTTTCATTCATTCCAGCTTTTAGTAAAGAAGATACAATTGACTTCATTGAATAATCTTCAGAAGCCATTTCCTCGTCGTCTTCTAAACTTTGAGGCTGAATTGCAGACATATCAGACATTTTCTTGTAATCACACATTTTGTGATACATCTTAGAAAGCATATCGTGTAACATACTCATTACTTCTGGATCTTTTAGTTCTGGATATTCTTCAACAATATCCTCTAACATATCCTCAATACTTTCGTCTTCCTCGTCTTCATCTTTCTCTAGTTTCATATACATTTTCTCGTACATCTTAGAAAGCATATCAACAAATCTCTTGTATCTATCATAATCCATAAGATCGTCTTTTACAGCTTTATCCATATTTGCATCTGTACGATAATCATCATCTCTAGTTTGTGAAGGAGGCTCAACACTATGTGGTGCTACAACGCTTTCCTCTTCTAGACTTTCTAAATAATCAGGATTTACATCCTTACCTAGAGGTCCTTCTTTCATTTCAATGTCTAGATAATGATATGCTGCTTGCATATAATCACATGCTTTGATAATTTTTGCTTGGCACCATTCAGGAAGATCTGCATCTTCTGGAAGCATAGAAAGTAATTGTACCATCTTGCTTGAATATTCTGCTAGCAATTTAGATTTATCTAATGACATAGGAACGTCATTGTATTCATCACTCTTATTCATAGTTTCAGTTTCCTTATTAGCTAATATGTTTTTTACTAAAGCAACAGTGCTCTCAGGATTTGCAGGTGTATGTGTTAGGCTGATATTTAGTACTTTTGCGCGAGTAACAATATGTGGATTTCTTTTATCACGTGCTAATACTTGACCTTCAATACTAAAACCTAAGTTTCTTCCGCTGTTTGTATTCTTCATTACAGAAATATTTTCCATCAAATCTTTTACGATTTGTTTATCTGCATACAAAATACCTTCTATTTCAGTTGCTTTTTTGCCATTATGTGAAACTTTAGAGATTTTTTGTGGTGCTCCTAGAATATATTTAGGGTCATTCTTGTGGTCATAATTGAAATGTCCACTTTTTAGTGCATAACTAAAGTCTAGACCATCCTGAAGAATGATTTCGTCGTGTTGATCGACGTGCTCTGTTGATGCAATGCCTTTGATAAAATATGTTTTACCATCCTTAGACATTATAATGTTAGATTTTTCGAGTGGGCGCCAATGCGCAAAAACTTCCAGTTTACTCATCGATATTCCTTTCAAATTGGCTGTTTAGCGCCTCATGAAGAGGCATACCTTGTTCGAGTTTATTTCGAAGTGCTTGTAAAGCATAGCCGCCAACAACATGCCAGTCAGCTCTTCGAGGATTATACTGTTTCTGTATGTCAAATGCTTTATTTAGTTGGCTCAAACGTACATTATTAGCTGCAATAGCTTTTGCAATTCTACGTGATTTGCCTGTTGGATTGCCTTTTAGTTTACTTTTTTTATAAGATTTTAGAGACTGTGCACTAATCTTTATAATAGCATCACCAATTGATATCGCAGATGTTTCCTGTTTTGTCTCTGTTTGAACTTCTTGCTCAATAGGTATATCAACCAAGTTCTCAACAAAAGTTTTTTCTGGCTTTATATGGTGTTTATCTCTGGCTTTTTGTAGCAATTCAACAAATGACATAATATCTCTCCCTGATATTTTATATTTCTATTTCTTGTCTAAGATCGTCATAATAACGCTTAGCTTCTTCCATATATTCTCTATCACTGTCATTTATAACAGCGACAAAGTCAGAAGATGATTTTTTGGTGTTTTCTAAATGTTCTTCCCATAAATCCCTATCAGCTGTTCTTTGTGTTTTACCACCAGTAAGAAACGAATAAACTCTGGCTTTTGACCACTGAACAGATGTGGCACCGGGTCTATGACTACCTTCCCAAGCTCCAGCTCCACGTTCCCAAACTTGTTCGATAATTTTTCTAGAAACACCACTAACTTTAGAGGCTGCTCTGATAAATTCATCTTTGCCCGGCTTTTTCATTTCTTCTCTAACTTCTTCAGCTAGTTTAGTTCTAGAATATTTACTGGGCTTAGTTTTTACTTTATCATCACCAGGAAGTGGAGAATAGTCAGGTTTTGGATCTTTCTTTCTCCTATCCATTTCCTTTTCTCTAGCTTCTTTATCTTTTTCAGAGAGCTTAGCTCGTGCTGCTTTTAGAATATCTGTAAACATATTATTGCCTATAGATAATATTTCGACTTATAAACTTTATCAGCCTGAAGGTGTAATACATCGTACCAATGCATTATTTGGTCGTCTAATTCTTTTAGGTTTTTCATTATTCTTTTTCCATTCTTTGGTCTACTTCATACAATAATTTTTCTGCCCATATTCCACCTGGGTGTGATGCCCAAATTTGGAGTGCAGTCCAACCATTGTCTTTCCAAGGTGTATCTTTCCACTCTTCTTTTACGCCACCATTCTTTTTATGGCGTACCCAGAAAGAATACATTCTCTCAACAATATTTAGTGATAGTTTTTCACCATTAGCGAGTTGTGTAGCGCGGCCCCAGCCAACACGTGTTCCACCTCTAACTTCATCACCATGTTCCTCACGTAAATCTAGAATATTCTGTGCTATTTCTTTTAGCTCATCAGGAACTTCAAAAACAGCGTCATCATCA
>Ga0070749_10003526_pt1 | contig 10461 bp, 16 predicted proteins | sample VirMetDEL_Nov_18_FD_75180 | JGI IMG/M metagenome (GOLD analysis project Ga0070749, IMG submission 75180) | Aqueous microbial communities from the Delaware River and Bay under freshwater to marine salinity gradient to study organic matter... | ecosystem: Environmental > Aquatic > Marine >...
CAGACGCCCCCGCGTCAAAAATCTAAAAATTTTTTTAAATAATCCCAAGACGAGGATTTTAAAAAAATTTCAATAGAGATGTAAATTAAAAATACCAACCTAAAAAAATATCTAAGGGATAAACAACTCTATATTCTTTTTAATTCCGAAATAAAAAGGGATCAATCAATAATAAATTATTATTGTATCTCGCATCACCCCCCAATGAATTTTTATACTCTCTTAATTTCTTTTTATAATATCTTCTATATTCATTATTATTTATATTATATTCTTTTACATATTGTAATTTTTTTTCCCTATTATCTTGATAATATTCTTTCGGTGTTCTACCTGGTATAACTTTATTAACACATTGATTATTTTCAATAAAATATCTTTCTCTCGTTTCTAATTCTTTTTTAGAATTACACGGATAATTTTCAATTAAAATAATATCATAATCACCATTAGCAATAATATCTCTACTACTACAATTTAAGTTTTTATGTAACCGTAATCTTACTTCTAATGTTTCAGTTGTTGAGCCATAATAAACATTACTATTCGTATTATCAATGATTTTATAAATCTTTCCCCTGAAGTATCGGTTCATCTCTATCTTGTTTATATAACAAGTTTAATCTTTAAACTATTTTAACAAATTGGATCTGGTCCATAGTTTTACAGCGAGACATTGCCGTGTATAATAATTTTAGAGAATTCAATTTATCCACATCAATAAATAATTTATTTTTAGCGGTCTCGCCCTGTGCCGAGTAGATTGTATATCCATGCCTTAACTCGCACTTCACCTTTTCAGGCTTCGGTCCAATTACAATATTTCCGTTACAAAAATCGCGGGTATTCTCTAAAACCATATATTTTTCTAAGTGTTTATATTTCTCGGTGTAAATATCTTTCGTAGCATTCGTATTAGTTATAATCATATCCTCAACATTATAATCAAACTCTGAAGCAACATTAAATCCAAATTTTTCAATAATTTTCAAGCAATTAACATTATCGTATTTTTTAGAAATCATATTACGAAGCATCAATAGTCTCTTCTCTAATTCCTTACACTTGCAACGATAGTTAGTTGTATGGTGAAATACAGGTAAATCACCAACCTTAAACTCTTTACCTTCAATTGGATCCAATTGAAAACCAACATCGCCACAAAAAATAATTTTATGTTCTGGAAACCTGTCTAAAATTTTAGTCTTGTCCTCTTCAGAAAGCATACTAATCTCATCAATAATAAAAACTGAATAATGTCTCATAAGGGGTCGCCACTTGTCTGGATCTGAATCGAGTAAATAGAAGAATACTGATGAATCAATATTATACTCGCTTTTCTTATTTCGGGCTAATTTCCAACTCGGAGCAACATACAGAGGACTAACTAAACCCAAGTCTACGAGTTGTTCGTGTGTTTTTCCGCAACCCCCGGCCCCGAGATGAACTTCAATTTTATTATTTTCCCTGAATTCCCCCATTGTTTCGTATTCAATATCTGAAAAATTATAATTATAAACATAATTTTTACTATCTGAAAAGGTGGTGATAGACTTTTTTTCTTTTTTAGAAAAGAGAGGACCAACCTCAACATCACCGATAAAATAAATACCATCAACCACAACATAAGCAATCTGATTAAAATCATTGAATTTTAAAATCTGCTCCAATAGAGTAATACGAGAATAAGAAGCAATAAAAGAAGCAACGTGATACGAGTGGTATACATATTTCTTATTATACTCTATGACGCCAGCATCTTCGTCCTTATTATATCTAATACTATCCGGACTATTGAAGGCGTTGAGTTCAGCGAATTGGATATTTTTACAATCAAAATTATACCTCTCTTTTTCATTCAATTTCATTAAACACCCATACCACTTACAATAATGACTAATACCTCCCTCTTTCTGATACATAGATTCTGGAAATTCGAATTTAAAACTTGAACCCCAACAACCCATAACAATATCAAAAGTAATCCCTAAAATCTGATAAAACTCTAATTCAGGTGAAGGATAGTTATGATTTTCATGAAGACAATTCATCTTTTCAATTACAGAACCATTAAAATTAATATTCTTGATCTTGTAAATACCGAGACCGACAATCTTATTGGTCTTCCTAAAATCAGTCACCTTACCTAAATAACCCTGATACATAATACAATTATGACCTTGAGTATACGCCTTTCTAATGTCTATGTGGTTTAATGATCGTTTTTTATCAATAAAATCAAGTATCTTCTTTTTATCCTCATAAAAATTATACTCTGGCGTGGTCTCGCGTCTAAATAATTCCAAGTATCCACCCTCACCTAAATCATTCATTAAATCCTGAATTGTTTTTTCAATTGGTTCTCGTTCGTTAATATAATCCTGGCTTAATTCTGGAAGATCCATTAAATTAATAGATTGATTGGTGTTCAATCCATCGTGTAGGAAATTGGTTAATTCTGGATTAGCATTCTTCTCAATCTTATACTGGTTAAAATCAATATCCATCTCAAAATTTTTCACAATTTCATTATAAGAATTCTCATCCTTCAACTTGTAAATCTGATTCAAAGAGTTAATCTGTGTTACGCCGTTCTTACCTTCTTTCCATAGGATAAACTCACCTTTTTCTCTGGAATCATTGTAAATATCAATAATTTCCTCTTTACTTACCTCAATATACTCGTCCTTATTACTTACCTCGTTAAGTTCTATGTGGTTAAGTCGTGTGTTAATAAATCTGAATTTCTTTAATGCTTTTTTCTGAGATTCAACTTGAATAAATTTATTGTCCGCTTGAATAGTAGAAGGTAAATCAATATCCACAGAAACCTGTAAATCATTACATACTAAAACTAAATCCTCCTCTGGAATTCCATCCCTATATTTATTGATATACCCTTCTATCTTCTTATCCATTGATTTGTATCTTTTTTTAGCAGATTTTGATTCGCTCTCCTCCTCGCACCTATTAGCCCAATCTCTAATAGGTTGAAAAAAGCAATGAGATATTCCATCTAAAAAGTATTGGTCGAATTGTTCTCCCTTGACTTTATCTAGAGTTAAAATTAAGAGTTGTGCTCTTAATTTCGGATCATCTAAATATTTTGCGTTCCACTCTCCAAATACTTCTCGTTCTGAATCTATCCAGAAAAAGTTAGATTGGGAATTCCACCACTGACTGAATCCTTGAACTGGAATATCCCATATTTGCGCGTCTTCTAGTTGTTGAATACTTGAAACTGATTCAATATCTTCACCAGTTTCTAAATCGAAATCTATATCAACATTAATTTCGGAATAACGCCTGACAACCTTGATAGTTTGCCCTGCGTATGTTTTCAACACCTTCTTAAAAAAAGGCATCGTTGAGTTGTTAGGACCAATATCCGCAGCAACCTTGTTGTAAGTAATGCGTCTTACATTATTAACATCCACAACGGGCTTTACCTTGATAAACCTACCATTGATATAAGTTAAATTATCTGGAAGAATAGTTGCTGGATCATTACCCAGATCATCAATATAAATTCTGTAAATATTCTTTGCCGTGCGTCCGTATGGATCAACCTTGGTGTCTTTTTCTGTAATTGGATTGTAAATATTGATTCTTGGAGCCATTCTATTATATATAATATATAATATTTATTCTTTATATTGTTTTGTTTTTACAACAAGATAGTATAGAAAATAAACAACTTAAAAGAGACCATTAACCTCTTGTAAATTGCAAGAATTTAAAATTATGGATAAAATTTAAAAATCGAAAAAATTAAGCGACCACACAATATTTAATATTATATAATAAGAATTCAAAATATAATTCTTCCCATTCAAACTCTTCTCTCTGTTCTTCTGTTACTTCATGATACTTTATAAGATCGTCCATACAGGGTTTAAATTTTATTTTATGATCGTCGAACATAATTCTATTAGTTTCAATCTTAATAATATTCATAATAATATCATTAGGTAATCTTGAAAAAATACTCATTATATATAATAGATTGTTTATTCTTTAATAACCCCAGAACCATCCCTTGGAAATATCATCTTTTTTTTTATCTTTAATTATCTGTTTTATTTCTCTTATATCTGACTTTATAGCCTGGGTGTCAATTATTAAGGTATTGATATTTCTTTTCATTGTTCTTATATCTTCCTCTATAATATTAATTGGTTTCTGGTGACCGCTCATTATATTATATTTGATTTTATTTCATTAGGAATTCTGGTTATTTTAATTTCAGGGAAAAACTTGAATTGCTGATATTTCTTTTTTTCTTTTCTTGAAGATAAATCTGCTACTTGTTGATAAGTTAATCCGAGATCTTCTGCTATATCTTTTAAACACTTGTAATCTTGATTGTGTAGAGTCATAGAAGTAGAATCACCGATAGTATGATAGATTTTACAATTATACATTATATATATATATAATATATAATTATTTCTTTAAATATTGTTAAAAAAACAAGTTAAGCGAAGCATACCTATGGTTAAACTGGAATAGATTGTAATAATAAACAATTCTTTAATATTCCTCTTGGATTTATCAACCCATGAAACCAGTTTGAAATTATTTGCGGTTCTATGTTTAAAACTATACTTAATTCTTTGATTGTTCTAAATTCCATTATCTTAAACAATTGTGATTTTTCTTCGTTTTCATACAAATATAAAATCCAATTAGACTTCTTCATTATTAATATAGTAAATATAAAAAAATTTAATTCCTAATTACATACTCACGCGAATGGTCCCAGTCTCATCAATGAAGTAGAGAGAATCGTAGGCAACATAGGCATCAACATTAATAGCCTGAGCGTTCGCCGCGGCAATATCAATCATAAGCGAGATCGGCAGAGAGCGGTCAGCCGTGTTTACACCAGATTCAATAGCAGTCCTCTGGAATGCCTCAAGGTCGATACCAAAGGGAGCGAATCGTAGGGATTGTGTTGCCGCACCTGGACCGACATCAACCGCCATACCAGCAACATCGCAATCAGTCGTAGCATAATTAGCAGCAGATAGAACACCTACACCATTAACCGACGAGAGAGTCCCCCAGCACTTAGCAAGTTCAGATAATACCTCCGAGCGATTTCCAGCAGGAGTATTAAGGTTTGCTTCAATCGGAGTCGCCGGGTGAAGGACCGATCCGATCTTCATCTGGAAACTCTTAGCATTGAAATTACCACCATAGGATAAATTAGCGACCAGATGCTGATTGCCTCCATAAGTTTGAGAAGCACCAACAAAGAAGAGAGACTTCATTGACTTGCGACGAGCGGGGACATTAATAACATTCTGACCTAACGCACCAGCACTAATAGTTCCTGAAAAGTGTGTGTAATCTACACCATTGAGGACAAGACGACCGCCAGAAACTTCCTGAACCATACAGAGTTGAGCGTCTACTTCTGGACCAACTTCAACTAACTGAGCCAAGTATCTAACCTGGTCTATGGTGTATCCAGCACCAGGAGCAGCACCAAAGACACCAACGTCAAGGAATGGAGCAAGTTCAATCTCAATAGTTACAGGGGACGATCCTAGCAACTGAAGGGGGACCATCTTATCCTGTGTAGAACCGAGGAGACCCTGCATGAGCGGAACACAAAAGGTATAAGTGTCACCGCCACCAGCCGCAGCAGTAATTTGAGTTGAGTCAGGAGCAGGAGAAATAGAAATAGTTCCAGTAGATTCAGCAGGAGGAGCAGGAGCCATAACTGCACCATGCTGATTAGCAAAACGGACACCCTCAGAGATAGAGCGATGACCGACTGCCTCTAAACTACACTGCGAAGGGAGAACAACAGCACTCATAAGTTTGTTATAGTTCTGACAATCAGATAAAACATTCCCAGCCTGTTCCACACGAAGGCGACGGATAAATCCGTGACCCCCACCGAAATCAAAACCAAGAGTAGTAGCAGAGCGATTTGTAAAGCGGAATCTTAAATAAGAATGCTTCGGGTCTAGAAAAGCAGATGCGGAAACATCAATTCGGATAATATTATTTCCGTCCGAGGTGAAACTTTGTCCATTAGTAGGGAAGAATGAGCGGCGGTGAGAGCGAGACTCAACGGCGAGAGGTAAGATTTTAGTGTAATCAACATTCGAAGGCAGCACACGATCCATTATTATTATACTTTATAATAGATTTAAAAAATAATTTTCTAATTAAAAATTTTAACTAAACTTAAACTTAAGCATTCCCCTCACTTCTATCATTAGGTATCATAGTTACAGTGAAAGCAAAACAATAAGTAGCGTTATTAGGTTGGTTTGCTACGTTTCCTTGCTGTATCCAAATTGGTTTATTTCTAGCAGGATTAATTATTCTTAAAGTAGTATCTCTTCCGAAAATATTACCACATAAAATAGGGTCTGTTGAGGCAATACCAGATCCAATACCAACCCATGAATAACCATTAGGATTAGGAGCAGCACCACCAGCACCACCTGATATACCAACATTAACAACTTGAAGTGGTAGAAGTTGTTTGAATCCACCAATCATATTAAACCCTTTTTCTTCTAAATATTTCGCTGCATTAGCACCTGGAGCCTCTATTAAAGAATTTCTAATAGTTTGAGAACTTGGAGTATCTAATTCTATAACTACAGCACCAACTTTTAATCCGCCCCCATTGAGTTCATTCCATTGAGGATTAGCAGAACCATCATTAGGAGTAGCAACAAAACTATCTAACTTAATTAAACACTGGTTGTAATTATTATTATTAGCAAAATTAGTAGGGGGTGGTAAATTAAAAAAAAATTCACCAGTGCTATTATATCCTGCTTGTTCACCAGCAGTAATAATTACACGATACTTAAGTCTTTCTTCATCAACCGATAAAACGCTTACGCTCTGAATTTCACTCATCTTTATATAATAAGTAATCTTTTTTTTTCTTATATTCTAAATATTTTTTTTTTAATTCAGGTATAAAATAACAAAGATTGATAAATAAACTACAAGCCAGAATAAAATCCATTATAATATACTTAATATTTTAATCTATTGGTAAAAACGGATTGATTAGTTTCGGACATTCAGTCTCCCATTGTCTAATACATTCTAACAAAGTATCACACCAAGTATATCCACAACTTATACAACAACCATTATCGTCGTAAGGTTTAATTATTGGAATTGATAAAACACCATTAATTAAAAATAATAAACCAAAGGTATGCTGTGCTAAAAATACAATACCTCCTCGCGCTTCGCGGACCGACTCGGTTCGAGAACCTCTCATGCTTTATAATACTTAATATATTTATTTCTTTCTTTCAATTTGTTTTCTTATTTTATTCGCATCAGTAACAGCAACCTTAGCAGCATCACCAACCATCCTTGCGTCTTGAACTGCTGTTTTAATATCCCCTCGCCTCATGGCGTCTATACCTCTTTCAGCACTTTGTATACCTATACTTGTTGCTTTTGCCATTCTCTGAGCCGTCTTAACACCAGTGTCAACTTTACCTGCTACACCCCCAACAAATTCAGCACCTTTTTGAACTCCTTTCGCGGCGGCAGATACACCAAGTGCCGCAGCAGCAACTGGTTCTAATCCAATCATAGCGGCACCAGCACCAATAGTTCCCGCAACTGCTGAAACAGAACCGGCAACACTCCCAACACTCTTTGCGACTTTCTCAATTTTACCTGCCTCTGTTGAAACAACCTTAACACCCTTTCTAATACCACCTAATGCCTTCTGTCCTAAACTATTTACCTCAGAACCAATCTTTTTACCCAATGTAGAAAAATATCCCATTCTTTATATTATAAAAGAGTTATTTTTTTGATTTAGTCTTTTTTTTTTCTTTTAGTTTTTCAGGTTGTTCCTCTTGCTCCCCTTGCTGTGCTTGTGCTTGTTGTGAATCTTGATATTGTAATCTTAAATTGGGTGCTTGTGGTAAATCTTTAGTTGCGACAAAATCTAATTTAATACTTATATCAAAATTTAATCCATTCAAATCAATAACTCTATTTCTCTGATTTGTTAAGGTTATTTGAACTGATGTTATAACTTTGGTTCTTAATAATACCTTATGGACATCTCCGTTTGCTGGTTCAACTCTTATAGTTCCACCTGGATCTTCGTTTAATGGAATTTTACAGAAAATATTAGAAAATCCACCTCCTATAAAACTATCTAAAACTGATTGAGAAGTTAAATTAGTTCTGATAAATAATGATCTAATTGAAGAATTCATATCAGCAACATCGTCAGCATAAAGATAGGTTTGAATTGGATAAGGACCTTTATTTATATCTGTACCTGCTCCAGGTAGAAGTAGTGGTGGAATTGTATATCCATTATTATAAGGTGTTGGACCTGCTGGGAAAAATTCAAAAAAAGGATCACCTTGAATCTTATTTAAATCAAAACCAATCTCTTCATTAATATCGTCTCCATCCAATCCGCTAAATAATCCGTGGGCTAATCCAAGAGTAACTCGAATATTTGAAACAATACAAGCAAACTTAAATTTTTGTTTAACTGGATCATAAATAACATCCAATGCTGGAACACCACCAGGAGCAGTTAATATTAATGATTTTAAAGTATTTGCTAATGTAATTGGAGTATAGTTTCCCTCAGGAATAAACACTCTATAACATCCACCACTAGGGGTATAATCAAAAACGGCTTTTCCAGAAACATCAACATAATTTGCTGGATTACCTGCGATAGTTACTTGATAATCCAAAAGGGTATTTCTACCAGTTTCAAAATTATAAAAACTATAAGGGATCTCAACTGAATACACAGACGCTAATATTGAATGATGAGGAGGAACTACAATTGGTTCTTCTAACACAAATTCAAAATTAGTATCTTGGTCGTTGTATCTAGTTGTTGCGTCGTCGCTATTTATATATAAAACTTTTGAGGCAGGGGTTTCGGTTTCTGCATAACTCATTATATATATAAATAATATAAAAAAAGTAAAGGTTAAAAAGTTATAAATCTTTATCATTCTTCATCAGAATCCTCGAAAGAATAATTAATATTAACTTGCTCTTTATGATACTTAATTTTCTGTAATACTTCAGAGGGAGTAGATATTATTTTATTATCTGAATCTCCCCAATTATTCTCATAGTCAAACTTAAAATTTATATCGCAAATAACGCAATTAAATAATTCTTTATAGTGTAATCTATGTTGTCTATTAATATTGTTATTATATTCGCGATTTTTATTGAAAATAAGATTCTTAATATCGGAAGGAAGATCATTAAAATTAATTCCAGTCATACTTGTTATTATAACAATATTTTATATTTTATTTTTAAGTAGTTTCCGCTAATCAAATTCTAAAACATAACTCCCTTTCGCAACTTCAAATCCTACTGGTAATTCTTTCTTTTTTTTGTTTGATTTCTTAATAGTATTTTTAACCTCTTTTTTAGTTAATAGTTGACCTGTTGAATACCTAGCCATAATCCCGTGATATTCATCTGGTAGATTTGGATATTTTTGTCTATACCATTCCTCAGCCTCTTCTAAATTACTAGAACTCATTAATAGACTCGCAGGAGTTAGACTTGGTAATTTTGTATCAGTCCCATCATCTCTTTTAAAACAATAATCATACTGACTTAATCCAATAATTTCAGGCAATTGATGAAAATCATCAATATCATCCCCTTTTAAAAAAGTAAAATTAAAAGCAGGATCATTACTCTGTATAATAACATTACGACTCTTTTGAATCTCCTTCATTAGTTTCACCTGTTCCATCTTTTACTTTAATCTTAGAAAAAATTTCTTTGTTTCTAATTACAAAATCATAAATCATATCTTGAATCTCTTCTAATTCTACAACTTCTTCAGGTTCTTCAACTTCCCTTGGTAAAACTCTGTCAACATAATCCTCAATCCAATCTCTTAACTGTTCTTTATTTGTATACTTAACTAAACTTAAAAAACTTAAAAAAATTGTAACTGCTAAAATCCAATAAGTATTATCCATTATATACTTATTATAGAAAAAAAATTAATAATCTCAAACTCCGAAAAGTCGTCAATGATTATTTTAAAATATAAATTTAACCATAGAATACTAAACCTCACTTCTTCTTAGACTTCTTTTTAACAATAGCCTCTAAAAGGTGTGCTGGTAAATTATCGTGTTGTTTCTTAGTTATAATACCATCCTTAACTGCTTTTGTAAATTTTTTATGTTGCTCCTTGGTCATCGGTTTCATTGGCATCTTTATAACTTAATAAATATAATAATTTATTTAACTTAGATTAAATTTATTTTTATAATCTTTAATCGAATCTTCTAAATTTGTTTTTTCACCCCACAATATAAATCTAGATAATGTGGCGGCTCTTTGCGGATTTTTATAAAATTTTTTCTCTCTAACTTCGTGTCTCGCAATATAGTTTTTTCTTTTTTCTTTATCTTTATGGTCTATATAAGTCCC
>Ga0070749_10003527_pt1 | contig 10460 bp, 5 predicted proteins | sample VirMetDEL_Nov_18_FD_75180 | JGI IMG/M metagenome (GOLD analysis project Ga0070749, IMG submission 75180) | Aqueous microbial communities from the Delaware River and Bay under freshwater to marine salinity gradient to study organic matter... | ecosystem: Environmental > Aquatic > Marine > Coastal...
ACTCGTGATGACACCGTTGGTCTATGATCCAACAAACTTCACACCACGTAAGGGTGTAATGACTCGCTACGCTAAGAAGATTGTTCGTCCAGAGTTCTACGGTCTCATCCAAGTAGATTCTCTCGGTGACATCTAATCTATCGTAAGATAGAGGTAAATTGAAAGAGGGAGTGAGAAATCACTCCCTTTTTCTTTTTAGGATAAGAAACTAAAATTTCGTATATTTATAGGTATAGTAAATCAATACGTATTGGAGTTGTAATAAATGGCGAATGGATATTCAACAATGGCTGTTCCTGGTGCAGTAGGAATGACAAGACCATCTATGGGAATGACTGGTGGAACTATGCCAAACCCATCTACTATGGGAATGACAGGTGGGGCAATGCCTAGACCATTAGCTCCATTTTTAAGTAATCTATCCCTTTCTAATTCACCTACAATTGCTGTAAACGAATCAACTCCAAACTTAGATAGAATACAAAACTTCCCTGTTGTATCTAGAAATGGTGTATTTCATATACACCAAGACCCTGCTACTGGTCAACGTTATTCTATGACGGATGAGTTTCATTCAAGGATACCAGAGATTTTATCTAGAAGACCAAATGGTAGTGATACCCAAAGTAATTTAACTTCAATAGATATTTCCAATCCTTCAATTACTTTAATTGAATCATCTACTCCCATATCTTTTAGTGGTAAGTCTGAAATTACAAATCTAATAGACAATAGAAACGATTTGTCTGTTAGTCAAGTTGTGTCAAGTTCAAATCAATCTATTAATAGGATGGGATCTAGAACAATGACATCGACCATGATGGTCAACAACGGAACAATGCAGAATAATACCTTAATTGAGAGTAGAACTAATGATAATATTTTGAATGTGGGAAGTAATAGAATTACTTCACAGTCTCCTGTTATAAATACCAATTCAAATGTCAATACTTATTACTCATCAAATACAAGTCAAGTAAATTTGACATATCAATCTTTTCAACAAAACATATCTACAAATGTTCCAGTAAACACTTATAGATAGAACAGTTTTTTAACTTTAAAGTTATGGTTTATGGCGATATTAACATCATATTCAATTGAATCTTTTAGAGAAATTCCGTTTAATGTTCCTGCAAATTCTTTACAAAATGTTGGCGGTGTCTACGGTGATCAATCTGCATATACATCATGGACATTATCAGACACAGATGATCATGCATCGATTCTTAGATCAATAGTTTTATACGGTAATTTACACAAAGTAGAAATTGATACCGGAAACATTACACGAGATGATTTTGATCAACTTACATTAGGAGACTACGAATCGTATATTCTTCAGAGTATATGGAGTGTGAATGGATACTTATATGACGGTAGAGATACTCGTCCACAAGGATTAACTGCTCGTGGTGGAGGGTTTATAGGTGGAACTACTGGAGGTCCATCCACAGGAGGCCCAACTACCGGAGGTCCACCTACAGGTGGACGTAAGGTGGGTGTCCCCGGTAGAGATTACAATGGTATAATAGAGTTTTTAAATTGGGCAAAAGAACCTGTTGGGTGGGTTGAACTCAATAGATCAAAACCTTCGTTATATTATGAGGCGTGTCCAAGGGGACAGCTTGCGAAAGTTGCTTACTTCTACGATTTAGACCAGACTATTATTTCAACTGGCACTTTTAATCTTGATATAGAGATACCATCGAATTTAACCGCTAACGATGTATTACAAGACGTTTCTGTTTATGAATACACAAATAGAGATCCAGATGGAGTCTTTGATCCAAGTCAGCGAGGTTTTGCCGTAGATGAAATACTAAACCCAAATGTGGCAATCGGAACTTTGAGATATGGATTAGATGTAGATACTATTTCATGGATTCCTGATATGTCGGGTGTGGGATTTGCTGGAGGATTAAATCGTCAAGATAATGAAAGCAGTTTTTTTAGTTCTTTTCTAGATCTCGAAACTACTCCAGTTTTATCTGGAACTTTAAATCCAAATTCTCCAAATTTCAATTATAGATTTGGTTCTCCATTTTATCCCGGTGCAATAAATACAGGCCCAAGATCATATTTGGAAAGTTTATTGTCACGAGGAACAATAGATGCATTGGTGGGCGACTTGATTTCTAGTCAAAATTTAGATAACCTAAGAGTAGAATTTGTTTCGGTGCAAACAACAGGAACACCAATACTCACACCAACTACCTCTACGTTGATTTTATCCCCACAAGAATTTGCTCCAGTTGAACTTTTACTATCAGAACGAGAAGTTCATTTTAATAATACAGAAACTGTTCCATATATTGTTGCTGCTAGTTTTTCAGAGGGAACTTTACTTCCTGCGTTTTATATTGGAAAATCAATATGGGGAAGTCCATTTGAAACTATACGGAGGGCGTTACGATCTAGTAATTTCCCATATACATCTGGGCCTTGCCGTAATTCTTCGGTTGGTAACGAGGAAGATAGAGTAGTCGAAACTGAAACAACTCCTATTTTAGATCCTTTTGGGTTAGACATATACAACTTGGATAAAGAGTATGTTAGTGTTTACAACAAGTATAGATTTTGTCCTCCAAGAAAAATTCTTGGTAAAAATCCATTTATAGATAGATCGGCTGGTAGTATCAGTATTTTCAATGAACCGGTTGATAAAAATGGAATCAAGAAAATTTCAGTAAACAATTTAGAAGAAATTCTTGTGTCTGAGAATCTGAGTATTGTAAAAATAGGTGCATTTGATCCAGACAAGAAATTAATTCTAATAGAAAATCCAATTCCTTACGGTGATTTTGTAGTAGATGTTGGGGAAATAAACAACGCTACTGTTGTAAATACGGAATATCAATATGCTTCGTCTAGTAAAGTGGATGCGTATGGTATTGCTTATGATGATGGGACTATAAATGAGTCATTTTTTCTAATAGGTGCATCAGAAATTTTTGAAAACAAAGAAATACCCATTTACAAATCTATTTACGATTTGGGATCGTTTGATGCTGGACTTTTAAATATTCAGATGTCAGAGACATCTTTAAACTTTTTTGAAACGCTAAATGGAATAAGAGACATTAGTCAACCAATTTATACATCAACCGTAAATCCATATGGAACATATAATGTTGACATTCTTAAAGTAACTGCTTCGATTGACCCAAATACGGGGCAATCTATTAGTGAAAAAACTACCATACTAATACAACAAAACGGATCAACTGCTGATGAATCTGAATTAAAAACTGCATCAAAAAATATACTAAATATTGCTGGTGATGATAAAGAAGTCTCTGATATAATAGGTGTTACTCCAAGTGGATTCCCAATCTATGCTTCAGACACCTTGTCACATAGTATTAACAAACTAAAAGAACAATTAACGGGTATAAAGGAAGTATATTTTAGAGGTTCTGAGGTATTAGAAGGTGTAGTTGCTACGTCTGGTGCACCAATGCGGAGTGGTGAGCGCACATCAACGCGCGACCCCAACGCATATGATGAATACATACGAACTGATAAAGAAATACAATATGTTAATACTGGAATTTTTATAGATAATACCATTAATGTTGACACATATACACCTGGATTATCTGGTAACCTTTATAATATAAATACACATGACTTTTTTAGACATTATACTGATGGTGTAAGTGCTTCGCCTGAATTAACCAATGACGAAATAAACAAAAGAAAATACGATGAATTTTCTTCTACAAAAATAGAATTCATAGGTAACCATAAGGTAGACAGAACCCCATCAAAGGAAGTTGAAATTCCAGGTAGTCCATTCGATCCATTTAGACCATATCGAAACTTATCACCGATAAGAGAGATTTTAGGGGGCTATGTTGTAAGAGTTCCAGGATTTAATACATATCATGTAGACATAACTTCGGTTAACACTCTATTGATTAGTAAATTTGATGCAATTGGGATACTTAAAGAGATATGGTCTCGAACAGAAGAAGATCCAAGGGATTTTAGAATATCAGAAACCAACAATGGTCTCTTGTTCTTAAAACCAATTGGTCAAGAAGGCGCAGACACTATTTTTAGAATTACTGGAAATCCAATAGATCGAGATACATATTATGAGATACCTGTGTCTTGGGTAAATCAACCGTATAACTCAAAAGCTGAACCTAGAAGTGCTTTCAAAGTTACATATTCAGTAAAAGAAACAAGAGAAAGTCCAAAAAGATATATACCACCGTCATCAACAGATAATACATTTGGAGGATGGACATTTGTTGGATTATACCACAGAGACGGCCAGTGGCCACTAGATCACAAATTTAGATCTGGATTACTAGAATCACCGAATTGGAGTCCTTCTGATGGATCTGTTCAAACTGGTGCTTGGATACGTGTTAATCAATCGAGAGTTAGAGTTTATCAACATGGTTTTGCATCCTCTGCATATACTACAGTTGGAAGATATATTCACAAAATTTGGTTGGACACTGGTAATCAACGATGGCTACAACAAAACCCATCGGGAGTTGGACCTAACGGAGAACTTAGCCCCTGGCTTGAGCAATTGATAAATCCTCTTGGATTACAACTATATGGTCCTCTTGGGGGATCATCAAGACCTAGTGTTTTGGGTTTAGTAGAAGATTGGGAATTTGATCTTATTGATTTAAAAAATCAGTTAATAGAAGAAGCAAAAGATATTAAAGGAGCAGTTCTTGTCATCACATTGAGGGATAATAAAGAAAATGAATTTAGAAGATGGCGTTCTTTAGAAAACGTGAATGCCAACCCAGTTAGACCCGATATTGGCTATCAAGTAAACAGGGCTGGTCACTTACATGAAACTTGGGTTAACTCAATAGAAGTAGTTGATAACTCGCAAGTAATGGATGATCGTAGAAACTACTGGGTTGGATTTTATCCAGAACCAACATCACATACATTAGGAAAATTTGACCCAAATGAATGGTATAGAGCTGTATTTTCTCGTAGTATAAAAAGTCCTAAGAATCGAGCTGGTCAAACCGTTGGTAACTATCCCGGAGTAGATGCTTTTAACAAAAGAACTTTGTGTGATTTGATTTACTTAACGGAAGAAATGTTGAAAATGCATCGAGCCAGATTAGTATCGATTAAAGAGTATGTAGACAATAGAATTTCTTATTATGGTCAGATTGAAACAATTGATCCTGGTAGTGGAAGAACAGTAAACGAGAAAAACTTAAAGTTTGAAAGAACTTTGGTTTATATGAACGCACTTAAAAACATATTTAATGAGTTTAAATGAGATTGGAGATTTAGTATATGCCTATAAGTAATAGATCTGCTGCAGATATTTTCAAAGGAATGTCCCCAAAAGATTTGGAGACATTTCTTAAAGCTGTATCTCCTGTAAAAAATTCTTCACAATCAATTGCATTGGAGAATGTTGTTCTTGATATAATAGATCCGGCGGGAACTGGAGCGCCTATTAGTGTTGCTAGAACAGTTAGAAATGAAGAATTAATTTCTATTTTAGTGAATAATGGTCTTTTAGAGGTAGATGCAAACGGAAATCCAACAAGAGTTCATCCAGACTTAGGAACTATTGATCAACGAGGTCCTTTAACGGACGTGGAAAATACATATCCAATACCATCTAATACAAGATTTAAATTGTCAATATCACCAACGCCGGAACAAATACAAGAGGCTAAAAATCAACAAGAAAATACTAAAACTTCTCATAGTCCATATGATACATTAATAGGGATAGCTACTGCTAAAATATCAAACAAAAGAATTGATGATTATTTGAGAGAAAAAGAAGAAGGAATAAAAAATGGAACTATTGTATCGAGAACAGTTCAAAAACGTCAACCCGATGGGACACTAAAAGATGAAGAAGTATTGTTAAAACAAGCACCACGATCTGATCAAAGACGGGTGCAAGACGCGGTAACAAACAATCAACAAGCCCCTACACAATTTATCGAATTTAATCCCCCACCAATAGGACTTGATGTAGTAGATTTATCGGATCACGGATGGGATAATCCAAGAGTAGGTTCGGATTCTGCAAATTTAGCATTTGCCACGGAAGCGCTTGAAGATTTAAATAAAGAACTCCAAAATGATCCAAAAGTATCTGCAGGGGTTGATTTACCCTATTTGATTAAAAAAGGTGAAAAGGTTAATGCTATTGTAATAAAATCAATGGGCATTCTTGAAACTCTGCCACCATCTTTAAATCAGTATGGTGAAAATACAAACTTGGGTAGATTGGCTGGAAGGATGAAAGGTGTTTTGGGTGGAGCAACGCTAAAAGATTTTCCAAACAAGCTTAGACAGGCAGTATCAAAAGGAAAATCTATAATTGGTGAAGGGTTAGGTGTTAGAAATTTTGTGAATTATTGGCAAATTTTAGAATCATCAATTTTGTATATTAACGCAAAAATAGATGGAGATATTGAAAAACAAGAAAAGTATTTAAAAGAAATTGTTAACAATCTTGGCGTTGAAGGTATTAAAGTTGGTGCTATAATGGAAACCGCCGAAGACATTGCATCATATACTTTAAGATCTGAAATGACTGCAATACAATCACAACTTGAAAGTCAATTTCTTGGTAACCCTGGAGCAGAATATCAATTCTTGAATAATCAAAATCCAATTATAGAAATAGAAGGTCCTGACGGGAAAAAAGTATCTAAACCGTTCAGAGAATGGTTTAGGAATCAATCTCAATATAGAGCTTGGGTAAATAAATCACCGTCAGCTGCTGAAGACGTAATTAGAGGTGCAATTAAAAATTCTGCAAAGTCTGTATCAAAGTTGCGTAGTTATAGAATTCAACTATGGACATATATTGCCGAATACGTTCCAGCACTTTTTGGATTTACACCAGAATCTAGAAAGTCTAAAGAAAATGAAGAATCATTAAGAAGAACTGCTAGAAATAATGGTTGGAACGAAACATTATATGTAGATAGTGGTGGAAGTATTATACTAGTAGATAAAAAATCGGAACCGTATCAAACACCAACTGTTGGTCTCTCATCTCAACTTTTAACGGAAAATCATTGGTTAGATCCGTCTACTCCAGAGGGTATATCAACAATTACATATCCCACTATTGAAGTTGTTGAATATCGAGACCCATATATGGATGAAACTTGGTCTAGTATAATTTTTAGATTTTGGGAAAAATATATTGCAACCACTATTTCAACTGTTTGGGGATTGATTTTTGGGGGAGCAGTCGGCGCCGCTGGCGTCGTGGTGGGGTTGCCAGCTTATGTGGTATCCAATATTGTTGCTGGTGCTATAATATTAACGAATGGGGGTCAGTATAATAACCTAAGCGATAATCAAAAAAAATTAATAGATTGGTTGATGGTTAATGGGTATTATGTTATTGGCCAGTCGTATGAATTTGTACAGGGATCTATAGAAGAAGCTTATAAAAATGATCCGATGGGTTTTTCTAGTGGAACTTTTGGTTTGGAACTTAAAATACTGATTCAAGAAATATACAAAGAGGCGATTCAAGAAATATACAAAGAGGCTGAATCGAATGAGGGCGTTCCAGGGAAAGACAGATCAGAATTAATTTTACCACAAACTGGTGGAACAATTGATGGGTCTATGTTAGGACTGTTTACCGAAGTGGAATATGCAAAAAATAAGTATGAGTTAACTAATTCACTTTTGTCAGATTTGGTTTCTCTTGCCGAAAGGTATCAATCAACCGATACCAGTCCAGTTCCAAACATCCCGATAAATCAGATAGATCCAAACACTTCATTTGCAATTCTTAATAATATAGAGTCTTATGATACTTCTCCGTTTTTAGACGATGTATATGATATTAGATCATTCAGTCCCTTGCCAGGACCTTATGATAAGTCTTGCTTTCCTCGATATGTTAAAATATCTACACCAAATGGTGACATTGAGATTAGTGAAATAATGGTTGGTGATCTAGTTTTTTCTTATGATCTAGATGGTAATATTGAAGTAGACGAGGTTACTCAAAAATTTGTTTTTGAAGAAAAACCAATACTTTCTTTTGTTTTATCGGACAATACTATTATAGACTCAACCGATTCTCACCCATTTTTAACAAATGATGGGACATATAAAACGGCTATAGAATTTAAGGTTGGTGATTCATTTATATCATACGACGGTATGGAAATAGAAATAGTTGAAATTAAAACAAAAGATCCAGATGTTGTTTACAATATAACGGTTAAGAATAATTCAACGTATTTTGCCAATAAAATTCGTGTCCACAATAAAACTGCATACTGGTTTGAGAATATAGCCGAACTTCAGAATCAGACAAATGAGTATTTCTTGACTGATGCAGAATGGGAGATAATAAGAAATTCAGAGGAAAACGAAGAAATATGGAATCGTATTAGTCGTGATTGGGAAACGGTTCCACCGCCCCCACAGAACGATGGGGGTGTTATTACTCGACCAGGTAATACAATGTTTCGCATTCCACGTAGAAATCCAACTGGACCTGCCAGATCAACCCCACGGCGTGGTGGGGAGGAGGGGACTCTTGATTCTACATATGCATACACAAATTCTCCTGTTGTGACTAATGGGACAAATACAGTTCCTGAATTTTTATGGAATCCATCCGATAGAAATAGTGGATAAATGATTTAAATTATTCTTACCCGCCATATTTATCTTTGTATATCTCACACTTATATGGAATCATCATGAAATTAAACTTGTCAAACAGAAAACAACTTATGAAAGAAGCCAGTGAAGAACTGACTCAAATCAGAAATAAAATTCACGAAGAAAAAAACCAAGTAAATGAAATAGAAGAACCCCTCGGTGCTTTAATTACTTTCATTGCTCTTTACATAACAGGTTGGATAATTGAAAAAATTTCATCTTCACGAGAACAAGATAAAGTTAAGAAGTATATTAAATCAGGAACTAAATACTTTACGACTTCGATACCCGAAAGAGCACTAAGTGGTGGTGATAGAAAGTTGCAGAAGGCTTTAAAAAAAGATTTTGCAAATATCGACTCTCTTAAAGTAAGACCTGAAGTAAAGAAAGAAATGAATGAAATACTTGATGATATGATTTATGATGTGTTGAATCGGCAAGAATTCATAAACATGGTGAATCAGTTGGGTGGTTTACAATATGCTATGTTTTACAATAAAGCTGGTGAATACATTGGGGGCCAAAGTAAAGACAAGTTCCCTATTGAACACTTGGCCGACGTTGAACGAGAATACGATCAATTGAAAAACAAGAGAATTCCAGATTATATCATGAAAGCTATCACGCAAAACAATAGATATAAAAACTTCGCAGATCGTCTGAATAAAGAACTACCAGAACTTAAACCTGAAGAAGTAAAGGAAATTCAAGAAAAATATATCAACACTATAAAATCGCGTTTAAGATATGCCGCCGAAAAACTGCACAGCCAAACGAACTATAACATCAAAACGTGGGAAAAATACCTATCAACCGGTGAGGACTAGTAAAACCTAGAAAACAATGTTATGACATATTCGTTATCATTGACTCTGTGGATATTGTATGATGCATACATTGAATTTATGTATGCAATCAAAAATTCAACATTATACTTATCGTCTTCATTTGTTTGGTATGTATTAAATGATATTACTATGCCTTCTTTAGAAATTTCCAAGCACTTACGTAAAAATGTATCTACAAACTCATACTGATTATCACCATAGACATTTTTATCTAAAACCCCAGTTAGTATTAACCAATCAAATCGTTTTTGATTTTCTATTGACTCCTCTAAGAAAGACTGTATGTCTTTTTTTTCTAATGAGAAATTTTCTGGTAGGTTAATTTCTACTGGTAACGAATCGGCATCTATTCCAAGATAGTTTACATCAGGATAGTTCTCTATCAAAAAGTTAAGAAGTGATTTTCCTCTATCTCCTATGCCGCAGTGTAGTATTGTTTTGTGGTCATTTGAGATATAATTCGTGATTGATTTGTTTCTTATTTTACTTCTGATTTGTTTCTTTTCTGGACTTTCTGAAAAAAACATTACATTTCTCCTTTCAATTTTAGAATTCACATAATATACAAAACCTCATATTTATATACAACAAATATGGATGAAAAATGAAACTAAAATCAATCATACTCGAACAAGAAGTTGACTTAGAACTCAATAAGGCGTTCGATCAAGAAATGGCTAAGTTAAAAACGGCCATGACTAAAATATCGTCGGATGTCCAAGTTGACATGAAAGACAATGACGAAATTCAGAAGGCATTGAAAGATGCACCACCTGAATTAATCAAGATGGTCTCAGATAGTGTAAAAAGACGAAACAACGTCTTGAAAGAAAATGGTGGTAAGAAAACAGATGAATCTACTCGTTTGAATGAGGAAGTGGTAACCTTAGTCAGTGTTATCCTTGCGTTACCGAAGATCATAGAACTAATTGGTAAGTTCAT
>Ga0070749_10003530_pt1 | contig 10459 bp, 18 predicted proteins | sample VirMetDEL_Nov_18_FD_75180 | JGI IMG/M metagenome (GOLD analysis project Ga0070749, IMG submission 75180) | Aqueous microbial communities from the Delaware River and Bay under freshwater to marine salinity gradient to study organic matter... | ecosystem: Environmental > Aquatic > Marine >...
CCTATCTAACAGTCTGTAGAGTTGCTTTTCACTTCTACAATCAGAAGCATACGAAGCATACCACAGGGCATAATCCATAACACTTTCTTCCCAGTCATTATAGTAAGCATGACCATATTGGGTGCCTTGAGCTAAATTAAGCCTTACTCTGGCTTCTTTCATCCCAAATAAATTATTATTTTCTTTAAAAATTCTAGAACTATAAGTTCCAGTTTCTAATTTAGCTTGGGCTAGTACTATATGGGGGAATTTAAAATTTAATTCTTTAATCTTAGCAATTAATTTTTCTTCAGTAAATTTATTTTGGTCTTGAATCAGAATAATAGATTCTGTGTCTGTAATGTATTCTGTTTTTAAAGGGGTTTTGCCTCCTAAAAGAAATGAAGCACCAAAAATAAGAACAATTGTTTTAAAAATGTTGTACAAATAAGGGATTCGTTTGTACTCTAGTGTGTTTGGGTTATATCTATATAATTTCATACAAGATTGTTTAGTTAGACTCTAAGGATTTAATGGCCTTTAAAATTTTAGCACATTCCTCATACAACTCATTTTCTTCATGTATTTCCATATTTTTTTCCAATGTACTAACAAAATCTGATCTCTCCACGGTAAGATCCATGATGATATCTTCTTCTTCGAGGTAAATCTCGATTACATGGATGAATCTCTTTTTAGTATTAAGGTTAGCTAAAATGCCTTCTACTACAGCTTGAGATATTTTAATGTCTCTCCCTATTAGGAGATTATTAAATTCTTCTCTTGATTTTACGTTAATAGAAGTAGCCATTTAGAATTGATCTAAGAAATCACCTTTAATATCTTTACTCTTAAGTTTATTCATTTTTTCATCTTGGTCTAGCATTTTTTTAGCTAGTTTATCAAGATGTCTGGACTTGATTTTATCATAGTCCCTAACGATTCGGTTGTGTTTTTTCTTATTTATTTTTTTCATAGTCGAGAAATTATATCTAAGCCATCATCTTCATCTTCACCTAAACCTAATTCTTTAAGACGTTGGAGATGATAATCATCCACTTCCCATTCTACCTTACCTTGGTTTACGGGTCTATGATCTTCAATACCTTCAATTTGTTTATCAGTAAAGATATCTCCAACAGTTAAAAAATAATGGTTATAACAAAGTAGCTCTATATTTTCTCCGCGGTAGTTTTTCTTATTTCCATCTTTAAAATGGAGGAGTAGAGGCATTTTATAATCTAGAACCCTGCGCTCTTTAAACCCACATTGAGCACATTCCTCTAATAAATATCCCTCAGTTATAAGTCTGTATTTAATTTTATCAGGAGAAAATGAAGCCGCATTAGCTCTACCTTCAATAATATCAATTAATGCTGGTTCTTTTCCTTTTCCTCGTAAGAATTTTGGGATGCCCTTGCCACATTGGTTCATATGCTGTTCTAATAGATTAGCATATCCGGGTTCAGTTGCTTCATAAATTTTAGCCCACTTTTTATAGTGCTGGTATGATACATTAAGGTATCTGGCAGCAGCCATATTTGATTTAGTTTTAGCCATTGCGGCTAAAATCATTTCTTTAGTAAGTGGTTTTGGTTTAGGCATTATTCTTCACTTTCATCATCAAAGGAATTATACTCAGCTTTACCTTCAGTATAACTCATTCCTTTCTGACTTCTTTCATATCTATCATAATCTTCAGGTGTCATAATTTGGATATCATTCCAAGTATGATCACCTTCACCCCCTGTGGTGCTAACAGCTCGGTATGCTCCTGTAGTTGAACAATTAACACAAACACGATAGCCATACTTCTCTAAACGAAGTTTAGGCATATCTTTTTTACATTTAATGCAAGGTATCATTTCCATTTTAATAAAGTATAAATTGATGCCTTATAATTATATAAAGCTTCAAAACTTTTGTAAATATACGAAAAATTTATGGGGTAACCAAGTTTTTATTGAGGAAACCTATGGTTAATATAACTCCACAGATCATCAGGAGTTTTGAAAATATATTTTTTTCCTTGTTCGTCTTCTAAAGGAATTATAGAACCATCTGGGTTGAATCTGTCAAAAATATACCAAAATATTAGTTGGGCGGCATCTTCACCATATAAGAATTTAAATGAATTTTCAATTACAAACCACATAGGATCCGTAATTTTACTTAAATCTATACCACCTTCTTCAAATACTCTATTTTCTTTACTATAAGATTCTTCTAATTTGGTAATAAATAAATTAAACACCCCAGCTTCGGTGGCATCAATATTATCCCTAATAGTTATTTCAGAACCTAAAATATGCCTAAATAACTTTTTAACATCATCAGAACCGTTTATTTCTTCACTCATAGCTTTTCTACTCCAAATAGTTTTTCGAATTCTGCTAAAGGTAGCTGTTTCATCCTACAAGCAATGGCATATGCTTCATTTATATCTTCAGCATATAAAGTACCTACTGCTTCTTTATTAGGATCTGTAAGGGTGTAATATTTCCAACGTTTCATAACTTATCTATTAATTTAGTTATTTTAGCACATTCTTCATAAGCTTCACTTTCTTGATATAAATCTCTAATACGTTCAAGAACTGGTTTATAATTAGATTTGTCTAACTCAACTATAAGAGACATATTAAATATATTAAATAGATCAACTGTTTCCAAGTTATCTTCTATAGCTTTAGAGATTGCTTCATAGGATTTTTCTAAGATAAATGTAGAAAATTCTTCACTATCTCTTAGATTAATTAAATCTTCCTGATCTTCCCAGATTAATTCTATGTGGGTTACCTCTCTTTCTTTCTTTTTATTTTTTGTATCTTTTTCCATAATAGAGGTATTTAGCGGGTTTATTTATAAATATTAAATTATTTCAAATTCAATATCAACACTTCCTAACCCCCAGTCTTCATTATTTTTAGTTTCACCAAAAAATTCAACATACTCCCAAACATCATTGTACGCTTTACTATCTCCTGTATATTCTCCCTTATGTTCTGGGTCTAAAACTCTAGTGCCGTCTTCTTTAGTATAATAGGCCCCATGCTCCATATGAAATAAAGGAGGATTATATAAGACTTCTAATTTAAACCCATTTAACATAGCTTTTTTCTGGACGTTAGTGTCTGCAAAGCAGGCATAAAGCATACTTTCTTCAAATCCTTTTATTTTATCCCAAACATGTTTAGGAGCTAATTGGAAGTCTCCACAACAATTAATTAAACTATAGTTATCACTAGGACTTACTTTAGCTGGGAAATGTCTTTCAGGAATAGTAGTATAAAGTTCTTCTTGTAATTCTTTCCAATTATTATGTCCATGTTTGTAAACTATCTCTTTGGGTGCCTCACGGCGTGAAATCGTATAAAATGTATTAGAATCTAAATTTTTAATTAAATTTATTAAATCTTCTCGTTTAGGAGGGATTATATCAATGTTAGTTGAAACAACCCAATCACATTCACTTCTTCTAATTCCAATATTGCGACTTAAAGTTTCATTACATTGTTGAGCTTTTGGATCTGTAATTAATTGGGACACAACCCCTGAAGGGATTACAAAGTGTTTTAGTTTTCCTGTTTTAGGCAATTGGTCTTCAATTTCCCATAGAAATGATCCTTCAGGGGAATTCCAATCAATGTAAGTTACTTCATCAAAAGAATCTAACATAGATTTAAAATGTATTAAACCTCTTTCGAAGTCTTTATACCCATCATTTCTGTTTACTACTACTACTCCTATTTTCATAATATTCTATTGTTTGTTTTAATCCTTCTTTTAATGAAGTAAAATTATAATCCTGTAAGTGGGTGTTAATTAGTTTTTTGTTTGGGGAACCTACAAACGCATTTGTGTCCCATTCAATTAAATTATAATCATAACCTACTATATCACAGATAGTTTGGGCGTATTCCTTAATAGAATATTCTTTACCTGAAGATAGATTTACAATTTCTTTGTCCCAAGTCATTGATTTAATAATAATATTAACAGCATCCTTGATAAAGATAAGTTCACGAGTTTGATCTCCGGTTCCCCATAATACTACTTTATCACCTCCATTTTTAGCATTTACTATTTTTCTAATCAAATCAAAAATAAAATGCTTATCATGTAAATCATATTCAGGACCATAAAATACAGATGGAATTAAATAACTATAATTCATTCCATATTCTTGTTTTAGTGCTTTTAAACCAACAAGCAAACTACGCTTTATTGTACCATAAACCTCATATCCGGGTTCTGGTTCACCTTTTAGGTAATTATCTTCTGTTTTAATTACACCTTTATCATAACCACAAGAAGATCCAAAAGTAACCATTTTAGCATTAGGATAATATTGACTCCAAGCCCAAAGCATATCATCATTAATAGCTGAGTTTACTAAGTATTGTTCTCCGGGGTGGGTTTGACAGTAACCACCAGCTGCTGTTTTTACAGCTAAATGAATTATTACATCAACATCTCTTAAGGCAAAAATGTCAGTAAATTCAGAGGAACCAAGAGCATAAACTTTATGCCCTTGTTCTTCTAAGGAAGGAACCAAATGCCTACCTACAAAACCTGATGCTCCTGTGACTATAATATTCATTTAAAGTAAGTTTCATTTTTTGTTTATAAGTTAGTAAAATCTTTATTTCTATTTTTAATAATTAACTGGTATCCTTCAATTAATTCTTGGATTCCTCTTTCTAATGTAAATTCAGGTTTCCATCCTTTAGATTCTAACTTAGCATTTGAAACCATATAATTTCTTTGGTCAAAATCTTGTTTAAAATTATTTTCTACAACTACTAATGAAGGAATATATTTTTGAATTGTATTTGCTAATTCTAATTTAGTACAATTTGCCTCAGTTAAACCAACATTAAATGCATTATTGTTACATTCATCATAATTTTCAATCATAAATAAGAATGTATTAGCAATATCTCTTACATGAATGTAATTACGCATAAAATGAGATTCAAATAATACTAAAGTACCATCAGTCATTGCTTTGTACACAAAGTCATTTACAAGCAAATCTAACCTCATTCTATAAGACATGCCAAACACTGTAGCTAACCTCATAGCGATTCCATTTCCTGAATCTAGTACTGCTTTTTCAGCATTACATTTTGTTTCAGCATAAAGGGAAAGTGGATTAAATGGTGATTCTTCAGTAATAATCTCAGTTGAAGACCCATACTGTGAGTTAGTATTAGGAATAAGAATCATTTGGTCTTTACTTGACCAAGCAACAATGTTTTGAACTTGTCTTAAGTTAATATCCATAGTTGCTTGTGGGTTAGCTTTACAAGCAGGCATTCCTACAATAGCAGCTAATGGAATTAAAATATCATGAGACTTTACTAAAGGTTTAAGAGTTTGTTCATCTCTGACATCACCTAAAATGAATTTAAAATTATCATGATATGTAAAAGGTGCAACTGATGTTTGTTTATACATTAGGTTATCAAGTACTGTGACTTTATAACCCTTAGACAATAACAATTCAGTTAAAACAGAACCTAAATATCCGGCTCCTCCTGTAATTAGTACTTTTTTCATAAGTAATTTGCTGTTTTATCTCGTGATGATAATATAGGATTTTCAATAGGCCAAGGGATATTAATCTTTGGATCATCCCACCTTACTGTAAATTGAGCTCCTGCTCCTTTATATAAAGTAGATTGTTTATATGAGAAAATACCAAACTCACTCATTACCAAATGACCATTAGCAAACCCAGGAGGTACTAAAATTTGGTTTCTGTTTTTATCATTGATCGGAAACATATCATATTGTAGATAAGTTTCACTATCTTCTCTCATATCAACTACTACTTGAAGCATAGAACCATATAAACACTGTACTAGTTTCCAGGTTTCAGTATCACCATGTAAACCTCTAAGTGTGTGTTTTACTGAGGTGCTAATATCATCTTGTTTAAATTTAATATTTCCTTTATTGAATACTTTAAAATTTTCAACATTCCAAGTTTCAACATATTCACCTCTGTAATCATAAAAAACACTAGGTTGAATAATAGCTACTTCTGGGAGTTTTTTACTAAATTCAAATTTCATAATTCATTAATATTTACTTTTGCTGTTCCTTTTTTCTGTACTACTTGACTTGAACATTTATTAGCAAATTTAATAGCTTTGACTATATCTAAACCTAAAGCAAAACTAAAAGCTAAACCTGCTATAAATGTATCCCCAGCACCACTTGTATCTCTAACATCAACTTGTTTTACTGGGTATGTTTTGTTTTTGTATTGGGCTCCTTTGGAACCCAAAGTTGTAATAATTTTTTCTTCTAAATGGGGTAAAATTGTTGATTTTGTTTTACTATATTCTACATCATTTATCTTAATAAAAGTAAAATAAGTAGCAAACCCATTTAATTGTTTTTTAGTATCTAAAAATGTAAGAGGATGATGTAGAGAGATATATTCAAGGTCTTCTTCTAATAAAAATCCTTTACAATAATCACTTACAATAACTGCTAAATAATCTCCCCAATTAATACTTTCTAAAGTAGATTTTGAAATTCGTTCAATATTAGATTCACCTTCATCAATTCTAACAAACATATGGTTTGTTCTATCATCTACATAACGAATTTTTTTAATCAATTCTTTATTAGTAATAAAATCAACCTCAGCTTCTAATCCTTTTAAGTTATCTACTACATTGCCAGCCATCCCTAAAGATTTTATTTCTCTGAGGGGATTTAAAACAGGTACAGGGGCATCTGGACAAAATCGTGTCGATTTACAATAAACATAAATATCAAAACAACTATCCCCTATAACCAAAAATTTAGTCTTCGTAATACCTTCCATAATTTATTCTATTCCAAATTCTTTCAAATCCATAAAATAATGCAAAACCTGTTATATTCATTACTAAAGCATTTATAAAACCTGAATGGGTTAATCCTGTGCTTAGTATAGCCCATGAATTTAAAAATGCAACTAATCTCCAGGAGATAGCTTTTCTAATACTTCTATTTTTAGTTTCTTTTACCCCCATTCCAACTAATTTCCCAATCTTTAAAATCAGCAGCTAAACAATCAATCTTGTAATCTTTTCTACCTCCCACAATTTCTTGGATTTGGTTTTTTGCTGTGTTACGAATGCCATTTAAACCATGCGTTAATTCCAGATTATTACCGTCTTTAATGCCTTTACGATAATTAGATTCATTGTGCCATATATGAAGATTCATTTGGGCTAATACAACTATAGCACGTATGGTTTCTGCGGTTACTTTACCATTTTGTTCATCTAATAATATTTGAATATCATGGACAATATCTGAGATTTCTTGGGAATATTCTTCTTTATGTTCAGGGATAAATACTTCTTTAAGTTGACTGATAGATAAACGATCAATTAGTTCGCTTAATGTAGGTAAATATTTTCTATTCATTATAATAAAATTTTGTTATATTCTACTTGAGGAAATCTAGAACCACCAGTAAACTTATCATATGCTAATTTCTCATCTATTTCTAATGAATGAGGAATTTTTGAATATAATTCAGGATTACCTGTGGGTTTTGTATGAATCATAGTTATTGAATCAATTATAGCTATTTTATCTTGGGGGTGATTTAATAAATAGGGCCAAACTCCATCAAGCCCCCAAGATGAATAGTTAACATCAAAAGTTTCTTTTAATTTTAATAATGTATCTAAATTCATTAAGGGACACATTATTTCAACAAAGTTAGTGTAACGTAATAAAGTATTATCTTGGGGACAAGTTATTTTATGAGAAATATACCCTAAAAGTGCAGGCTGGCAAAGCCATAGATTATATTCTTTAGATATCTTAAATAAATTATTAATATTTTCAGTAGAAATATCTATATCATCATCAGGGAACCAAATATAATTGTATTGAGCAATTAATTCTGGGTTTGACTCGATAAAAGATTTAATTAGCCACCATTTAAATCCTTTAGCTTGGTATACATGACCTGTGTCTTTTGTGTAAGATAAAGCAGTATCTTCGTTATCTCCATAATATAAAAGAACTAAATCAAAGTTTGGGTTTGATTTAATCCATTCTTTATGTAAAGAATTATCTCCTACGGTAGCTACTACTAAATTCATTAAACTTTATACTTAGTACGACCTGTTTGTTCAATCTTGTCGTACAAATTATTTTGTTCAATTTGACGGTCTAGTTGTTTAGGATGTAAAATACAAAATAATTCATCTTGAGGAAGAAAAACATAAGTTTTATGACCTTGAATAGTACTATGTAATAATCCATCCCACTTTACCCAATCACAATTTCTATAAAGACGCATTTGCCAATCAGGAAAATTAACCCATCCTTTATCATTTACATTCCATCTCCATTTAGCAACCCACTCATCTGTGAGACCTTCTACAGTATTAATACGGGGCATAATAAATAAATCTGTTTCAGAATTACCTTCTAATAAATCAGGAAGCATTTCTAAAAATTCAGGTTTAACTAATTCATCTGCATCTAATTGAAGGATATAATCCCCAGTACATTTACTGTTTAAATAGTTTTTTTGAGTGTGGTCTCCATCAAAGGTTCTATAATCAAGAACAATTGAATCTTTAAAATCGTTTAATATAGATTTAGTTTTTTCATCATCGGAGTAATCGTCAATAATAACAATTTCGTCTATATCACGTTTATATGTTGTTAATAACGTAAGTAATTCAGCAATATATTCACCTTCATTATGGGTTAAAATGGCATAACTAATCTTCATGTAAAAATTTATTTAATTTGTTTAAATTCATTCTAGTATCTTTGGGCACATTAAAAGGGGGATTAATTTCTTTACTATTGATAGTTATCTCTTTAAGAAATTTATCTCCAGTTCCAACGTTAAAAACCCCAGTTGCATTTTTATTAATTAATTTGATAATTAATTTAGTAATTTTGTCTACAGTATCCCCACTAGTTTGAACTTTCCATACTTCAGAATAAGGAAAAGGATTTGGTTTATGAAGTTCTCTACAGATTAAATAATTAGTATTATTTAATTTAATATATTCATCCGCTAATAATTTAGTATAGACATACCAATTATTATCTGGGAGTGGTAAATCTTCTTCTGTAGGGGGAAATGGGTTATTAGCATATACAAATTCAGTAGATATATGAACTAATTTTACTCCTTCAGTATTACAAATATCACTTAAATCAGCTGCGAATCTATAATTAATGTCCCAGTGGATATCTTTATCTTCAGAATAACTATTAGTATAAGCTATACAATTTATCACAATATCGTATTTAACTACGAGATTAACTAAATCCCAGTAATCATTAATGTCTAAGTTACCTTTTTTTCTAGAAGCCACATCCCAGTCTGTCTGAAGGGCTAATTCAGATCCTAGTAAACCATCTCCTAGAATTAAAACTTTATTCATTATTAAATACTTCTATACACAAAACGTTTTTATCATTTATCATAATTAACTTACCATCAGTAGTTTTTAATTTAGTAAATTGGCCCTGCTTAACAGAAGTAGAAATTATGTTTTCAAAAGTACGTTTTTCTCCATTTATAAAATGGATAATTTGTGTTACTATTTCTCCTTGGGATTTTATAGTAGAATGTAAATCCATTAATTAAAAAACTCTTTAATTTTATCACAAACATAATCAACATCCTCAATAGTCATACCATGATGTGCCCCTAACAAAAAACCATTTTTCATAATAGTATCCGAATTAGAAAATTCTTGAAGATATTCTCTATAAACCGGGTGGCGAGTTACATTACCGGCAAATGTTACTCTAGTTTGAATGTTATTATTTTCTAAGAAAGTAAGCAATTCAAAACGCTTTTCAGTTTGTAAAGGAATAGCTAACCAGTTAGGTTTAATGCTGTCATCTGGAAGGATTAAGTCACCAACACCTTGTAGGTTTTCCAAATAACGTTCAAAATTAGCTCTTCTAATTGCTGAGAATTTTTTAAAGCGTTCTAATTGGACTAGACCAAAGGCAGCATTCATTTCACTAGCTTTCATGTGATAACCTAATACCCCATATAAGAACTTATGATCATAAGGAATACCATCTACTTTGTGATTAAATCTATCATCAATAACTTCACTATCATCTCCAATACGCCCCCAGTCTCTATATTGTAAACATCGGGTAACATGTTTTTTATCATTAAACATAACCATTCCTCCTACACCACCAGCTGTAATAACGTGTGAGGCATAAAAACTGGTTGTGGCTACATCAGTTTCAGGGGTTTCAGTAATAGTATCTGCTGAGTCCTCAATTAGGTAAATATCTTCTCTACCTAAAAGTTTAATTTCTTGTCTAAGACGTTTCCAATCAGGTTTATTGCCAATTAAATTAGGAATCATAATAGCTTTTACTTCAGGAGTAATAGCAGCAATTACCTGATCCAAATCAGCTACATAATCTGTTAAACCTACATCAACAAAAACCGGTTCATA
>Ga0070749_10003532_pt1 | contig 10458 bp, 11 predicted proteins | sample VirMetDEL_Nov_18_FD_75180 | JGI IMG/M metagenome (GOLD analysis project Ga0070749, IMG submission 75180) | Aqueous microbial communities from the Delaware River and Bay under freshwater to marine salinity gradient to study organic matter... | ecosystem: Environmental > Aquatic > Marine >...
CCTGCACCGCCACGGAGGTTAGCGTCTCGTGCTTCCTGATCTGCGCGGATGGCCGTGCGGCGCATAACTGTAGCCTGTGCAAGCTGCGCTGCGTATGCCGGATCGACGTTGGCGTATTCATTACGCAGTTCGTTAAACAACTGCAGCTTCTGGTTATACTCAGCCATGTTCATGGCAGAAGAAGTTGAGAGTTCCTTTGCAAGCTGATCGAGATACTTCTGCTGATCCGGCTGCGTAAGCGTAGTAAACAGCTTGCTAGCTATGCCGGGAGCGGCCTGCAAAAATGAATCGGTAAGCGTACCAAAGCCGCCGCCGCTGAGAGCAGACCCCAAACCGGCAGTAGTAGATGCAGCGCCCGTAGCGCCGAGACCTTGTGCCGCTATAGCGCCACCGCTTACACCACCGGGAGTACCTACAGCGGCACCGCCAGCGGCCTGTGCACCGCCACCAAAGAGCGAACCTGCACCACCGGCAAGACCACCACCGATACCACCGTACAAGGCACCGGACAGAATATCTCCACCTGCAAGAGCCTGACCGGCAGCGCCACCGATAGCACCGATACCCGCGCCAATAAGAGACTGGCCTATAGTGCTGGCAAAGAAACCGCCACCGAATGCGGTAGCTACAGCAGGAGCCAAGAAAGGCACAGCGATTGATGCAACAGCACCAATAGCCAGACCGAGCCACTTCTTGAGGCCCTTGTATTCAATGTCACCGGGCGGGGTGAAGAATGTAGAGTTCTTATAGTGGTGGCCTACGTATGCGATAGACATGCTATTTCTCCAGACTAAGCCTAGCGTGGGTATAGGCAGGTTCAAAACCCCAACGTTTCAGAATACGCATCATGGATGGTCCTACGCTGGCTTCAATTCCTCTTGCACCGTTCATATATGCCCACCCCTTAAAAGCTTCCCAATGTTCCCGCTGTACTCTGCTGAAGTCTCTACCGCCAAGGGCAACAATGTTAATGGTATTCAACCTAGGGTATAGCACAGGTTCAACAATGAACGCTAGCGAAACGTCTGTGTCGGGGTGTACTCCTTGTACGTCATTAGTAATCACAAACAGTATAGCTTTTCCTTCTGTAACCATCCTATACAAATCGTCCAACCCATACTCACCTCGTTGAGCCTTGCTTACGCACCGGTCCAGATGTGGAGCGGCTAAAGGCCAATACGTCTCAAGTTGTTGTGGTGTTGTTATCTGCAAGGGCTGCCAGTTGTCAGCCAGTGGTTCCACTTCCTTTCTCCTTTACCTGCGCGATCATGCGCTCAAAGAACTCGGTGCCCTTGGCCTTGACCACCTCAGCCGGGACAACGAACTCACCTTCATGTGCCGTGATGGGAATGGACCCATCGGTGTTCTTACTATCAGGTACTTCCCCACCCATCTTCATCGACGCCTGTGGCGGCTGGCCAGCGGCGGCGGGTGCGCCCACCTGCATACCCTGTACTGCTTCACCAGCAATAATAATAGCGGTAGCCAGTCCCTGATCGTACTGCATGGGGATGTCTTCTTCATCGCCAAGTCCCTGCTGGATAGCAAGCTGACGGAGACGCGGCCACATCTGCGGGTTCTGCATGGCAGCAGTAGCAAGCTGCACAGCCATGTTCAATTCCTGCATGGTCAGTTCACCTGACTGCAGAGCCTGCATCATCACCTGCTGGATTTGCTGGATAACCTCGGGGTTCTGCTGGCGCAGACGTTCAACTTCACCCTTCACATCCTGCACACCAGCAGAGGGAGCAGAGGGCTGACTCATCTGTGGCCCCATAGGAGTAACAAGACCGCCCTGTTGATATGATTGGTTAACGGCAAGCTGGTTAGCGGGGGACATCTGCCCCTGCCTGAAATTGAACGTGTTGACATTACCCGGAGGTGCGTAACCGGGGGCAGTAGCCTGACCGGGCATAGCGAAAGTATCTATACCGCCAACAGGTTCACCTGTATCAAGCAGGGCTTCAAGAGAACTACGCTTTACGGTCATATCAAGTTCCTCGTAATTGAACTATGAGTGCGTTAATGGTGTTTGCCAAGGTGTTTATATCATTAACACACTGTTGAACGGTAGTGCCAAGGGCTACAACTTCTGAAGCCGGTGCAACTTGCACATTGTCAATCGTGTAAGCCGCGCCTGAAATAGTAACCGGCTTGGATTGAAGTGACTGTATGGGCTGCACACTAATGCTGCCGCGCAACAACGCAACAGAAAAGGCATCACCCGCCTGACCGGTTAGCTGCTCAATGTTCTGCTTGACTGCAGAATAAAGCAGGACTTCACCATCAGTTACACCATCGGAAGGTATAGCAGGCATAGCAGCAAAAGGCATCAGACTGTCCTCAACCCAAACGGTGTCTCACCAAAGTGAATAGACCGGATACGTAGTTTACCGGATACAGCCACCTCAAAAGTATCTGACTTATACCCCTTGGGTAAACGGAATATATCACTGTCAGCAATATTAACAGACGTAACAAGCTCTTTATTAGCCCACAGTGTAAATGATAGAGCACCGCTTGAAGACACATCAATAAGGTCTTGTAATCCTATTGCATCACCATTAAACATCATGGAGTCGTATGTACCACTTACTTCAATTCGTGAAGATGTATCCGGGTCTGTATAATCTACTGGGCCATTAACAGTACCAAGTTCATCCATCAACCCCCAGTATACAGCGTTGTTTATCGGTACTTGAGTGTTGTAATCTATGATGTTTTGTAGATCGTCACCGGATACATTATAATCAGCAACAACACGCGCAGCACCAACATTAAGATAGTCTTTGGTTATAAACACCTTAGACTTCCAAGACATATTGAGGAAGGGTTGGTTTGGATCGTCCCATTTGTACAGGTGGCCCTCAGTTCCCGGCACATAGAAAAGAAACCCCTGAATAGGATCATAATATGCAGCCGAAAATTTAGTTGGTGTAGTCGTCAGGAACCCACCAGTCTGGTCATCACGTTCAAAGATGATAGCCCCGTTGTCATGGGAACCAAACCACTTACCATCAAAGAACGCCGCACGATACTGTGAGGGGTCAATGTCGTCCCACGTATCCCAGTCGTGTAGAAGGCGGGTTACAATCTGCGGCCCGCCACCGGAAGAAATAAGCGCAAGACCGCCGTGTGTGGGGTAAACCACACCATAGCCCATATTAACAACACCGCGTTTTGCTAGGCACGGCAACAGGGTATCAATGCGACGATACTCCAAGTTAGCCGGATCAGAGCCGTAGACAATGAACGGGTACTTGTCAGTAAGTACGATGATGTTACCACCTACAGGCTCAACAGACACGATGTCGTGCGGAAACACAAGTCGGTAATTGATGGGCCACGACCACGGTTTGTTTGGTTCGGATACACACAACTCATTACCTATAAAACCGACGAGGAAGTTGTTCTGCGCTACACGCAAACCAACCATGTTCGCATCTGGCGCATCAGCCGGTTCAGTAGGAAGGGTGATGCTCAACGCACCGAAGTCAAAGTCATCCGTAAAGGTGCTGCTTTCGTAGAACCGCGTACCGTCACTCTCTTCAGAGATGTCCCAATACAGTGTACCCGCAGTGGTAGCGGTGGTCGCCTTGTCAGAACCTGCTGCGGTGTATGTGAACGTGTAGTTGTTGATGACCTCAAGCACTTGCACACCGGTTACGTCAAACGATGTATCCGGTGCACCGCCAAACGCTATACCGCTAGTTTTAATGTAGTCGTCAACCTGCAAATTATGCGGCAGAGCCGTTTTCAGAGTGACCACATTGGAAGTGCGACTAGCTTCAACCGTGCTTATAGGGAAGAACACCGTCTTCAACATGAAGTACGTTGAACCGGACGTGTCAGAAATTGTGCGGTACAGGCGGAACCCTGTGATAAAGTTATCACCAGCGGGTGCAGCGGTTGGCAAAGTGGACAGGTTAACGGTCTGACCCTCTTTAACATACACAGGATCAGACGGCTCACTACCGATGGACTCTTCACCCCACGGGGTATACCACGTGTACAGGTAGTACCTAGGCGCTATCTCACCGCCCAAGTTAATTTCACCGTCACTAATAGAGTAGGTGGACTGCTCAAAGCCCGCAGAGAACACAGTGAACGTGGTACTGTTTGTAACTGTAACCGGTTGACCAGTCACATTGTATGAACCCATGTCCAGCTTCACGTCACCGGATGTACTGCCACTGACGGGATCATCAACTGTAAACGTGTTAGCGCCTGTCACCGTTATCTTGTACGTGCCATCTGTGGCGGAACCACTGGTATAGTTAAGAAACACAGTGTCGCCGGATGACAGCCCATGCCCCGTAATGGTTACAGTGCTAGTGGTGCCCGTCTTGCTGTACGTACCGCTAATATCAGTGAAGCCGGTTATGTCTACCAGATTACCGGTGCGGAGACCGTGGGCGGTGCTAGTTACAATAGTGGCTACATTACCCGTGTTACGCGCCACGCTGGATGTAGTCTTTGCAGTGAACGTAGACTCGGAAGCAGTGACAGTTGTGGTCGGCAAGGGTAGTCCTAATTCATACCAATCAACAGGATATGGAGAACTACCGGAAGCTACAGCCAAATCATAACTGGTTACCTTGGGAACACCGTCACCAGTATAATATACACGTTGCTCTTCATCATTAAGTGACGTAGCAACAGCCACATCTACATCTGTCAACCAAGACAGCCACTTGTAATCGCCCGTATTTGGATCAACCAGAGGGTACACGGTTTGTACTTCACCCGAACGATTAAGGTCGGCTGCAAAAGATGATCCACGATAGGGGATCAGATCACCTGAATATAGCTTGACGTTAACCGTTTCTTGCGCAACGGAGTCAGCCGTAAGTTCAGGAGATACCTTCGGTGAGATACCCAGAAACTTTATGATTTTAATTGCTGACATTTATGTTGCTCTCAGCGCGACCATAATACTAGCTTGGTCAAAAGATGGCGGTACTGCAGCCTGAGTTCTGGTTACAGCATCTGTAACAGCTTCATATGCAATCTCTACATTGTCGTTAGCAATAGTTGTGTTAAGCGCATTAGTGCTTCCGGTCCAACTCATTAAAGCGCCAGCGGCACCGTTCTCTACACAGCAGCCTAGAATTACATCTCCCGGTAGTGCGTTAACATCTGTTGCTGATGTACCTGTAGACTCATGAATGTCTGCTACACCAACCCCACCGGTAGACGACTCTATAGCAAACACAGCTATGAATTGATCGTTCATAGTGTTGTTCCATGTAATAACGAAATTTGCTGTAGTGCCTGAAGTTTCTTTTATAAGAGCAAAAACATTTTCAACGCCGTCACCGCCGGTGCCATTAGCAGCCTCAATACTCATAGCATTCCCGTTACATGTAACGCTAACTATTGAACGTACGTTTCCACCATTATCCCCGCCGCAATAAACAGCTAACCACCTATCATTAGATGCGGTACCTATATTGATGTTATTAAACGTGAACTCAATAGCGTTGGGAGCCTGAGAGGCGTAACTACCGTTACCAGTGGTAGGCACCCGAGTAATGGTTAACTCTGCGATACCAGCGCCAGCGGCGGGCGGAACACTACCGGGATAGTACCCCATTACACCGCCTCCCCCGGCCCAACAGCAGTTACAAAAATGGTGCTGGCACTCATTGCATACATATGAACCATAGTACGAGAACCAGCAGTCGTGGTGATACCCAAGTTCGTGCCGTTGCGGGTGTAGAACCCTGCAGATGTGGCGAGATTAATCGTCCTGCTGCCAGTGGAGTCGATGAAATTAATGGTACGCCAAGTTCCCGGTTCTACTGCTGTAGGGAAAGCGATGGTTACATTACCGGCCATAGTGTCCTTGAAACTGATACCTGCAGACCATGCCCATGAGGATGGGTTGATCTCGACTTCCTCCATCGCAGACTCGACAATAGAGGGGGTAACCAGAACACTGGCGGTACCGGAGTGAATATCTGATGCAGATGCTAGCGCAGCAGGGTCCAGCTTTGCAGCCGTCACAGCTTGATCAACAATCTGCGTCGTATCAATAACATTCGCTGGTATATATGTATTATCGAGATACCCGCCACGAGTAGCTTCTTCTATGGTTGCTGCGGTGATACGAAGCTCAACACGGTCAGACGCAGAGAAAGCCATAGCGGACGTGTTATCTTGTGCGCGTACAATAGTGAACGTGTCAACGCTGCGATTGGTTACCTTAACAATCTCTTTGCTGTTGGATACATCAAACAGCGTTACGTAAAAATAATCACCGCCGGTCGGCGAAGGAAACCTAGCCCCCTCACCGGTAGCAACAGTCATGCTAGTGGCAGAGTCAGTGATACCCGACGCCAGCGTAGAATATGCATTATTAGTGATGAGGGGCTTAACCATGATTACCTACAATTCTGTTCTTGCGCCGTGTTAGCCGCAACAATTTGTCGTGTTGTACCAACGGTTAGTTTGTCCTTGCGAGACGGTTTGATTGGCAATACCTGATTTGTCCACCCGCAGTTTACTTTTTGCCAGCTACTGCTGCAACCGGTAAGTGCGAGTGCCAGAAAAACAATCGGGATATAACGCATAATCACCTCCTATATGCGTGGTTTGCCGTGCCATGCGCATCCGCTACGGATACGATACTTCGTATCAGTGTACGATACACCTTCTGATTCCCAGTGTTTCATAAACGATGAACGTACCAGACAGATGGTGGCACGCATCTCTGTCGTGTCGTCTGGATTCTCTTTGATTTTTTCTTCAGGCACTATGGCGTATCCGCCGTCTGGCAACACTACGCGATAGCCGTCAGGCGTCCACTTAACCGTACCTGCTCTTGCTGGAAAACAGTCCTTGCCCCCGCAGCAGTTCTTACCGTAGTTGTTAAACCACGTGCCGTGCTGATGGTCATGCGGATAATAGAACTGCAATATGTCCGCCCAATCTTCTTCACCCCAATGCTTTTCGGGGCTTTGGGTATACTGGTTCTCATTCACTGCCGGATGTTGGCGTGGGTGCACATCTTGCGCGAACGCAATGATCGTCATAGCGCACAGAAAAAGTGAAATTGCTGCGAAAAAACGCCAATCAATCACGGTACCATTTCTCCAGTCTTTTCTCTATATCCCGGTCAGCCGCCGTATCCACCTTTTCCTTGATCTTCTTGGTGCGCTCAACAGCCCGCTTCTGCAGCTTCTCATGCTTTTCGCGGTACACCCGCTTACCGGAACTGCGCCCTTTGAAAAATACAATAACAAGCGTCAGCAGGAAAATACCTGCTGCAATGATGAACCCCATAAACTTGTCCCACAGACTTTTCAGCCACATGAGTAGGAGCGCAGTAGTCATCTACCCTTCTCCACCAAATCCTGATACCTAAACCATAGCGTAGCAACAACGAGTATGACACCACAAGCTATTGCCACGTATCGTACCGTTTCCCAACTATCAAATTCTGAAGCAACCGGCTGCACCTGACCGGCAATGTCGGCTGCATATGCAATACTGCCAGACCCAAGAATACCTAGCTGCGCTTTAACAGTGCGGGAATTACGCATTGTCGATGGCCAACGCAGACCGAGTAACTTCGACTTAGGGTACATCCTAACATTAACAGCATTACGTTGGTTACCGCCCAACACCTCCAAATGTGTTCTGGTTTCTTTGCCTGTGCAAATAGCAACATGCCCCTGCCACGATGACTTACCTCTTGAGAATACCGCGATTGCACCGGGCTTAACTTTCTCAACCGGCTTACCCCAAGTCAACCACGAGCGGGCGGCTAGTGACCCTGTTCCTTTATACCCCGCCTGCTCCATCCATGCATTCATTGCAGCACTACACCACGCAGTCTCGTCGTCGTGCACCCATCCATGCCCCGCCTGATGAAACATCTCAAGGACTCTAGGGTTGTGCCTATTACCCCGTACTTCTTTAATGCCGAGGTCTTTCTTGGCTTCATCGAGCCACGGTGCTGTAGACATTAACGATTACCTCCGATTTGCTCACGCTGCTCAATCCTGTCGAGGCGTCGTTCAATTCTATCTAGCGTGTGTGTTATATTTTCTATCGCAGAAGTCAATCTTGTGCGTTCAATACCGCTTGGTAGTTGGCTCTGTTCAAGCGCAATAACGCGACCATCAAGTGAAACAACATCTTTCTGAATTTCAATTACAGCATGTTCAAAAGACGTTATCTTGGAGACAACCGTATAGGTAGAACCGGCTAAGGCCAGTGCACCCATCGCACCGGTTATAAGAGTTCTTATCCAGCCGCTGTTAATTTCTGCTTGGGTGTCTTGTGATGGCTCATGTTGTTCTTCTTTATGCGTTGTCATCATGCAGCCCTTACAGTTGCAGTTATAACGAGCGACGTTACTGGGTCGGCAGACGGATCAATTATCTCTACATCAACCGTCAGTCTTGGTTGTTGTTGTGATTCAGCATACACACGCGCAACCTCAACAGCTTCTGCACATATACCATATACCATAGAAGTAGCAGAAACTGTAATAGGTTCATTATCACCTGAACTAAGCGCTGGCGTAGATACATCGGTTGCCGACCAAACATCCAGTACAGTCTCAAGATCGAGAAGGGCGTCAGAGCCTGTTACAACATACGATCCCGCATTTACGGTAACGGCATATCCGTACTCAAGACCAGCAGCAGAACCGGTGACTTCATAGGAGCCAGCGTCAGCAGTAACTGCATATGTGTACAGGAATGTGTTATCACTTCCTGTAATAACGTAACTACCGGCGTCGGCGGTAATAGAAAGCACGTTAGTTACAGTGAGCGTTGTATCAGACCCTGATACAGCATAGCTACCCGCGTCAGCAGCAAACACCTCACTAAGCAACAGACTTGTATCAGACCCTGATACAGCATAGTTACCGGCGTCAGCGGTCAGATCGTAGCCGTACAACAGGTTGGCGTCTGAACCCGTAAGGGCATATGAGCCAGACTCAAGCTCCAGATTATACACGCCGGTAAGCTGCAGAGTTGCATCCACACCAGTGAGTGCGTAAGAGCCAGCATCAGCAGTTACACTGTAGCCGTAGAGGAAGTTAGCGTCTGAACCCGTCAGGGTGTAAGAGCCAGCGTCTGCGGTCAGATCGTAGCCGTACAACAGGTTGGCGTCTGAACCCGTAAGGGTATAACTACCGGCATCGGCGGTCAGGTCGTAACCGTAGAGAAGGTTGGCGTCTGAACCTGTCAGAGTGTAGGAGCCAGCGTCTGCAGTAAGATCGTATCCATACTCAAGGTTGGCATTCGAACCTGTCAGAGTGTATGAGCCAGCGTCGGCAGCAACAGTCAGGTTAGCCAGTGTCTGAAGCGCAGCACTGGAACCCGTCATCGAGTAACTACCGGCGTCAGCAGTTACAGCGTAGCCATAGAGGAACGTACTGTCGCTACCGGCTACAGTGTAGCTACCGGCTTCAGAGGGTATATCGTAACCATACTCAAGGTTGGCGTCTGCACCTGCCAGCGAATATGAGCCAGCGTCAGCAGTAACTATCTGGCCGTATGCCAGTGTAGCGTCCGTACCGGATAGTGTGTAAACACCAGCGTCTTGGTTCAGGAACCTGTTCGCAGCCAGATTAGGTACAATGACTGCTGCATACGAAACCTCAATGAAGCCAGTTACAGCCGTCAGGGTCAGGTTAGCGTCGTTACCACCAATGTTATAACTGCCAGCGTCAGCGGCTATAGATAGTGCGGCAGTCTGCTGTAATGTTGCACTTGAACCCGTCAGAGTGTACGAGCCAGCGTCGGCGTCTACGCTGTATCCGTAGAGGAAGTTAGCGTCTGAACCCGTCAGGGTGTAGGAGCCAGCGTCAGCAGCTACACTGTAACCATAGAGGAAGTTAGCGTCTGCACCTGTCAGGGTGTAGGAGCCAGCGTCAGCGGTCAGATCGTATCCGTAAAGAAGGTTAGTGTCCGCACCCGTTAAGGTGTAGGAGCCAGTGTCGGCGGTCAGATCGTATCCGTAAAGAAGGTTAGCGCCCGAACCCGTCAGGGTGTAGGAGCCAGCGTCGGCGGTCAGATCAAACCCATATTCAAGGCTAGCGTTCGAACCCGTCAGGGTGTAGGAGCCAGCGTCGGCAGCTACTGTTAGTGACGCAGTTTTCTGAAGAGTCGCACTTGAACCTGTAACCTCATAAGAGCCAGCGTTGGCGTCTACACTATAGCTGTAGAGGAAGTTAGCGTCCGAACCCGTCAGGGTGTAGGAGCCAGCGTTAGCATCTACACTGTAGCCGTACAGGAAGTTAGCGTCAGAACCTGTCAGAGTGTAGGAGCCAGTGTCAGCAGCCACACTGTAGCCATACAGGAAGTTAGCGTCTGAACCCGTCAGGGTGTAGGAGCCAGCGTTAGCATCTACACTGTAGCCGTACAGGAAGTTAGCGTCAGAACCCGTCAGGGTGTAGGAGCCAGCGTTAGCATCTACACTGTAGCCGTACAGGAA
>Ga0070749_10003534_pt1 | contig 10456 bp, 9 predicted proteins | sample VirMetDEL_Nov_18_FD_75180 | JGI IMG/M metagenome (GOLD analysis project Ga0070749, IMG submission 75180) | Aqueous microbial communities from the Delaware River and Bay under freshwater to marine salinity gradient to study organic matter... | ecosystem: Environmental > Aquatic > Marine > Coastal...
AAGAACAAAAACCAAAAAAGCCATCATCTTTGGCTGTCTGCATGCAATTTACTGCACTTTGGGCTGGTGACTTAGATCGTGCTAGCCTTGTGCAGTTGTGTGCTGCTGCTCTTGGTGTATGCTATAAACATGATTTATTACCATATTATAGACCATCACAAGGCAAGCCTCTTGATTATGGCTTTGCTGTGCTTGAGGTTTTGCTTGCAGATGGTTGGCCTCCAACACTTATCTACAACAAAGGCTCTGAGTGTTTGGGTTTGATGGCTGGTGCTTTGCCAAGTGAGCAGGATGTTGATGATGCTGTAAATTTTTCCAATCCTCCAGGGGAGGACTAGAATATTTAGGAATCAAAATCTCTCATTATTGGCATCAAGATCCTTTTTGGTTTGCAACATTGGACACATACAAACAATCATTGCTCATAGCTCATTGGAGATTGGAGCATAACACAGCAAAGCAAAACAAAGATTTGAGAGCAAAAGCACAATCAAAGCAACTGCAAAAGATGCAAGATGATATGATGATGAGAGAGGCATACTATGGCACAGACAAAAATCAAAGTTAAATCAGGCAACACAACAGTTGAGTTGGATCCTGCTGCAACTAAGATGTTTACAGATATCATGGAACAAGCAGCACCAGAAACAATGAGAATTTTGAGAGCAGTTGTTGATGAGATATATGATGATGCATATCGTGTTTGGCCAGTAAGAGAGCCAAAGAGTGTCAAAGATCTCACTGATGATGGCAAAGTGAGAATTGTAGCCAATAACATTGCAAAGACAGATCCTGATGATTATACACGCAAAAGAGCATTTGCAGCTGCTTACAATATGCAAGATCTTGGTGTGCTCAAAGTGCCTGAGTATCAAGTAACATCAAAAGGCTCAAAAGAGAAGTTGTACACAGAATTAACAATTCAAGGAGATGACATTTTTGCAAGGGTTGGCAATGCAGCATCTTATGCATGGGCAATCAAAGTTGGTGTCAACACTGATTTGCCTTTTGCACTTGGCACCAAAGTCAGTGATGCATTGTTGTGGACTCCTGCAAAACAAAAGGCTGATAGAGTTGCAGAGGTTTTGGCTGCTGAGATGATGCAAGATATAAAGAGGGCAAAATAAGATGGCTGATGTAAATAAAAGTATTGAAATATCATACCGTGCTGATCTCAAGCAGTTGTTGGCAAATCTCAAGCAAATGCCAAATATGACAGAGAAACAAGCAAAAGAGATGGTTGCTGGCCTCCAAAAGGAATTGAAGCGAGCAGAAAAAACAGCAGAAAAAGCAGCAACATCAACTCAAAAATCATTCAAACGAATGGAAACAGCTGCAAAACAAACAACTATCAATGCAAAATCTCTGAGGCGTGAATTTGCAAATATTGATAGATTGACAAGTGAAGCATCACAAGGTTTGTCTTTGATATCTCCAGCTTTAGGAGATGCAGCAATGCAAGCATCTGTTGCTGCATCTGGTGTTGAGTCACTTGGTAGAGCTTTGAGTGTGTCAAATCCTCTCTTTATTATTGGTGCTGTTGTTGTTGGTGGTTTGATTGCTGCATTTTCAGCATCATCAAAACAAGCTGAGGCATTGGCAGAGAGTGAGGAGCGTCTTGCAAAAACATTACAAGATTCAACAAAGGAATTTGAAAATTTACAAAAAGCAGCAATCAATGCTGATGCTGGTTTTGGTGCATTGATATCAGATACAAATGATTTAAGAAATGAATTGCTTTTGATGCAAGGTGATATCAGCAAACTTGAATTGCAATCTTTGCAAAATCTGCAAGATATCTATAATTTTGAACAACAACTCAGACAAAATGCAGATCAAAGGCTCAAAGTTGAAGATGATACGCTCAAAAATATACAAGCACGCAAACAAGCTATAAAAGAAGAGATCAAACTTTTAGATGAGTCAAGATCTTATTTTTCATTCAACATTGACATCAATCAAAAACAAAATGCTCTCAAACGTCAATCACTTGAGTTGGCATTGCAAGAGAAAGACATTGAGAATGGTATAGGCAAATTGAGGTCTACACAACAAGACGATATTGCCAGAGCCGTTGAAGAACGCACCAAAGTTGTTGAGGCATTGCAAGCAGAGAGAGAAAAACAAGAAGCTATCAGAGAGCAAGAAGAGAGGAGACGCAAAGCAGCCAAAGCAGCTGCAGATGCAGAAAAAGAAAGATTGGCAATTCTAAAAGAGCAAGAAGCAATTTATAATCAAATTAATGACAGCCTCAAAACATCTCAAAGCAATCAGGACAAAGCAAAAAATGACTTGCTTGATTTATTGGCCAAGCAAGATGGAAAAGAGGCTGAGTTGCAAAGGAAGATGGAGAAACAATCAGAGGCCATTGATGAGCAAATCAATGCAGCTAAGCAAAGATTGCTGGTTGCAAAATTACAAGCTGAGACAGATGAGCAAATATATGCTGCACAAGAGTTGGCAAAAAACACAGTTGCTGAAATTGAAACTTTGGAGATGTTGCAACATGAGCAAAGAATTGCAATGGCAAAAGAAATTGCTGATCTCAAAGAAACACAAGCACAAAAAGATATTGAAAATATAGAAAAAATTAAAGAAGCAGAAAGAAAAGCCATTTTTGACAATTTTAATGATTTGTCAAAACTCAATGATGCCTCAGTTGGTTTGACAGATATTTTAATACAAAAAAAGATGAATGATTGGCAAATTGAGAAAGAAAACTATGACAAGATGTCACAAGCAGAAAAAGAAGCATTTGCGAAAAAAAGCAAAGCAGCTGAGCAAGATATAATTAGATTATTTAGATTGAGTCAATCAGCTGCTTTGGCAAATGTTGCATTTGCAGTTGCTGAGGGTATTGCTGAGAGTGCTGGCAATCCAATCAAATTGGCTGCTGTGATTGCTGCTGGTGTATCATCAACAGCCAAAATTGTAGCTCAAAAGCCTCCAACTGCTGATATGGGTATGATTGGCAACAATGACCCTTTGAGACCAGATGAGACCACAACAAGAGTTTTGAGGGGCGAGGCTGTCATTGACAGAGCAACTGTCAACAGACTTGGTGGAGAGCAAGGCATCAGGAATCTGCAAGAGGGTGGCTCTGTTGGTGGTGGTCGTGTTGTTGTTGTGCAGCCATTTAAGCATTTTGACAGATTTATCAAACAAGCATCTCAATCAGGTGCTATCTTTAGACAAACAAAACCAGTGAGATATTGAGATGAGTAATAATGTTACACCAGATTACATCAGGGGCTTTTTGGTGCCTCATGACATTGATCAAAACAATATCAATGCAACAGACTCCAATTTTACACAAGCAGGCAACAGAGCAGGTGACCCAATACCACAGCAAGCATCATCATTGGTGTTGAGAGCAACAGGAGAGCAATCATCAGGCTCTGATTTGCAAATCAAAACTGTCAAATCTGGTCATGCTGGTGCAAAAGGTGAGTTTGTTTGGAAAGACAATGCAGCCTCATCAGATTATTTTGGCAGAGATATACCATGCTCAATCACTGGCTATGATGTTGCAGATTTTGGCTCATCAACATCATCATATAGATACCCCAACAGCATTGCTCTTGATGATGGCTCATTGATGATTGCTGTGTATGCAAAAGAGGCAAGTTGGCTAACAAACAGAATTTATACATATACACGCACAGAGGATGATGACACATACACATCTCAAAATATATATGCATATCCATCAACACCATCTCAGCCGATGAGAGTAGCAATGTGCAAAATGCCAAATGGCAACTTGCTTTTGATTTTGTCTGTTGATGACTATCAAATTGGCTCAGTAGACTCTTTATTACAATTTAGATCATATATCAGCAAAAACAATGGCACAAGTTGGCAGTTATTGAGTGACAGAGTGATTGATGAGAGCATCACACTTGGCACAACTGGCACAACATATCAAATCAAAGGCCTCAAGGTGCAAGCGATTGCAGGACAAATTTTAATGCTTGTTGAAACACTATACAATACAAGTGGTGGCTCAATATATCAAAATAGACTTTGGCAATTTGCAAGCATTGATGGAGGTGCTACATTTACACGAGTCACAGCACAAAATGATTTTGCAAATTCCTTTTATCGTGTAGATTTGAGGACACGCAAAAACAGTTTTGTTGTGTCATACATAGCAGATACAAATGAATCACATTACATTGAGATAGCTCATGCTTTTTATTCAATTCAAGCAGCTAGGACATCTCAATTATATGTTGATATGACATCAACAACAAATTTGGCAAGTGGCTCAGCACTTCTCATGGCAGATGGTGAGATGACCATGTGCATTGATGACAATGACAATATTTTCGTATATTACAAATTATATGGTGGCACAAATCCCAGAATGGTTGGCAGATACAGCACAGATGGTTTGTCATTTGCTTTTTTTGGCAACAACATAGCACAAAGTTATTGGTATGCTATTGCTGATACATCTGGCACAGTTGAGATGCCAAAAGAGATCAATGCCATTGCTGTTGCTGGTCGTATAGCGATAGCACACAATTATCATACTGCTCTCACATCTGATGAGACACTTGCTGTCATCATGCTTGGTGGATACAGCACATTGACAATGCCATTTTTGGACTCCTCACCAAATGCATACAAAAAAGCAAAATTCTCATCAACATATGTGCCATATAATGAGCCATCTGCTATGAGTGCTTTCACTGTGTCAGGTACTGGCACAGATATCATCTCAATTGGCAGATTGTTTGTCAGCACAACAACGTCAACATATAGATTATACACTCAATCATTTGCAACTGATATGGATGAGGGTGTTATTGTACGTGCTAGATTTAATCCTACATCAGGGGGATTGATAAATAATATCAATCGTTTGATTGAGATCAAACTTGGTGATGGTGTGCAAGAGTACAATGTACAATTGAGATCATCAACATCTCAATTGCAGTTGTATGATGTACATGCAGCATCAAATATTGGCACATCTATGAGTTTTAATGGAATTGTTGAGGTTATTATTGCTTTGGCCAATAATGACATTATTGTTTGGTATCGTGATGGTGACACTGTTTTTAATCGTCAATACACACTTGGTGCATCATCAACATCTTTGGTTGATGGTGGTCCTGGTGTCACTGGTGCTGAGGTTACATTTGGACATGGCAACGTGGCTGCAACTGTACAAACATATTGGCATGAATTTCATGTCAGTGCAGATGTGCAAACTGGTCAACAGATGGCATTGGCAGCACCAGAATTGAGTGCAATGTTGTACCCTCCAGCAGGTCAATACATCTATGTTGCTGATGGTGTCAGTATTACCACAGCAGACGGCCCAGCAATCATCAATGACGAGTATCAAATCAAAACAAGATACACATTTGGAATTGATAAGACATTTTATCAAAATCACCCAAATACAAAAATAGGCTGGCGTTCTGCATCAGTTGTGTCAGGTGCTGTGCCTGCTCAAGAGATTGTTTTTGATAGCCTTATAGATATGCAAGGCTCTCCTTTTGCAAATCATGCTGTGATTGGCATCACTCTCAAAGGAGTCAACACCAACAAATTCAAAATTTATACACAAGAGGCTGCTGGTGCATATTTTTTGAGAGCAACGATTGACACAAAGATTGAGTTTTTTTATGATGAGCAGGCTGGTGCTGTGATTGTGTCTGAGTATTATCCAGATACAGGCCCATATATCAATTTTAATGAGTGCAAAGATTGGTGCATGCATCTGATTGATGATGGTGCAGCTGTCACAACATATACAAGAGTCAAAACAAATACTGCTGGTACACTTGGCAAAGATGATCAAAGGACTCCAAAAACGCCAGTTTTTTATGTTAAAGACACTTTTAGTGCAACGGCATCTGATCCAACAGATCAAATTGCAAGATTGATACCAAGAGACATCACAATTTTGATGCATCTTGATAGCACTCCTTCATTTGATAAACTCAAAATTGAGTTTGAGAGCAACAATACACCAGAGAATTATTTTGAGTGTAGTCATATCTCTATTGGGCCAGTGATTGTGCCTGGTCAACAATATGGTAGAGGTAGAACAATCTCGAGAGACTCAGGCACAGTGTCTGAGGAGTTGCTTAACGGCACAATATATAGCAGAAATTTGCGAGACTCCAAACGTACCATCAGGGTGAGTTGGTCAGATCCTATTGATATAAGGTCATTACAAGGCAACAATGTTTTGCCTGACTATATCAAAGCAGACAGCAATGCAAACTCAATACCAATCACATCAAAATTTGATGTGCCCGGCATGATGCTTGGCATGATTACAAGATTGCAGGGAGAGATCAAACCAATTGTATATTTGCCAAGCATTGACACATCTGTCACTGGTACAGCACCATTTGCACAGGTATTTGTGAGAGAAGATGAGCAAATGCTTGCTGTTTTGCAAGGTGACATCTCAATTGAGTCTGTCATTGGTGATGAGTTGATTGATGAGGCTTTTAGAGTGAGCACAATTGTTTTGAGAGAGGTTTGAGATGGCTGAGTATCGTGACAGATGGATTGGAGGCCAACCAATCTTTTTGCTGAGTGTGACATGGGGAGGTTATATTTATAGATTTGCCACCAAGCCAATTGTTTTGGTGTCAAATGGCTTGAGCTACAATTTTGATGGTCATCTTGATGATCCTCAGTATGTACAAAAAAGCAGGGTGCTTGGTGCTGATTTTGAGGCTTTGAGCGTACCATTTGCATTATTTTTTGATGGTATCAATATTGCAGATGAATATAAGAAGGGCAATGTGCTTGACAATGCTGTTTGTGAGTTGTCTTATGTCATTGATGGTGAAACTGGATATGATGAGAGAGTTATTTTGGCAAAAGGGAGAGCATCACAGCCTATATTTGGATATCCAGAGAGATCAACATCATACGTTGAATTTGCTCTAGAATCTGATACATTTGTCATCACAAGAACTCTGCTTGATGGTGTCAACAAAACTCATATCATTGATCAAAATTTGCTTGGTTTTACTGATTTAGGCTGGTCATCACTTGATGACAGAAATTTTGGCAAAACATTGCCAATTGTTTTTGGTAGATTGCAAGCTGTTGATAATGTTGATGTGTATCCAATACCAATGTACTATCTTGGTATTTTGCTAACTGGTACTTTATACTACAATTTTAGTGTTGCATGTCATACACTTATGAGCACAACAATTGACATCAAAGATGGCAATGGTAACACTGCAACAGCAGATATCAAAGATGCAAAAGATTTGTATCAAGAGTACATTGATGCAGGATATTTGCAAAAAATCAATGAAAGAAGCACAACTTATGCTGAGGTTGACAGTGCAGATGTGTCAAATCCTCTCGATGATACACAATTGGAATACTGGGGCAAGATTGACAAAGGCATCAAATCCCCTTTTGATGATGATGTGCTTGAGGGTGGTGGAGATGTTTGCATGTGGGCGTTGACAACAAGCAATGCAAATATTGACTATGCAGCATGGTACAATCTCAGACAATATCTCAATCAATACAAATTTGCTGGTGTCATACAAGATGAGCAAATCACTGGCCTTGCATGGTTGCAAGAGCATATTTTGCCATATCTACCAATTGAGATCATTTTGAGCAAAGATGGCTTGGCTCCAAAACTCAATATGATGGCTCTTGGTGTTGATGTGCCAGTTGCTGATGTCATTGAGGCTGGTGCTGTATTTTATAGACTTGGTGCAATGACTCCAATGTCAGAGCCAAGTGATATCATCAATGAGATCACAGTGAGATTTGCATGGGATGGCTCAAGACAATCATACATCTCAAGTGCCAGAGTGCGTGCAACAATACCTGAGTATAGTGCATCATTTGGCTTTTTAGGCACTCCAATAGCAACAACAGCATCTCAATATGCTGTAATCTCTCAGCAAATATATGGCCAAAAAACAGCAACTTTTGAGCTTGATTATGTTTATGATAGACGTACAGCCTTCAAAATTGCACTTGATATGATACGTTTTAAGTCAATGCCTATATATGTGGCACAATATGCTGCATCTGCTGAGTTTGGTTTTTTGCAGCTTGGTGATGTCATCGAGTTGACAGATCTTGAGATTGCCATTGATAGACAAAAAGCACAAATAATTGCCAAGCAGTGGAATGTTACACACTGGATTTTTGATCTTAAGATTAAACATAACCACATAGCAAATGTCAAACAGCTATGATATGTTATCATGTGTCAAGAGGTGAGCATGCTGCCATATATTTTGCAACAAGTCAAAGATCTTGGTTATGAGGTTTTTGAAGGTGATAATTTTGATCTCAACATTGTTGGTGAGAGATGCCAAACAAACACCAATGCTTTTGATGATATTTTGCATGTTGTTTACAAGGTCTCTGGACTTTGGCAACATGAGCAATTCAAATGTACAACAGATCCAGGTTTTTACTATCTCCAAAATCCATCGAGGGTAAAAGGCACAGCAATTTTGCTGCCTGGTCAATATAAGTCATCTCATCAACTTGGTTTGCATAGAGCAACATATAAGGCACTTGTGCAGAGATCTCCTCTCAAAGTGTATCGAGATCCAAACAGAGATACAAATCATGATACAGATGCATCAACTGTTGAAGAGGGTTTTTTTGGCATCAATATACATAAGGCAGGTACAGACAGCACCAGAGTTGACAAATGGTCAGCTGGTTGCACAGTTATAGCAAATTCAGCACATTATGAGAGATTTATAGCACTTTGTGAGGCACAAGTTGCTGTTAATGGGTGGCGTGAATTTACATATACACTGATTGAGAGGCTGCAATGATGGAGATGATTACAGATATTTTGCTCAATGCTGGGCCAATTGGTGCTCTTGCTTTGTATATGATGTATCTCAACAATAAGCAGGAAAACAAACACGATAATCAGCAACAACTCAATCTCAATAAGATTGAGATGATGAGATCAAATGATGAGGCTGCAAGAGAGTCACTCCAAAACAAATATGAGAAAAGAGAAGATCAAATCAGAGATAAATATGACAAAGTCATTGCAAAAATTGATCTTGAGAGGAGAGATCAAGAGAAAGAAATAGCCAATTCTATCAACAAAGCAGTTGAAAAAATCGACAGTATGAGCACACGTGTTGACACACTCAATGCAAGATTTGATGATATCAATACAAAAATAATGAGCACCAATCAAAAAGTGACACAACTTGAGGCACAAGTGAGCCGGCTTGATGGTGCTCTTGATGGCATCAAAGCTGGTTTGATCAATCGTCAATAAACAATGACAACAATGCAAATAACACCATCACACAGCAAAATGCTGTGAAGATTGGACTGTTGGCAATATCGTGCATGATGTATGCAAATTCAAGAAATGACATGGGGATCTCCTTTTTTTGTTTTTTTTATTTGACAAGTTGAATAAGTCTATTTATTATAGACATGTGTAAATAATAATAAATATTTATTTACATGTCAATACTCAAATATCAAAAAATGGAGAAAAAAAATGAGTAACAATCAAAAAAATGATCATCAAGATCAATCAATGCCATCAACAGTCAGATACAAATGTTGGTATCTTTGGTATGTCATCAACTTATCACATATATCTCAAACTGAGATCGCTGAGAGCATTGGAGTATCAAAACAATTGGTATCTTTTTGGGCACAAGGTAAGCAAAAGCCATCTTTGGATAACTTGCACAAATTATGTTTTGAGTCTGGTCACATCTCCAAAGCAGTTGCAAAACACAAATTTGATGAGGCAATCAAATCATACATCAATGATATCAAGTTGCAAAGACACAAACTGACAGGAGAGATCTAAGATGGCAATTTTACAAGTGATTGTTGATGGCAATCCTGTTGCAATGCCGCGGCCACGTTTTACAAAACATGGTCGCACTTATTATGTAAAAGGGTTGATTGAGATCAAAGACAGAATCATAGCAGTGATCAAAGAGTGTATTGTAGCTCAAAGTTGGCAGACATCTCAAAAGGGTATGCCTCTCAAAGTTACTATGCAATTTGTGCATCCAAGAATCTTGAGGCTCAAAACAGAGCAAAGAACATACAAAACAACAAGACCAGATATAGACAATATTGCAAAGATGTATCTTGATTGCTGCACACGTGCTGAGGTTTGGCATGATGACAGTCAAGTTGTGATTTTGGAGTTATCAGATCATTATGCTGGTATCTATGAGCAAGCACACACAACTATCATCATACAGGAGATAACATGATAACACTGCACAACAAAGACTGTCTTGAGGCAATGCATGAGATGGCTGACAATCAATTTGATCTTGCAATTGTCGATCCACCTTATGGCATTGCAGACAATCCATCAAGACACAAAGGCTCTGGTAGGTTGAAAAATAGATTATTGAATCTTAATGCTGATAAATTTGCACAATGGGATATACCACCAACACAGCAATATTTTGATGAG
>Ga0070749_10003535_pt1 | contig 10450 bp, 17 predicted proteins | sample VirMetDEL_Nov_18_FD_75180 | JGI IMG/M metagenome (GOLD analysis project Ga0070749, IMG submission 75180) | Aqueous microbial communities from the Delaware River and Bay under freshwater to marine salinity gradient to study organic matter... | ecosystem: Environmental > Aquatic > Marine >...
GAGTAAACGAGTAGTAGAACTTATTACCAGCCGTTTGGAACAACTAGGTAATGAATGAACAAAACTATACCTACACTAGCACCTAAACCAATCATCATTTTAATAAAGTCTTTAGTTACCAGCGGGAATACCTGCTTCATCTTAGTATTATGAACCGTAGCAATAGCAAGTTCTCTACCTGTAAGCAATCCAACAAATACCCAGGTTGTGCTCATTGGAATATTGTTAAGTTCTTTAAAGAAGTAGAGTATTAACAAATAAACTAAGTCAATTAGTGTAGCACTTCTAATATATCTAGTTGTTTGTTTTTCTAGCACAATGTTTTGTATTTTACCGCCACCTTCACGGAACATAAATCCTAATAACGCAACAAATACTGCACTTAGTACAATCATCATATCAAATGGAACCTGACGTGGCAAGAACACCGCAATGTTAGCCATGTCGTGACTTAGCCAGGTCCACCAGAGTAATCCAGTAGTTGCCCATTGCGCTGCTCGCCAATAGGGTCTTGCCCAGTGATGAGTAAGCGGCATCTTCTCATCAATAACTCTACTAATAATATGCCATAACGCATAGGCAGTAATAGCCGCAACAGCATAACCCATAATACTTTTCATAAGCATTTTTTCTAGAACAAATGTAGTGGCAAATGCACTTAAGACTAAAAAGGACGTACTAACTGGTACGCCCACTCGGGTTAATAATAATAGTATTGCTGGTGCAGCAGCATGATACCACTGAATTTCCTTAAACGGAATTTTAGTCAATCTGCCATAACTGATGTCTCCACCATGTGTGTACCATCCATACCATAATGCCCATAATAAAACCGCACTAGCGGCGGCCCAAAGTATTTTCCAATTAAAACGCTCGTGATTGCTAGCAATCCAAGTCCCCAGTGTTTGTACGCTATCGTTAGCTATAACACTATATGCGGCCATGAGAAATCCCACGGCCATCCAAAAAGTAACTAATTCCACGGTGTGTCTCCCTGTTTACTTGTCGAGTATACTATATTTGTATACGTGCTTCAACTTTATTTACAAAAAAGGGTGTGGAAAAAGTGTTAAAGTTTTGTTACAGTTATCCTAGCACACTAACAGCGCCACTAATAGCACCTACTAGTATACCTTTAATTTCCAAGTTCGTTTCAGCAGCATCTACAGCGTCAGTACGAACTAGATCTTCCAAGAGTTCCTTGTACTCACTGTCTGAGAGATTGCCTGCCGCATGCTCGTTCATAAAGTTTAGAGCCATTTGAGCACGTTCTTCCGCCCAACTGTCTCCACAACTTAATAGCTTTTCTAGTTCTTCCTTCATTAGAATCTCCACATTACACCACTAGCACTCTTCTTTGCTTGAGTAATTAGAATCTTTTTCTTTGCTTCACAGTATACTTTGCTACCTTCTTTTTCTTTAGAACGCTTGTAAAAATCCTCTACAGTTTCTTGCATGGGAGCAATAAGTTTAAGTACATCCTTCTGTAAATAGCCTTTACTCTTACTGTATAGTTCGAACCATAACAAGTCCTGTTTGAGTGCTGTGATCTGTGGCAAGTGAGGTTGGTCACAGTCAAATGTACTAGCCTTTACATACACATCTGTAATTTTAGCACTCTGATTATCATCCCAGAAGCTAGGAATAAAGTCGGTTACATCCTGAAAACTTGAGCAGGCACTTAAACTAACTGCTAGAATTGTCGTTGCTAACACTCGTTTCATATTTTTTCCTATCGAATTTACTAATGCGTTCACTGGCTTTGCGTATATGATTGCTATAAATGTAATCAAATACAAATGGAAATATAGCATGAATTATAAGCAATATTCCAACCACAATACACCTAATTGCTTCTATTAGTGCGAACAGTAAATGTTGGAAATAACTTTGTCCAACATCACCCGGGTGACGAAAATTTAACACCCAGCGTCTCCTGGATGTGGTAGTTCATAATCAGTACGAGAACATGACTCACATCTACAATAGTCACATACTTTAATTTGTCCCAAATGCTTGTCCCAACAATTACGAAAGTCTTCCATATATGGAACACCGCAATGGCTTGGACGGCCACAGTTGTTACAATACGGGCCGCCCAATGCTATTGTCATTATTTGCTCTCTAATGCTTTAGCTTTAGCTGCTTCTTCTGCTGCTTTCTTTGCTGCTTCTTTCTCAGCCTTTACTTTTGCGTCAAGTTGTTTGATAGCTTCTGCTTCCTTTTTAGTGGCTGCATCGCCCCATTTACCTAAACGCTGGGCTACTATTTCTGGTAGGATACCTTTGGCCGCACATGCTTGAGCATCATTCATTGTACCCATAGCATATACTTTACCACCACTGTGGAAATTACCTGATTCATCGTAACCACAGTCATTACTTGCTGCTGCTATACCATATCCTGCAAGCGCAATTACTCCCGCTGCTGATAGACTAGCAATGAGATATGTTTTTTTCATTTAAATATTCCTTTAATACCATCAAAGATGGATGTATCATTATTATTTACTTTATTTTTTTCTTCGTCAATTTTTTTATTTCGCTCTTCTATTGCCTTGTCTGTTTGTTCATAATACTTTTTATATGCTGCTATTACTGCATTTTGTTGCTTGACTAATTGTTTTAATTTAGCAACGTTTACACTCAAATCTTCATAACCTCTATCTGTTAAACCAAATATAACTAGATCATACTTTTTCTGTTCAAGATCTTTGAAAACTTCAGCCACGTTAGCTTCTGTAACTACTATCCAGTTTACTTCATCCAGTGTAAGTTTATCTACCTCAGGCAGACTAAGTGGTACTCTCTCTAGAGGCGCACTAACAATATCTATTTGTTTTACACTTGGACTACAAGCTGCTAAACTAAGGCTTAGTAACAAGCCGGGGATTAGCAATCTCAGGACACATGGTGTTTGATTGACTGGGTTTCTCAGCATTTGCTTCTTTCTCTGTTAGTGGTTGTCCGCTTAGTATTTCAAAGCAGCGCATAACATTATTACTTCCCTTTGTAATGATTTTCTCTATACTTTTGGGAAATGCAATAGCTTGTTTGCCAATATCGCGAGCACCTACCACTTTACTTACTTTATTAAACTTGCCTTTAAGATCATCTACTTCAGCTCTGCTCGCTTGAAACTCCTTGTTTAGAGCATCGTTAGCAGCGTTAACAGCGGCTATGTCTTTCTTCTGCTGTTCTATAGCCTGCTGTTGTGTTTGAACAGCAATCTCTAGTTTGGCATTGTTTTCTGCAAGAATACGCATGCGCTCTTGTGTATCCGTATAATACCAATAGGCACCGCCGCCCATTGCGAGCATTAATATAAACATTATTCCTGCTAGTTTAAATCCCATTACGCTAACGCTCTAATTCTTTCTACTAACCTGTTTGCACGGTTAGGAACCTGTTTAGCCCAACGACTGTCCAACATTTCGTCAGCAGCACGATTCCAGTCACGTGCATCTACTCCTGCTTTCATGCCTTTAAAAGCACTTAAACGTGGATAACCTAGATTAAACATCATGTTTGCTATAACGAGTTGAGCTTCTTCTGGCAACTCATCGAAGTCCGAATAAAGTTTGGCGCAGTCAGACAATACTGTTTTGACGTCTTGCTCGAAGGCTTCAGCGACTCTATCGGCAGAGACACTCGTTCCGACTTCACATCCGTGTTCTGGGTCGGCTTCACGAACAAGATGACCAATACCGAAAGTAGGATAGCCGAGATGATCCAAATAAATTTCGTACTTAACACCCTCGTCAGTCTCTAAATCTTCTCTTAAACGGTTTAAATCCATCGATATCTCCTTTTTTTCTTGGAACTCTTGCTATGTTTAGCATACTCTCTAAAACATTGTTTGATGCTTTTCTTTCTCTGTAAGCACGCGGACTTAAAGGAATGGTATTGAGTGATTGTTCTGTTACAGGCTCTGGCTTTACGTGACGCTCATCCAGTTGTGTGCTGTAATAAACCATTTGCCACTCTTTAACATCACAAATATTCTTGAGGTCTTCTAGCAAGCTCATAAATTCAGCTACGAAATAGGTACGACGCTTGGCTTCTACGAATACCAGGTAATCACCTTCACTCAATTCACCAGGCGATGTTTCAGCATCCAATACCCAACCATACCCCTTTTCAATAAAGTTCTCTAGATCGATTGCTGGATGCTTGCCAAATACACGGAAGCTACTAACAATAACTTCATCTTCATTGCCCATTTTAGGAACATACTGATCAAAATGAATAACTGGGCTGATTCTACCTTCAAGGTCTTGGGTTTCTAGGTCTTCTACAATCTTATACATTGGTTTCCTCTTCAGCGCCCGGTACTTCCATACTATTTGTATCGTCAATTTCCTCTTGCTCTGAATCTTCAATATCCTGAAGATCGATTTCCTGTCCCTCTAGTTCCATGAATCCTTGCTTAAAGTCTGTAATTAGCTCACTGGGGATGCTAATTTTAACTAGCCAAACAGGTTCTTCCCGGAGATCGGGTTTACGAGTGCCAGGACGATAGTCGTCAGGAGATTCAACTTTTACAGGAGATGTTAATTTATCCTTGCTGTATTCAACTTTTGCACGATAGTCTAATAGTCTACGGGCACCGTCCGGATCGGGCATAAGACGCTCGGGCCACATAAATGTGCATTCTACCCAATAACGCTTGTTAATTGGACCTTCTACGAGCTCGCCCTTTTTCCAGTTCTTGAAAGCATAAATGTCTAGATCATCTAACACTCTTTCGTAGTCTGTTAGAATCTCTAGTGCGCTCTCGCTCATATAAATGTGCTTGCTATTTTTAACGATATCTAAAACATCCATGGGTATACTGCCTTATATATAGTGTATTTATAAGAAATAAAGGTATACTAGCATGGGAACGATAATAGCAAACTGGGGTAAAAAGTTTAGGATAATTGCCTTTTCATTCCAGCGATATCCCACATAGATCCATCCACTAGCACCAATCATTTGTAGAATACTGTTCCAGGGAGTAATACCAGCAACGTGGAGTACCATCGCACAAAGGATAGTTACTGCACTTGAATACTTAATAACTGTTATGTGATTTATCGCCATTTGCTACTAGCCTTTTTTGTTACTGTATCCAGCCAGTGATCTTCTACAGGCTGTATATATTTTTTATTAGCATCAGCTGATAGTATTTGATCTAATAAATTAGTATCCTGTGTTATGTTTAAACCTAATTGTATTTCTAACCAGTTGATATAATTTTTACCATACAAATAGAGATTTTCTTGACTTACAAATATTGGATTAAATTCCAACAATAAATCCAAATATTTTTTGAACTTATGTAGTGTTATGTTACCCCTGACTCTTTGCTGTTGTAGTTCTATTATATTCTTATCTCTGCCTATTATTACAATTTGTACCTCAGCAAATTTTTTAGCGCACTCTATAAATTCTTTATATTTAGGTTCAACATATTCTCCATTCAGTGCATAGGGACAACTTATACTGGTAACAAAAATATTGCTTTGTGTCCAATCAAAACCACTTAGTAAATCGGGATTTTCCCAGTATTTTGAAAATGGTTCTCTGTCGTGTCCTATCCAGTACTCATTGAGAAGATCAGCCCAACCCCATACATCAGCATTTTGAGCAAGTATCTTACTAAACAAATGATTACCCGAACCCTGTGGGCCTGTGAGTATTATAAGTCTAGTCAAGTTTAAATACTCTATCCTTACTTGGGTTTGCTAGTATTTCTCTGGTGCGATCAGTTTTTAAACCAGTAACTTGCAAGGTTGCTCTGGGTGTATTACTTGCGTTTGCTGTAGCATGTGGAACACTGGCCCAATCAAATATGTGCGCTTCACCTGCTAGCCAGTGACTGTATACATAATTGCCATACATGTAGAACTGACCGGGTTGCCAGTCATCTAACATTATAGTAATACGGCATACACGCTCTGGATCTTCTGGACATCTATCCCATAACTTGTCTATGTGATAGTTGAACATTTGTCCTGTCAGCTGGACATGTGAACGTTTTTTTGCTCCAGGTACAGAGCCTAACTCAATACCAAAATAATCCATCATTTTATACAACGTAGGATAGTCATCCCAGTCGTCATTCATGTTAGTTAACATAAGACCTTTAGGATCACCACCACCTTGTGCAATGTCGTATTCTTCTTGTGCTAGCATAGGTGATACGTCGTCTGTATCGCCATAGTATTTTCTTGTTTCCCAGTTTATTGAGGTTAGACTATTTGTAACTAATCTATCTCTCTCAGCTTGCCAATCACCACTAAATCTACCTAAAACTTCAAACCAATCACCGTAACGATCTAAACGATTTTTGTCAAAGTGATATTCGCTATGAGCTGCGGTCCAGTCCCAATTGCTTGCAAAATCATTAGGATCCTTAAACTCTTTTTTATAGTTTGTATTGTATATCATGTGTAATCTATTCCTCTATCTTTTCTTAATATACTATTTAAGAAGATTCCAATAGATATTATTATACTTAGTATAAACAATGGATGATTAGTAATACTAAACAGTTCCAACCATCTGATATCTGCCCATGCATCCAGTCCTGACTTCCACTGTTTATACCCGTGTAATTGTAATGTCCCCCAGAAGTATTCATCTATCTTAAATGCAACAACATAAGCTACTAGTATTGCTGGACGACTAATTTTAAAATATTTAAGTACACAGCCTAGGGCACTTAGTATACTTAGCAATGCTAGGTCTTCCCAGCCTTTGGTATATTGCATGTTTGCATAGATAATAACACCGATAATAAATGTAGCATAGATCCAGTAGGGGACTTCTAGTATTTTAATAATCCATTTGTACATAAAAATACTAATCAGAGCAACGCCTATGGTGCCAAATATGTAACCAAACGCAATGCTGGTTGTAAACTTTTCGTCTGTTAATAAACTTGGTCTACCAATCTCCATACCGAAGTAAATTGCAATGGCCATAACCATAGCAGCAAACGGTGCTGCTGGTATAGCAAACAATACTGCGGGAATCATGCTGCTAACTTTTTGTGCGTTATTAGCACCCTCGCAACCTAATAGTCCAATAGGATTGCCCTCACCAAACGGTATCTCTTGCTTTTCCTTGTGCCTAGCTTTGGTTGCACCATAGGCCAGGAAGTCGCCAACGGCACCTCCAACGCCTGGTAGTAGCCCAGTGACAAATCCAATAAAGCCACCGCGCACCATATCACGCCAGTGCGTTCGAACATCGTTAAATCCCAGTTTTAATTGAGCCCAGTAGTTCTTATGTGCCATTGGAGGAGCAGCACTTTTGCCCTGGCGTAATCCGTCTAAAAGTTCTGGAATACCAAATAATCCACTGAGTAGGGCAATCATACCTACACCATTCTCTAGGTATTCCCAGCCGAAACTGAAACGTGGAGCACCAACACTGTTCTGTCCAATTGATCCTATAAACAATCCTATACAAATAGCAAGTATACTAGAAAATACTCGCTTGCTAGCTACAAATCCTACACAAGCAAGTGCCATCATCATAAAGCCCAAAAACTCTGGCCTGCCAAATAAGCCAATAATCTTACCATAATAGGGAAGCAGACAAAATGCTAGTACAGCATATAGTACACCATTAAATGTACTGTCTGCTATTTCTATACCCATAGCTCTGCCAGCTTCACCTCGTTTTGCCATTGGATACCCATCAATAACGCAGGCAGCAGTTGTGCTAGCACCTGGTATACCAGTTAGGATACTAGTATAACTGTCCGCGCTAGCACAACTTGCTACTATTGCTGTTAAAAATACTAAACCTGCGTATGGGTCACCTAGGAAGTAAGAGCCCATGCTAAACACGGTTATTAGTGCTGTGGTTACACCTGCAATTGGAATAATACCAACTATCATTCCGTATACAGTACCTAATAATGCCCACATTACATAGTCTAGCATGAGTGTCTCCTATTACTTCAATAAGGCTGGCTTAAAAACTGAAGGGAAACCATAGGCTTCCTGGTTCCAACGCACAGCGTCTTTGAGTGCCTTTTCTGTGATCAAGCTCTTTAGAATTGCTAGCATTGCTGGGCCATCTTCACCAACAATCCAGGGATAATCACCAGCGAGCTTCTTAATTTCAGCACTGGCCTCAGGATCAGCAATCATCTTCTTTAGAGCAGCACGAAGCTTTGCTGTATTAGGATTGCCCTTGTTTACCCATAGTGACTTCTGAATAGCATCACGCCAGTTACGAGTTAATTTATAAGCATTGTATAAATCGCCTTTTGGATACTCGCCCCATAGTGCCTTATACTTTTCCTCAAACTGTGTGCCCGGGAAGTTAGGATCAGCCATCTGACGCTTGTTTTTTAGATCAAGAATACCATGTGTAAACCACAATTCGTTTTCTGGCAAATGCTTATAGAACTTATTCCATGCTGCTGGTGATTCTCTGGCAACATCGAACTCTTTGTTCTTAAAACCAAGACGCTTTTCGCCACCTGATACACCATTTACCCAGGTGGCACGAGTACGCCAGCACTTTAGGTAATCATCTACTGTGCCCTTGCCCTGTGGACCACAGAGTAGCATAGCAACTGCTGCGCCATCGGGTTCAAAACCAGAACCACCAGCAATCTTCCAGTTGCCCGCCTTCTCATCAGCGCCCTTATGCTTGCCAAGTACAATGTCATTATTCATTGAACCAATTAATTCGTAGTCAAAATAATTGTAATCAACCTTGTCTAGCAAGAAGCTAACGCCATTACCGCCATGTGCAACCATGATAGTCTTGTCGTCAAAACGTAGTTCGTTATGGAACTTGTTATAACCTGGAATGTCTCTTGCTCCAGGAATATGTCTAATCACAACTGGTTCGTCTGTAAACTTGCTAAGGTTCTTAGCTATAATGCCTGCCCAAACACTGGTGCCTTTACCTGGCTCCTGTGGGACAATAAGTGTGTAGTCTGCTAGTGCTGGTGTAGCCATCATTAATGATGCTACTACAGCTAATAGTAATTTTCTCATATGTTTCTCCTTTTGAAAATTATGTGTTATTCTGTTAATAGTTGTTTTTCTTCGTCGTTGTGCAAATTCAACCACATTGTATTGTGATCTATATTACGTTGCGTTACTGAATATCCAAGAGGTTCTAGTATTGCACCTCCATTGGTTTTCACAATATCTTGTAATTTAATGTATAGATCGCCTTCCTTATATTCTGGAATTTGGTAATATACATTAGAGTTTAAAAACTTTACATTAGTTGGCATTTTATTATAAAAAAATAGCCATGCCCTTTTATTTTTAGCTAATAAACATTGTAATTCAATATCTGTATATAAAAATATTCTAAAATTATTTTTGTTAGTGTTCCAAGCTTCTAGTGTGGGATTGCAGTAAAAGAAGACTTTATCACATTTTAGTGATGCTGTCGTTATATTGTCTGGCCAAATTTCTGTTTTTTTCCATTCTTGTTTTTTCTCAATATTCCAATGATTTGTATATATATCCTCTAAATCATTAGGGTCTATACCCACCCTAGCTTCTTTTAACATTTTTACTGCAGGCCATAAATCTGCATCAATATTCTCTTCACTAGCACCATTAAGTTTTTCAGGCCAATCACTTCCCCTTAAAACATTGTATTTGTTGTTTATATCATCTAATAGATTTATATCAACAAACAAACATCTATAATCTGTTCCCAAAAGAATATGCCACAATGCATAAAACCCGCCACTAGCACCAAAATAGTTTAAAGAAATATCCATTATTTCCCTTTCCATGTGGTTTTTAATATATCTGCATGCTTTGCTATATGGTGCCATATTAAGTTGCGACGATGAGAAAACTCTAGTATAGCTTCGTTCATTAGCTTAATATGCCGTTGCATGCCAGCATCATCCACATAAAAGTCATAGTTAGGATAACTTATATTCCAACCACCGGCCTGCTTCCACCACTCGAAACTTGCAGCATCAGGTCTGTAAATTAAAGTAATCCAACAGTCCGGATATATTTTGGTGATGTCATCCAGCATGTAAGCCCACTCGTGACTTTTATGTAAACGACATCCTGAACCAGTGTATGGAGCATCCAGTACTGCTGGATCCAAACTGGCAGGAAATTCCATGCCGGTGCCAAAGTAAGCACCAACGTGTCCGGAATATTGATTATGGGAGTATGTTCTTTGGGGGGTGCGGTCTGATGTGTCGTAGAGTTTGCTTGACTCTATGTCTTGGCTAACGCCACTCCAGCGACTACCAGGCACACCCGTAAAAAAATGTCTACGGGGTAACATAATTTTTCCTGTTAATTGTTAGTCGGTGAACTTGACCGCAGTCAGCGTTACCAACTTTATTTAGTACGCCAAACAAAGTACATTCGTTTATTTGAATCGTTACGTAGGTCTAGCACATCTACATTAAAATGATCAGCACAATTAATAATGAAGTTTGAATTCCA
>Ga0070749_10003537_pt1 | contig 10449 bp, 14 predicted proteins | sample VirMetDEL_Nov_18_FD_75180 | JGI IMG/M metagenome (GOLD analysis project Ga0070749, IMG submission 75180) | Aqueous microbial communities from the Delaware River and Bay under freshwater to marine salinity gradient to study organic matter... | ecosystem: Environmental > Aquatic > Marine >...
TCAAAATTGCAGAGACAATGTAGCAAAAATGTTTTTAAAACATGTTTATGGATTCGAATATTGATTTTTTAAAACATTCGGTAGTCCGGCAACTATTTAAAATGTTATGTCACGACTTTTATTTATAGACGACAACCCAGAATATTTTAGAATGATGCTCAACACTTTAGAGTTTATAATTGATGATTTAAAAGTTGATTATGGCAGAGATGTTAGCCGAGCAATAGATCTTTTATGTGACAATCAATATGATATTGTAGTTATGGATATCTTTGTACCTTTAGGAACAAAACGTTCCATCATTGGACCAAAAACAAAGTTGTATGAAGACTTGGAATCATCACACTTAGGAGGATTAGAGATTTTACATTTTTTAGAAAAAATGGATAAAATGCCAACTTTGATTTTACACACAGCCTGTTTGGATGGCAATTTAGTTGAAATTTTTAATGAAAAAGCTAAATTCAGAATAGCCAAGCCAAGTCCACCAGAAGTTTTTATAAATAAAATTTCTCAGGCATTATGTGATTAAAGACTATTTATAATCGAATGGGGGTATAGCTCAGTTGGGAGAGCGTCTGCCTTAAAGCCAAGTTCTTTTTAAAATTTAAAATATGCGAGCCTCATAGTGGAAACATTATGTTGCACAAACCCTCAAATTCGGGGAAACCTTAACAGATAATGCTGATGGCAATCCCGAGCGAAGCCCAAACGGGAACGTGTAGAGACTTGACGGGGGTTGCCTAAGTCTTTTTATAAGATAAGGTTGAGAGAAAGTCCAGACCACAAACAGTAATGGTGTCGAAAGGCATAGTTTTGGTAGGCACGCAGAAGGCCGTGGGTTCGATTCCCGCTACCTCCACCATTTAAACCTCCTTCGGGAGGTTTTTTATTTATCATTTTTATGTAAAAAAAAGTCTTTGCGCAAGTCATTTCATTTCCACAAAACTATTTATTAATATAAAGGAGAAATGAAATGAAAACTATTTTAAAACCTTGCTTGCAATGTAAAAAAGAATTTGAAGCCCCATTGAGCGAAGTAAAAAGAGGTAATGGAAAATTTTGCTCTCACTCTTGCGCTGGTACTTATACAGCTTCAAAAAAACCCAAAAAGAAACCAAATGTTCAATGCGCTCATTGTGGAACAGAGTTTTATAAAAATGAAAGTAAAAAGAAAAATTCTAAATCAGGATTATTCTTTTGCTCTAGGGCGTGTAAAGACGCAGCGCAACGAATTGGAGGGGTTAAAGAAATAATGCCAAGCCATTATGGCACCGGTGCTTGTTCTTACAGAAGTATCTGCTTCGCTCATCATGAAAAAGTTTGTGTTGTCTGCGGTGAAGATAAAATCGTGGCTGTTCACCACTATGATCACAAACACCACAATGATGATCCAAAGAATTTAGTTCCTCTGTGTCCGACGCACCACCAATATGTCCACAGTAATTACAAGCATTTGGTTGAAAAACAGATCGAAGAATATTTAAATAACAAATGGGGAGTTAGACCATGAGAATAGACCACATAGCTTATCGCGTAGCCGATAGAGACAAGACAGCTAAGTTTTTTATTGATGCCTTTGGTTATAAGATTTCAGATGAATTTGAGATTCAATTTGATGATGGTTGCATTGCCCAGTGTTACGCTTTGACACCACCAGAGAGACTACCAGACACACCTTGGATTAGCATTTCTCCTTTTAGTGGAGCAGATTATCATGCGCCTCCAGAGATTTTTGTTTCTCAAGGCTCAGAGGGCTCGATTGTAGCCGAGTGGGTAAAAGAGCATAATTCCATTGGTGGAGTTCATCACATAGCTTATCAAGTTAATGACGTTGCAGAGACAATGAAAACTTGGAAAGAAAATGGATGGGCAGAGTTTACAACTGAAAAACCAATTGTAGCAGAAGGCCTAGCTCAATGTTTTACAAAACCACATGAGTTGACAGGAATAATTTACGAATTTATCTACAGAACAAAAAAAGGATTTAATGTTGATAATGTTCGCGATTTAATGGAAAGCACTTTTGTTGATAAAAAAAGTTGACAAACGGTCTCCAACAAGTTATATTACAAATGTAAATAACCTCAAAAAAGATTTGGATTTTTTGAAACTATTTACACACGAAAAAAACTAATGCCCTCGTCAGGCTGGGGTTTTTAAAACTAAAATTTGGAGATTTTTTATGACTATTTTAAATAAAGATGCTATGGTAATTTCTTCTGCTGTAGCTGATGCATTCGGTGCTGTTGCACCAACAACTGAAGCTGGACTCGTAAAAGAAGCTGGTCAAACTGGTATTTTTGTATATTCAACAGTAGACTATGTTCTTTATCTTAAAGATGCAGGCGGAAACTGGGTTTCTCATGCAAACATCACAGCTTCTGGTAACGAAAACATCACTTATCCTTGGGGTGATTATACAGCTGCATTCTTCGTTTGTGCAGATGCTGATGCAAACATTCATGTTTTCAGAAAGACTGGTTCAATCCTTTACGATTCAACTCCAGAGACTGGAGATGATAGCGATGATTCATTGCTTCAAGCCGCAGGTGATGTTGCAACATTGCAAACTGCTTACTCATTCCCAACAGCAGATGGTACTGCGGGACAAGTTCTTGAAACAGATGGTGCTGGTCAATTAAGTTGGGCTGATGCTGCTGCCGGCGGTGCTGCTGCTGCTTCTAGTTTCACATTTGATGCATCTTTGATTCCTGACACCAATTCTGTTTATGATCTTGGCTCTGCAGAAAAGAAGATTCGCCACTTGTATTTGTCCAATAATTCTATCAAGTTCGAAGGCGGTGACCTTAATGTAGTTGAAGGTAAATTGGCTTGGAACGGCGAATCACTTGCAGCAGATTCTGGTCCGGAAGTTCTTATGGTTAAGATGACAGCAGACTGGAATTTCGTTACCACTGAATCGAATCAAAAGTTGACTATTCCATTCGATTCGGTTCAACAAGATTCTTTTGCGGCTCCTGTTTTTGATATCGGAACCAACAAGTTTACAGCAGTAGAAAATGGTTTTTATTACATAAACTGTTCTGTTTATCAAACTGGCATCAATGCTAATGAAACAACTCAATATCAGCTTCGAATTGAGTCTACAAATCCATCAGCAGATGGTGGAGGGGTTGCTTTTAGAAACTATTTCCCAGCAGGTGCACCTGAAAACACTACATATACACACCGTTTGGATAGAATTGTCTATCTTAATGCAGGTGATGAAGTTTGGGTTTCTTTGACAAACGTTGGGTCACCCGAAAGTGATAGTTCAGTCTCTGGAACTTATTCTCTAACTAACTTGTCATTTTATAAACTTAAATAATCTGATGAAAAACAAACAAAACAAGGGCTTCGGCCCTTGTTTTTTTATTTAATGAAGAACTACTTACTTTTATGAGCAATAACTTTAATTATACTTTTGGTTTAGGCCATGTGCCTTCATATCAAGCAAGTGGAAAACCTTATTTAACCTCTTCTTTGACGGTTCCATCAAGTTCTGCTGATCCTTTACAAATCGAGTTTCCGAATGTTTCGAGGTTCGTTATAATCACAAACACAGCTTCTCCGACAGATCCATCTCGACCTATTCGTTTCGGGTTTTCAGAAAATGGAATCAAAGGCTCTGTTAATAATAATTATGCTGTGTTAGACAATGGAGAGACATTTGAAGCAGAGTTTAGAGTTACGAGTGTTTATCTACTATCACACACAACGCAAGAAGCTTCAGCGTCTGTGGTAGCTGGCTTGACTGGCATTAACAAAGATAGATTAGAGAATAATTGGTCAGGTTCGATCGGGGTTGGATAATGGGATTTAATGATTTAAAAAAACCTAGTACGAGGATTAATGGAGCCGACACGGTTTATGTATCAGGGCCTGCATCAACCTTCGGAGAAATTTTGGTTTCCCAATTTGATCCGGTCGCTCAAGGTGATTTTGTTTATAATGTTAATGATCAAGTTTTCACCAACATTCAGTTTGCAGGTGGATCTCTTACCACATCTGATGGGATGGCTGTTTTATCATCTGGAACAGACCCTTCTGGTTCAGCAGTCGTTCAACTTCGTAGAGGTTTAAAATATAAATCTGGTCAAGGCTCTTTGATGAGAGGAACAGCCATGTTTGACACACCAGATGCAGGAAACGCACAGTTTCTAGGACTAGGAAATGCAGAATGTGGCTATTTCATAGGTTACTTTGGAACGAACTTTGGAATCCTTCACTCTGAAGACGGCTCCAGAGAGATTAGAGCTTTATCAGTAACAACCGGAGCCACTACTGGTAATGTAACAGTTACATTAGATGGAGACTCTGTTGTTGTTCCAGTCACTGGAGGTTCGGACATCACACAGACAGCCTATCAGTTATCTTTAGGCGATTACACACAAGTTGGCAACGGAGGTTGGCTAGCAGGAGTCATTGGTAATACAGTTTATTTCCTGTCGGCTAGATCTGGTCCTGCATCTGGTGCTTATTCTGTTGCCGGTTCTTCTATTGTAGGAACTTTTTCACAAGTTAAAGCAGGAGAAGCTCAAACAAACACTTTTATTCCATCCGGATCATTTAACATAGATAAACTAGATGGAACAGGCCCATCGGGAATGGTTCTGGATCCTTTTCGTGGTAATGTTTATCAAATTGGTTTTCAATATTTGGGCTTTGGAAATGCAAAGTTTTATGCTGAAGATCCGAACTCTGGTAATCCTTTTTTGTTTCATGAAATAAAGAATGCAAACTCAAGAACAACACCGGTTCTTAAAAATCCAAATGTCTCTGTTCTTGCAACATCAGCAAACATCGGAGGAACAACATCGGTAGATTTAAAAACTGCATCACTTGCAGCCTTTACAGAAGGAAAGATAAGAAAGTTAGATCCAAAATTTTCCCATTCTGTAAGTTTTTCCGGAGTCAATAAGTCAGCTTATGTTCCATTGTTATTATTAAAAGCCAATCGGGTTTATCAAGGGATAAGTTCTTTTGGTGAATTTGATTTATTGAAAATAGGTGCATCAAATGAAGTTAATAACAAAACTTTGTCAATAGCATTGTTTTTAGATGTTGTTGTTACTGGGGATGTAAATTTTCAGCATGTTGATGAAGAGAATAGCATTGTTTCTTATGCTCAAGTAAATCCTACAACCCAAACGTTGGTAAATCCTACATCTCCTATTTTTGAAACTTTGGTTGGGAGCGCTAGTTCAAAAACATTAGATATTTCAGATCTAGACTTTGTTTTCGGAGCAGGACAAACTGTCGTTGTAGCCATAAAAACAACAGCAGCCTTAACCGGCCAAGTAGTTATTAATTGGTTCGAACAACAATAAAACATTTGACAAGTAATACTTATTGTGTTATATTATAATTATAATACGGGCTCGCAATGGCTTCGACGTGTTAGAATCAAGGAGAGAGTGCATGCAGGTGTGAATCAGCCTTAATCGTTCAAATTTTATAAACGCAAACAATAATTTGTATTTCGAAGAAGCCCTAGTGGCTTAATCGGGTGGCTGCTCCGAGCCATCTATCCAAGAGGAGCAAAACAACAGGATAGTTGTAAAAATCAAAACAACTCGATGTAACAGGACGGTAAGCATCGTTTCACAACCGTCTATCTTTCTAGTTGGAGAAATAACTAGATAAGCATGTGAATGACTCAAACTAAGACTAGTGCGGACAGCAGTTCAATTCTGCTCGGGTCCACCAAATAAACCCGCCGTTTCCACCTTTTGGTACTATTTATAATATAGACTATCAAGAGGTGTGAAATGGCTAAAATTAAATTAACATGTCCTGTTTGTAAACAGGAATTTGAAAAAAGAAGAGCGGAATATAACCGTTCACAACGACGAGGAATGAATTCATATTGCAGTAGAAAGTGTGCAAGTGCTGTAACTCGGGACAACCTAAGCAAAGGAGGTCATCACGAGAAACTCAACATTGGTGGAGACTTTAGGAGCGATGAGTTTACACAATTTAGGTGGTTTATGAGGACCGTGAATCTAAGAAGAAAAAAACACAAAAAAGAATCCAATATTGATCTTTCTTATCTCAAGCAGATCTGGGAAGAGCAAAATGGAGTATGTCCTTTGACCGGATGGAAACTTGAGTTGCCTCGCAATTCTACTTATTGGGGAACAAAAGATAACAAGATAAAGCGAGCCTCGTTGGATAGAATTGATAGCGACAAAGGTTATGTTAAGGGAAATATTAGATTTATATCTGTTATGGCTAATTATTGTAAAAACGAATTCACAGATGAAGATGTTATTTTATTTTGCGAATCGGTTATTGAAAAAAATTTGACAAAGTCTTGAGAATAGGTTATAATGAAATTATGGGGAATTAGCTCAGTTTGTAAAGTACCTGCTTTGCACGCAGCGGTTCAAATCCGCTATTCTCAACCACTTTAAATGGAGATAAGATGAGATATTTATTAGTAGCGATAGTTTTGAGCTGTACTGAAGTTTCGATTTCAAAAGTACCAGATAAACCAGAAGACTCGGCTATTACAAATGATAGTGCTGGAAACCCTGTAGAGACAGCTACAGACCCTCCGGAAGGCATTGGAGGGTATATACACTATTATCTTCGACAAGTAGCTTGTCCGTCTTGTATGGGCATCCAAAACGAGATTACGGTTGAGTTCCGAGCAAAGTTTCATGAAAAAACTTTCGATACCTATACTAGGCACATACCTGTTGTGGGAGAATGCACACAAAATGTAACACCCATCATGCCAATGACAACACCTTTGGATGTCGGGTCTCAAATAATAGTTCAGCCACAAAATGGTCAGTCTTTCTTTGCTGCTCGAGGACAAGATGGAATTTATTTTCAAACTTGGAATACAGATGCAAATTACATAAGAGACACCCAGCATTTCATTGATAAACAAGATGGTGCTAACATAACTAGTTTCTTTTCTCTTCATGGCTTTACCAACATTGAGCCTTATGAGCTACGTTATGTCGACCCTGCTTATGCCTTCTCAGCAATAATTTATAAATCAGGTGCAACTTTTTGGTGGGCTCCTGCGGGTTCTAATTCTATTTTTAACATAACTCTTGCAGTTTATAAACCAGACGGTTCAGCCTTGCTGGGCTATGTGTCTTGTTCCGGAACAGACTCTGGTATGATGACCATTCCCGGCCAATACTTATCGAATTATCCATATAACTCATTGGTTGCTGTGCATTTAATTCGACATCAGGTTGAACTCATCCCATGGCCAGAACAAAACACTTTTATTGAATCTCACATGGAATGGGAGGTTGTGGGCACAGGAAAATTAGAATGACTGAGAGAGAAATTGAAATCATAGATGAATCCATAGCGGCTTACCAAAGAATGATCAAATATTTTCAAAAACAAATCAATTCTTTGGAATCAAAAAAGATTGAGCCTTGCTGTTTCGAGGACAAAATTAAATTTAGATTTAAGATAGGAGGAACAAATGACAAAAAAACAAAAAGACCTACTGGTAAAAGACAGACAAAAGATTGATCGACCTAAAAAATATAAGGTAGTTCTTTACAATGATGACTACACACCGATGAATTTGGTCACTTTGATTTTGATGAGTGTATTTAATAAAGGAAAGAGTGAAGCCGAATCAATAATGATGAGAGTTCATAAACAAGGAAAAGGAGTGGCAGGTGTCTATTCAAAAGAAATTGCGGAGACCAAAACAGAGACGACAAAAATGTACGCCAGAGAAGCTGGCTATCCTCTGCATGCCGAAACAGAACCAGAATAAAATTTGCGATACTTGCGGACTTGAACAATGTGAGTGTCATTGGGGCGACTATTAAGTGGCTATCATTAATTTCAACTTTAAGGTTGGCGATCTAGTTGTTTTGGAAGAGACAATAGTTTGGATGAAACTTACCATTATAAAAGGTGAAATCTGCATGATAACAGAAATCTATGATAATGATAGCGCGGAGAGGTTTTTTAATTGCTCAATCATTTCAGCCGACGGAATCCAGTTAGATGTTTGGTTTGCAGAGATAAAGAAGCTTGAAAATGAATGAAGTCTATGAGATAGGAGATTTGGTGAGACTTAAAGATTCTTACGACAAAGTACGTCAACTTGGTTTTGTTGTAGGTATTTCCCCTAGGCTTGTTCACATAAAATCACAGGGAGAAACCCAAGTCGTTCAAGTTTATTGGCCCCAAATAGATGATTATGATTGGGAATATAGCTTTTTTCTAGAAAAATTAAAGCCCGACAGCTTGACAAGAGACGACTGATAGGTTATATTGTAATAAACCGGAGGACGAATGAGAAATTTAAAAGTTGGTGATACTGTTCTTTATCGTTTGGACAAAAAAGAATACACAATAACAAGAGTGAGCAGGGCTGTGATGGTTGGGCCTATCTTTTACTTCACTTTCACAGACGGACAACAGAAGTCTGATGCTAAGAAAAATTACCATTGGAATGAACTGCAACAGAAATGGTTACCAAAGGAGGACAAATGAGTTACACATTTAATCTTGCCTTCTCTTATTTTATGAGAAGACATTGGAACAATAAATTTAGAACCATCCCTGTCTTTCTTAAAGCTCTCCCAGAAGAAATGCTCGGAGAGTTTCTTCATGATGAGATAGGGATCAACAGCATAATCTTATCAAACAATCAAGGACTATCTGAGCGAGAGATGCTTGGGGTTTTGCTTCATGAAATGTGTCATCACATTGTTTATGAAAAGTTTGGCATGGATGTTGAGCCACATGGAAAAGAATGGGTTGCCGAAATGGAAGTGCTTGGGTTTGAAAACCCAGACGAACTGACCGATGGGACTGGCTATTTTAGCGAACAACAATATCAAGAAGTTTTATCAAAATTGGGAGGAGAAATGGATATTTTTGAACACACGGATTCACTTTCGTTATTGAAAGATTTAGAGAAAGAAACAGTAAACTTGGTTTTAACAGACCCTCCTTATATTATCAGTAAAGAATCTGGTTTTAAGAGCGTAAAGAATGGCGTAAAGAGGTTTGCTGTCTCAACAGAGCATGGAGAATGGGATAAAGAACAAAACTTCTCTATGGAAGACCTTGGAGACTCTATAAGAGAGTACTATCGTGTTCTTAAGAAGCACGGAACGGCCATAGTCTTTTGTGATCTTTGGAAGATAGGAGAAGTGCGTCAACTAATGGAAGAAGCCGGATTCAAACAAATAAGACTAATAGAATGGATAAAAACAAACCCAGTCCCTCTTAACTCAAAGAGGAACTATCTCACAAATGCCAGAGAGGTAGCTGTATTAGGCGTAAAGGTCAGCAAGCCCACGTTTCATTCGGAATATGATGCAGGAGTTTATCGTTATCCTATTTGTCATGATAGCGGGAGGTTTCACACAACCCAAAAGCCACTAGCTTTTATGGAGGAGTTAATAAGAAAACATAGCAACGAGGGAGACGTGGTATTGGACACATTCGCCGGAGCAGCAACAACGTTGCTCGCCGCCAAAAATTTACTCCGCGGATACATCGGATGCGAATTGGACCCAGACTACTTTCAAAAAGCAGAAAAACGATTGAACGAAACTATTTAGGACAAGTTAAAAAGGTTCTAAAATATGAAAAAAGAAACATTGTATCGACTTATTGAAGAAGTCATGAAAGAAGACTGTTGGGACGGCTACCAAAGGAACCCTAAGGTGCCCAAGGGTGCTGCGGGTTCTTGCGTGAAGAAAACAAACGAATCAGAAGAAATAGAAGAAGGAAAGATTTGCGACAAGGGTATCGCTTATGTTATTCGAACCGATCCGGGCGGCAAGGACATCAAAAAGGGAAAGGACGGAAAGTTAAAAAACTGGTCAGCCCGTGCAGCACAAATTGCTTCTAAGTATTGTAAAGATCCCGACTATGGCAAAGGCCGTGGCAAGGATGCTAAGAACGAAGAGGTTACGCCCGAAGAAGAGGATGAACTAAAAGACATCAAGGGTCAGCTAGACAAGGCTTCGAAAATGCATAAAGGCCAAGCCGATAGAATCGATAAAATTGTCAAAGAAGAAAAGAAAAACTGCGGCTGCGGTCAAGATCCTTGCAAAACCTACGGTCTCCAAGAAGCAGAAGGGGGCCTAAAGGCTTGGGAAAAAGAAAATTGGACACACTCTGACGGAACCCCTTGTGGTGGTGGAAAGAAAGATGGATCAAACAGTCGTTGCAAACCAGCGTCTAAATGGAAAACAATGTCCAAGAGCGAAAAAGCGGCAGACAACAAAAAGAAAGCAGCAGGAACCAAGAAGGGAAAGCAATACGTAAAATCAAATTATCCGGTCACGAAATCTCACACTAAAAGAGAATCTCTGTATAGAATTATCGAAGCGGTCATCGAAGAAATGAATAACGAACTTGCCGAGGCGGAACTGGAAGGAAAGAAAAAATGAAACTCACAGAAAAGCAGCTTAAAAAAATTATTTTAGAAGA
>Ga0070749_10003540_pt1 | contig 10445 bp, 6 predicted proteins | sample VirMetDEL_Nov_18_FD_75180 | JGI IMG/M metagenome (GOLD analysis project Ga0070749, IMG submission 75180) | Aqueous microbial communities from the Delaware River and Bay under freshwater to marine salinity gradient to study organic matter... | ecosystem: Environmental > Aquatic > Marine > Coastal...
CAAGAAAGTCTTATTCATCTCAACACCACGTGGTAATAACTGGTTCAAGAAGATGTTTGACCAAGGCCAAGATCCTGGTCAACCTAATTATGCCTCTTGTAGAATGCATTACATAGAGAATCCTTATCTGGATATACTAGAACTTGAAGAGGCCAGACGCAGCCTACCAGAACATATCTTCAAAGCAGAGTATGAAGGCTCATTTACTGAGAGTGGTCAGACAGTCTTCTCAGATCTAGAACGTAATACAGTAGAAGTCTGGCCAACAGCACAAGGTAAGGTCTTCTGCGGCATTGACCTTGGTCGAGCCAATGACTGGACAGTAGCCACATTTATAGACTCAAAGGGTCAAGTAGTAGAAGTCTACAGAGACAACAAGAAGGACTGGAGTTATATGACCAACGAGATCCTACAGCTCATCAAGAAATGGAATGCCACAGTAATGGTTGAGGTCAACTCAATTGGTGATGTTATCTTCGAGCAGATCAAACGCCAGTGGTCAGATACGCATCCGTTTATGACTAACAACAAGACTAAGAATGAAATTATTGAAGGCTTAGCAGTAGACCTCAACAATCTAGAAATTGCTATACCATCTGAGAAGCTATTCAGCCCGCTTCTGTTCGAGCTTGGTATTTACGAATATGAATATTCACCGAAGACTAGAACATTGCGATACAACGCGCCACAGTCATTCCATGATGATTGTGTGATGTCACTGGCAATTGCTAACTACAATAGAAAACAAAATAAGACTCTGGGTACCTATGCAGTTGGCGGCCGCAGACTAAAGTAATTTCATTATCCATAGAGAGTATATTTTTATAAAACATACAAATTGAAATATGACGTATCAAGAACTAATCAATGCATTCAAGCAGTTCGCAGCAGATCATAAACAAATCAAGAGCTGGGGTTATGGTCAAATCAGTGACATCGAGCACCCGATCGATCCAGCTACTGGTCAACTCAAGAGCAGAGACTATCCGTATCTCTTCTTGAACCCAACGAACCACACGTTTACTCAGGGTACTGTAACCTACAGATTCAATGCCATTGCTATGCAGCTAACGGACGATCGCATTGATGCCATTGACTTCAGTGGTGTTGATAGTGTCATCAAGGCTCAGAGTGATGCTCAGCAGATTCTAGCTGACTTCTTGGCTTGGTTAGAGTACACAGATCAAATCGATAGTCAGGTTGTGAGAACAACTCAGTTGACTCCATTCAGAGAGAGATTCAACGACACGGTTGCGGGCATGACAGCATCCATCGAGATTCAACTTAGAAACTCATTGGATCTATGTGATGCACCAATCAAGACATATACCTTGGTTTTTGATGAATTAGCACGTACTAATGATGTAACATGTTTTGCTTCAATCACACAGTGTGATCGTATCTTTCCTACATATCAAATTCCGGAACTACCAGCACGTTACAAGATTGAATGGTCTATAGAGTGGGATCAAATTGCACTAATAGGTCAAGATACATTTATTGATACCGCTCAAGATGGAACACCAACAAATAGATTTTTAGGTCCAGTGGCCTTTGAAGATAAAATTGAAACTGGTAAGAAGGCACAATTTAGTGGAGAGTTTGCACTAGATGATATACCACCAGATGACAATGACATCTTCGTTACCTTTGGTCGTTTCCAAGATCAGATTGAAGTACTCAATGCCTTCCAGAATGTAACAGGTCAAATCAAAATATGGAGAATTGACTGATGACCGTAGACGAGTTTGTAGATAGATTAGATGGTCTGACCCAAGGAATTCAGACAAGTCCTGAGGGCAACATGTGGCAGTATGCCATTGAGCGTATCGTTGAGGACTTGCGCACTGAATTGGCAGGCACTCAGTTGGCCACTACTCTGGGTTACCGTATTGAGGGTAGCCTTGTTGGTATCTTGGCAGCTGACTATCTAATGTATCAGAACTACGGTGTGGCTGGAGCTGTTGATAATCGTAAAGGTGCAAGACCCGATGAATTTGCTGATGGCCGTCTACATCAATACGGAACTCGTAAACCACCAGTCGATGTCTTTGCAAGATACACAGATGATCGCAGTGAGCAGTTTGCCATTGCAACCAACATCTACAAGTTTGGTATTAGACCAAAAGGCTGGTTTACCAGACAAGAACTTGAAGACCAATACGTGGCATACGTTGAAGAATTTATAACTAATGAACTCTTGAGAGCATGATAAAGATAAAAGTAAATAATGTAGCATACGAGTTGCCAGAGAGACTGACTATTGAGCAGTGGCAGAAGTGTTCACGTTATGATCTAGGAGATAGAGCAATGTGGCCTACAATTGTAGCCACAGCATTCAACGCACCACTCAATGCATTGACTGACGCGCCTGAGGAAACTCTGGAGCTAGGACTAGGCTTTGTTGTAGAATTACTATCCAGAAAGAGTGAATGCGCCACACGCAATCTAAACGAGTTGACGTTTGGTGACTTTATTGATCTGGATGTGTGGCTAATCGATGGCCTAGACAAATGGCTTCATAAGGTAGCCAATAAATGTGGCCAGACTGAATGGGCCGATGAAGCACTCTGGCTAGCTCATGAAGCTGCGCGCTGGAGAAACTTCATCTACAAACAATACAAGGAACTCTTTGCAATTGGAGAATACGAAGAGTTCAGTGAGAAGTTCGATATAGAACATGTTCCGAATTCTGGCCAAGAGCAGGCCCGTAACTGGATGCAAGTACTCTATGAACTGAGTAATGACAATGTACTCAACATCGATCCGATTACTAATCTACCTCTACTCGAGGCTCTCAACTTTATGGCAATGCGTAAAGAGAGAAAGCAGAAGGAGTTAGAACAACAGAAACAAAACGCAAGAAAACTAAAATTAGCATAATAATATGGCATCACTAATTGGAAATGCAACGGTACTCAATAATGACTGGGGATGGGCCTTTGCAACAAATATCATCGGTCTAACTGGCCTATCGGGAGCCAATCTAAAATACGTAGTACAGATCTATGATCGTATTGGTGTAAATAAATTGGCAGACGTTAGAGTTAGTCCGAATGAAGTCAACAACGCATTTGTAGACATTGCATATATCTTGCAGTCTCAAGTGGGTAGTAAACCAACATTAGAAATTGACTTTCAGGGTACTAAACCTCTACAGACCGGGGTGGCCGAAACTGCAGAGATTCAACTATGGTACGGCGAAGAGGACTCAGCTGGTAACGTTACCATTAGCAATACGGTAACAGGTATCAAGATCTGGCGCTCAAAGATAAACGATACTGATATGGCTTGGCAGTTGGTATCTCCAGCTACAATCAATACTTTTGGTGACTTGCCACACAGTATCTTCTCATTTATTCCACAGACTGCCAAAGAGGGCACGTGGGCTAATGCAGATGAGAAGATCCTCAATCCATATCTACCTGCAGTTAGTGGTGGTGAAACAGCAGACAACTGTACATTTATTCAGGATGAAGCTGCGCCACTCACAGACTTTAGATACTATGTTCCTGCAGGAGATCTTGTAGGAGTACCAGCTAGTTTTAGTTCAACCCTACCAGTCCTAGTCCAAAAGATTACTAAGAACCGTCTAGGCAAGTTGCCGCTCAGAACTATTTCAATCTTGAATGGTGTCAATCGTAATAAAATCATACCGCCACTTAGTTTTGTCAATCAGACTGCTGGTTATTACATAGTTCAGTATAATGGTGCCACTGCCCTGAGTAGTACACTCTACAAGAATACAACGCCAAATGGTGGTGGCCCAAATATTACAATCAATCAACCTAATGCACCTTTTAGTGTATACAATCTACTACATGCTACAATTTATGATAACATGATGAATCTGGATCCTGCATGTACACACTTCTATGTCTACTGGGTTCTGGGTACTGCAGATCCATGTACGATCTCAACACCTGAAGAATTGGGTGTACTCAATCAACCAGCATGGTACCCGGTGCGTTATAACATTGAGGATGCTTGTTCAGACTACAGTCCAATGACAGTACGTTGGTTGAATAGTGCAGGTGGCTATGACTACTTCCAGTTCAACAAGAAACATGACTACACAATCAAGACTGATCGTAATACTTTCCGTGCTAATAAATTTGACTACTGGAAAGGTAGCGCATTCAATGCTCTATCGCTCAACGACCGTGGTGAAAAGGTCTACAGCGAACGTATCCAGAAAGAGATTACACTCAGCACCGATTGGCTCTATGACTACGAGGCAGAGTTCCTTGAGTCTCTGTTCAAGTCGGCGGAAGTGGGTTATATAGATCAAGACAAGACCTATGGTGTCAATCAAGTTCAACAAGTTATTCAGGCTACGATTACTAACAAGTCAATCAAGCAGAAGAGTTACAGACGTAACAAACTATTTCAAATTGAGATTACACTAAAAGGTGCTCATAACATACAATCACAACGAGGATAACCCATGATACAACTCAGAGTCTATGATAACAGTGATCAGTTTTGGTTAGACCTTTACGAAGAGTCACCAATCAAACTGACACTCTCTGTAGAAGACATTACTAATGCAGAGGCAACCAGTACCTTTAGCCGTACTTTTAGAGTACCTAATACAGGCAATAACTACTACTTCTTCAAGACTGCCTTCATGGTCGATGGTATTGACTTTGATGTAACACTCAAGAAGAAGGCTGAAATACTTGTAGACGGTCAGACTTTCAAGCAGGGTCATATCAGACTGCAGAAAGTCTTTGGCAATGAGGACATGAGTAAAGTAGATTATGAGATTGTCTTCTTGGGTGAAACCAGAGATTTCGCAAGTGCTCTGGGTGACAAGCCACTCTGTCAGTTACCACTTGATCTAACACATGCTCTTGATAAAACTAATGTTGTCAACAGTTGGCAAGCATACCCTCAGGGTTTACCAACAGCAGGACTCTTCAACGGCGATGTACTCTATCCACTTATTGACCATGGTAATACTTATGATGGTGGTGTAGTCCAAGAGGCTGAGATCAAAACTGATACAAACAAACACGCTAAATCATTTACGCAGTTTGGTCATCCAGTATATCCAGATAGATTCAAACCAATGATTAGAGCTAAAGCTATCATTGATGCGATCTTTGCACAGACCCCATATACTTATGAATCTAATTTCTTAGATAGTTTTCTCTTCAAGAAACTTTATGTTTCAGCTTTTGGTAATGATACTAGTATTTATGCTGATACAACAGCAACTGATAACCTATTTGAGGGTGAGAGTACTAACTATCTCAATATAAACAGCGGCGGTGTCTACATCGTGCCTATCAATCAGGAGATCTTAGATCCTGCAAATAACTTTGACCCTACAACATATACCTATACAGTACCTGTTACTGGTAGTTATACTTTTAGTGCACAGGCTCTAGTTGATATAATTTCAGATCCAGGCACTGCTGCATTTGCAACAGCAGAACTTTGGCGTAATAATACTGTGGCCAATGTGGGTAATAGTAGTCAGTTTGCAGTTGCTCTCTATACAACACTAACACTAACTGCAGGCGATCTAATTACATTTAGAGTTAGATTTAGCCCAACCACAGATAGAGGTAGTATTGGTTCATATGCTAGTCTTTCAGTACTCAATGCACCTGGTACATTCAATCCAACCGTCAATTTAGACTGTAACTACAAGCAGATTGATTTCTTGAAAGATATACTCACAGCATTCAGACTGGTTATTGCGCCAGTCAGGGATGATCCATTCAAATTCAAGATTGAACCCTGGAACAACTATATTGCTTCAGGTCAGATCTTTGATTGGAGTAATCGTTTGGATCGTAATAAAGATGTGCAGCTCGAGCCACTCTTCCTTCAGCAGAGTGATCGTATTGAATTCAAGTTTTCGGAAGATGAAGACTGGCTCAACAAGTATACCCAAGATTCATACAAAGAGGTTTATGGTCAGCTCAACTTTGAAAGTGGTTCAGAACTACTAAAAGGTACACGTGACATCAAAACAGGATTCGCGCCAACACCAATGCTTCAAATTCAGGGTGACGATGCAACTAGTTCATGGGTAATACCACAGGTACATGCACATGATACCGATGAGAATATAACAACACATAATCCTATCCGTCCTAAAACTAGATTACTCTTCTACACTGGTTTACATAATACTACAGAAGATTGGTATTTTAGAGATGGCGGTACAACTCAATCATATATTCAATGGCCTCTAGTTCACTATCAGGAAAACTGGCCACCACAAGCAAATGATCTCAATGTAAACTGGGCTCGTTGGTTTGGCTATTATAATCTAGAAGGACAGCTAAGCGGTTATAGTCCATTTGCAGGTCAGTCACTTTACGAAAGATACTGGAGTAGATATATCGCATCGCTCTATAATAAGTTTGGTCGTCGAATGACAGCTACATTTATTCTGGATCACCTGGATCTAGTTGATCTTACCTTTGACGATATAATCTTTATTGATGGTGCATACTGGAGACCTGAGAAAATCGTGGATGCACCAATTGGTGAGAGAGGTCCAGTAAAAGTACAACTAATCAAACTAGATGCTTTCAAACCAAGTGATCGTCGTGATCCAGAAGTATGGTATTATTATAATATAAATCTAACAGACTGTTCATCACAGGTTGCTGGTAGACTTGTACTACAGTCACCAATACCACTCAACATTGGCGATATAGTTTCAGTAGTAGGTAGTTCAGATTGTTATGTTGTGACTAACAATGCAGCTACTACAATCTATGATTTTGTCTTGGCACAAACTTGGGGCACCTGTGAGGATTGCTTAGGAAGCGAGGTAGAGACCAGCATCTATATAGCTAACAAGTGGACTGATGATTGTCTAGGTATAGAAGCAACTAGTCTGATCGTAGATAGTCCAGGTCCACTCAACATTGGTGATACTGTACTATTGCAGAATACATTAGGCTGTTGGTATATCTCTGGTATTAGCCAACTAGCACCACAAGATACTGTGGATGCAATTAGTCCAGACTGTGATACTTGTCAAGGTAATCCACCGCCAACAGAATATTATTACTTAGGTACATCTTGTCTTGATGGTAGCGGAACTGTCTATACTATTGTCTCTACTCAGGCAAATCTATTAGGTCGTTCAGTTACATTACCAGGTGTTATAGGTTGTGTTAGTGTTGAGGACATTACTGGTATTACTCCAGGTGCACTAACACCAGAATCAACATATCTCACTTGTGAAGAATGTGAGCAGTCAAATCCAACTAACTACGTATTGGTAAGCTGTGGTATAGATATAAAAACTGGATTTCCACCAACAGTCGTAGCCAATAATGCTAATGGATGTCCAATCCCATCACCTGGTGCTTTGGTTAGAGTATTCGGAGAACCTGGTTGTTGGACTATGGAGGACTACACTGACGATCCAGCAACGGCTACATTGGCTTGTCAATCAGCTGGTCTGGATTGTGTTGAGTGTCAGACTCTAAACCCTGTGTATAGAGTTGTCAACTGTCAAACTGGAGTAACACTCTACGTAGAAGCATACGCACCTCTTAGTATCGGTGATGCTGTTCAGTTAGTAACCTATACAGGTTGTTACGAAGTTGCTGCACAAACTGACGTATACCATCCTCAAGATGCTGTGACAACTGTTTATGGTAACTGTGACATCTGTATTGAGCAACTCTAATTCAATAGGATAGCCCAGTATATTTTTATAAAAATAATATCCACATAGATGGCAAATGACATCAAAATAACATTCTCAATAGATGGCATCCAGAAAGAGGTTGCCTCTGTTGAAGAATTACAGAAAGAGCTGGATAAAGCCAGTAAATCAGCTAAAAATTATGCCAATAGTACTGAAGATGCTGCAGATGCAACTGCTGATCTAGGTAAAGAAGCTAAGAAGGCAGATAAAGAGACTGGTTTTCTTGGTGAAAAATTCAAGGGTATCAAAGAAACCTTTGGCAAACTCAAAACAGATGCTAAAGGTGTAGCTGAAGGTTTCGTCAATTTCTCAAAGGGTTTAGGTCTTTCAGCTAAAGCTTCAAAAGGCCTAGCAGTTGGTCTGAGCGCATTGGGTATACCTCTGCTACTCGCAGCGATTGCAGCCCTAATAGATTACTTCAAGAACTTTGAAGGCGCAGCCAAGCTCGTTGAAAAAGCTCTGGCAGTAGCTGGTGCAGTTATTCGTCAAGTAACTGAAGCTATGATTGCACTAATCAACTTAGATTTTGCAGGGGTCAAAGAAGCACTTGGTGGTATTGGTGATGCAGCTAGTTCTGCTGCTAAAGGTGTTGATGAACTCTTTGCATCTCAACGTGCACTTGAAGCACTAACCAAAAAACAGGTTATTGAGAATGCTAAACTACGTCAGTCGATTGAAGCTCAGAAGAAAGTACTTGAAGATACTACACTAAGCTATGAGCAGAGAATGGCAGCACTCAAAGAGGTCAACAAAGACACCGAGCAACTTGCCCAGAATGAGATTGAACTAACTAAAGCTACTCTACGTAATCTACAGGCTCAAATTGCACTTGAGAATAACTACGAAGAACGTATCCGTCTTGAGCAAGAGATTGCACAGACACAGGCTGACCTCATCAACAGTCAGACCGAATTGCAGAATATTCAGTATGATGCTGCTAAAGTAGAACGTGAACTTACACAGCAGAGAGCAGACGAACAAGCAGCAGCCGCTCAGAAGGCCCTAGAGATACGTAAAGCATACTTGCAGCAACTTACTAGTCTGGAACAAGCTAACGAACTTGCCAGAATTGAGGATGAAGATGAGCGCGCCAAAAGAAGCCTGGAGATACAGCGTGAGAATGCTATCAAAGAGATCCAGGAATCAGAATTTAGTGCAAAGCAGAAACGTGAACTAATCAAGGCTATCAATGAATCATACGACCTACAAGAAGAGGCTAGAGTAGAAACTCAGAATGAGAAGATAGCTGAGAAAGAACGTCAAGCTGGTGAGAAGTTACTACAAATCAGAAATGAACTTGCACTCTTACAGGAGACCAATGATCGTGCCAGACAAGAATTACAACTTCAACAACAAGAAGAGGCAGCACTCAAAGCCGTTGAAGATCTAGAGAATAGACTAGAACTTGAAGAAGCTATTCGTGAAAAGTATAGACTTCTGAGAGAAGAGAACGAGAGAGTTGCTGAAGATAAAATCAAGGAGATCTTGAGTGGTACCGTTGATGGTGAAGAGCTAGATCCTTTTGCTCAGGCTGAACAAGAACTCCAGTTACAACAAGATACTCTAATGAAAGAGCTTCAACAGCTCGGAGCATCTGAACAGCAGAAGCAAGCCCTACTAGAGAACTTCAAGAAGAAGCGTGAGAATCTTGCACTTGAAGAGGCCAAGTATGAAATGGCACTCAGAAGACAGGTAGCTGATTCTAATCTACAAGTAGCCAGTCAAGCTCTAGGTGCTATCTCAAGTCTGGTAGGTGAAAATACAGCTGCAGGTAAAGCCGCTGCGATCGCCGCCACAACGATAGATACATATCTTGGTGCACAGAAAGCGTATACCTCACAGCTTCTACCTGGTGACCCAACGTCACCTATTCGTGCTGCTATTGCAGCTGGTGTAGCTGTTGCTGCAGGTATTGCTAATATCCAGAAGATCGTCTCAACTCCAACTCCTAAAGGTGTTGGTGGCGGAGGCGGAGGTGGTGGAGCTGCCGGTGGCGGAGGCGGAGGTGCTCGTCCAAGCGCACCGAACATACCTACGTTTGATCCTACGGCCGCAATAGATGCCGCTGCGGGTCAACCTGGTGCACCAACTGCAACTGTAGAACAGACAGGAAGCCAAGCCACAGCGCCAATCAAAGCCTATGTGGTTGCAACTGATGTAACTAGCGAACAAGAAGCTAATAAGAAAATAGAAGACCTGAGCAAATTATGATGAATAAAATTGTAGAGCTAATCATCAAACTTGATGATATTGAACTAGAAGGTACTGGTGTTGACGCAATTGCACTAGTAGAAAACCCAGCTATTGAGTTAGACTTCTTAGCATTCAAACAAGAACGTAACTGGTTTGTAGATAATGAGGGTATGGAAAGCTTCAAGACCTTCATGGATACGAATCAAGATCTATTCAAGAAGCCAGGTGGTGGACCTGCTGGTGACGGTGGAGTTGACCATGGAGCTCAAATGAGGCTCTTAGAGCAAGCCGGTATCTCAACTGAATATCCCTTTGGCTATTGCTTTCAGATTGCTCAGTTTGTTTTCTACGCGCTTGGTGGATATGAATCTGATTGGGATCTAATGTGTATCAAAGGCATGAAGTACCAGGTTGCTGACCATGACTTCCAGAGCACACACTGGTTTGTTCAGAATAAGAAAACAGGTAGAATTGTTGATCTAAGTGCAGAGCAGTTTGACGGAATTCTAGACATCAACAAGTATTACGGAGAGGCTCGCAGAGCTAATCTTGGATTTCCATA
>Ga0070749_10003541_pt1 | contig 10445 bp, 18 predicted proteins | sample VirMetDEL_Nov_18_FD_75180 | JGI IMG/M metagenome (GOLD analysis project Ga0070749, IMG submission 75180) | Aqueous microbial communities from the Delaware River and Bay under freshwater to marine salinity gradient to study organic matter... | ecosystem: Environmental > Aquatic > Marine >...
AACCAGCTCTTTTACCATATTCATTCCATTTAGCAGGAAACTCTTTAACTGTATAACCTTTTTCCTTAGCGTATTTTTCACCTAAAGAATCAGCCCCTCTAGCCTTACCTGAAACTATTTCAACATCGTCAGTGTTATTTATTAAAAGATTGTCCAATTTTTCTTTTAGTAATTCATAGTCGTTAAATTCACGACCACCAGCAACAATTAATCTCATATCCCACTTCAACTATCCTCTGTAAATGTAATATTTAAGTCTAAGTACTCTACCGACCTAGTTGGGGTTATTGTAATGTCTTGTACGTATCTATCGTCCTCAATCTTCCAATCACCCACTTCGACATTGTTGTGTTCCCCCATAACCTCGTCGAATAATCTATGAGCTTCAGAACCCATAAGAACCCAATTAGCTGAACCTCTCGTACTATTCCTATGTATTTGATTGGATATTTCGTTTATTCGGTCCATTAACTCACGTTGACTGAGTTCTACTGTATCACTAGTTGTACCTGTAATATTTTGACCACCTAACACGACAGTTCTAGAAGCAGTAACGGTGTTATTTACACCACCAACTATCGTACCGTAAGGTGAGATGGTCCATTTAGGTTCTACTAAATTATGTTTCTTTATGTTCTTTTTTGGTTCCATTATAGACTTCTCATCTTAGCCTGAGTTAAGACATTAGCCATATCCCCGATAATTCTATCAACCTCAATCATACTAACAGCTACAATAGATTTAACATCAATTAGTTGGTAGGGAGGCATCATATTACCATCTTCATCAGGTTCCCAAAAAAGTGTACCCATAGGTCCTAACTTATCTACCTCAACAACTTCAATCTTTTCATCACCAACTCCACCACCATCAGAGATTTTTTCACTAACCTCTACATAGAAAATAGAACAAATTTCAGTTGAAGCTCCTGGTGATACATAAAAATCTTTTAAGTGATTCATGTGGTCTACTTTATAACCCATTTCCTCAATGATTTCACGTTTTAACGCTTCTTCAGGTTTTTCACCTTCAATATCTAAGGAACCAGCAACAATCTCAACCATATCACCTTCAACAGCGGCTCTAAATTGTTTTACAAAAAGGTATTTTTCTTTTTTCGTATCGTATACAATAGCCGCAACACCGTTAGGCCTTTCATAAATTTCTCTAGTATATACTTTATCCTCATCTTCTACTTTATACTCTAACATTTTAAAATAACCCTCATATAAAGGTTTTTTATCTACTACTTTAGCTCCTTCTTTTACTGTGTTCTCCATATCTTAAATTATTTAATTGGTGGTGTACTCATTGTTGAATCCATACCTCTTTCCGTTGTACCATCAACTTTACTTTCTTTAATAACTTGTGTTTGTTTTTCTAATTCTTCAGCTACACCAGCATCTAATTTTTGTCTGAATTGTTTAACGAAAGCATCTTGTTGTGCTTTAATCCTTTGATTTCTAGCTTGAACTCTTTTTCTGTGGGCTTTCTCACCACCTCTTTTTTTACTTTTTCCCATTTTAAATAAATTTATGTGTTGTAATATCTATATCCATGTATTTAACAGTGTCTTTAAGTACCTTCTCAAATTCTTCTTGTTTTATACCTTTAATAACCAAATCACTTCCAAACATACTAAGCACTTTAATACAAGTAGGAACATTGATTTCTAGTATTGTTCCATCATCATTTTTTCTAAAATAACGATTTGTTTTAATTTCTTGGACGTGGTTTCTCATCGGGTCACCACAATAATCAAACTTTACTTCTACCCAATATTCCATGAGTTAAGTATATATAACTTAGTCTTGGGAGTAAATGGCTTTTGGGAATCTTCTTTTAACGTAATTCATCCAAAGATTAAATAAATCTTCAGCTTCTTTTTTGGTTATGTTGTTTAAAGCTATTTCGTTATCTAAATCCTCTATGATAACCTCATCAATAGGTCTTCTTTGTAACTGAGCTCTTCTATAGAAACCTTGTACCATAGCAGGTATTTCGTCTATTTTTGAATGGTGTTCGTATGTTGTTTCTTCATTTGTTTCTGGTATAGGTTCAGGTCTATCACCAATACCGAAATGCTGCAATACGTGTTCCATTTCGTGTCTAACATCTTCCTGTAGTTTATAGTATAAATTTTGGTAGTGTTGTTCTTCGTATTCAGGGTCTAAAGATATATTTATTTCAATAACATCCTCTTCATCTATTTTATAGGATTCTACTTTAAATTTACCTTCTTTACGTATAATATTCGTCTCAACCGAGAATGAAACACCAATATTCTTTACTTCATATTCCTCATCACCATTTAAAGCGTATGGTAATGTTAAACTAACCATTTCGTCCTGTGGGTAATCTTTAGTTTTTTTAACCACAGTCATAACGTCCTTAACTATTTGACGTACCACAACACCGAATCTAGGTGTTTTCCAACCCTCACTTATTATAGTTTTACCCATACTTCTTTTTCGTTCATTAAAATGGCTTCTTCAACTGAATGTATAGGTTCACCTGTTGAAGCTATAATAAAATTTTTGTGTCCTTGTCTTGGGTTGTATCTAACCAATTCCCAACCATCTACATTATAGTTCTGACCACTAGAGACATGTTTACCGACAGCTCCAGCGTGAACATTTTTAGCTTTACCTTCACCACCAAACTCAACAGGTAATACTTCTTTATTACCTCTCTCACCAACAATAAACTTAACATCTTTTAAGTGAATGGATGTGTCGTAACCAATTACTTTACCACCTGTAGCTCCACCAGCTTTTTTAATTGAGAAGTATGGTGGTGCATTTAAGTTTCTATGTACATAAATTTTATTATCGTAGTCCCTATGGTCTCGCATATTTAGGTCTCTACCAGTTCCACCCCAATCGTTAGACTCTTTCAATATTTTTTTAATTAAATTTCTCATCACCAATTTATTTTTACCTCTTCAAAATCAAATTCATCTTCTGTTTCATACTCATCCGTGTCATCATACCTCTTTTCATTTTCTTTTTGTAAATACCTTCTAAACGATTCCATAGTAAAATAACCTTCTACCCATTGTTCACCAGTATCATGGTCATTATAAACCACTCTATAGACTTTTGGTATTTCACCTCCAGCCCATTCAAAATCATTTTCTTTCAATATTTGTTTAATTAAATTTTTCATTTTTTTAATCCTCTGTTCGTTCAATGCTAGTGGTTTCATACCATTGATAATCTTTCATACCAACTTCTTCTTCGTCATAAGCCATATAACGATGTACATTACCCAAATCCATAGATTCATATATCTCAGTAGCCTCTTCTTCGGTATGAGCATCTATATACATCTCCATTCTATATGTTATACGATAAGTGTTTAATTTTGCTGGAACATCTTTTGTCCACCCAAAATCATCAAACTCTTCTTTTAATATTTTTTTAATTAAGTTTTTCATTTTGGTAAATTTACTTTAACAGCGTGTTCAACACCAAATTCATCGAAGTACGTTACCTTCCAATCTTCTACAGTAGCGTCTTCTTGGTAATATGAGTCATACTCTCTAAGACCATAATCCATTAGTTCATCATTCAACCATTCCCAAATGTAATCTCTTATTTGGTCACTATCCTCTTCGATAGTCCAACCCTCTTCTTCCATGATATTTCTGATGTTCTTATTATCTTCAGGACTTAAAACCCATTCTTCACCCTCTAACCAAGCATCCGCCAAACCCCAAATACCTTCTCTATAATTGTTTTGTAACCAACTAAGTATCTTGATGTGTCTTACTAACATATCCAAGTACCTTGTTGGGTCATAGTTCATCCAATTTGGTATCCAAGTCCCATGGTCCTCACCAACACCATGATGTACATGAAGTCTATATTGGTTTTTAGGATTTTGTACTTTAAGTGGTTCACCAATCTCTAAGAAAGGAACCGTATCTTTAGCAACCCAATCAAAATCTTCTCTAAGTATTTTTTTAATCGTACTTTTCATTTAGTAATCTTTATACATATAAATATATGATTACAGTGGGTTTATTTAAACACGTTCAAATTTATGTAAAACGTACACCAAATAACAAAACATGACCAAAACATTTAATATTGGTATTTTAAAAATTATAGATAGTCTTTTATACCTTTTATCATTACCTGGCATTGTTAAATCAAGTGTAAGACCCTTATGCATAAGATAATGACTTATCGGGTAAGATAATATGATTGGTAATATTATTTTAATTATTAAAAACATGTATTTTAGCATCCACTTCTTTTAATTCACTCCAAGTACCTAAATACGTAATAGCTCTAACCTTTCTATTGTCAATCCAACAGTATTCTTCACCATCTTTGATTCTAGGTTTGTCTGTTACTAACCCATGGTAATTAAAACCGTGTTCTTTTAACCAAGTTTCTGTTACTTCCCTATCTTTAGATTCTCTGGCCGTAAAAAACGTTATATGATGACCTTCATCAAACCACTTGTTTATGATTTTTTTAGCCTCACTAAAAGGTTTAGCTGTTGAGTATAGGTGTGAATCTTCATTTTTTATATCATCACAAATAGTACCATCTATGTCTATTAAGAATACTTTTCTAACCATTGCGTATTTATTAAATATTTATATTATATGGATAATTTAAACATAAACTTATTAGTAGAACAAGTATACATTAACGGCCAAGTAAATAGAATTTACGAAGGTATGTTAAATGAGAGTGAACGAGTAGATTCTGAAGACGAATCTATTGTTAAAAGTACTATGAAAGAAATGGGACTAGCTTCTTCATTTATCTTTCAGTTCGGTACAGGTATTGGGGCTTTTATGAGACCAGTTACGGAATTGTTAAATAATAGAGGTTTTTCACTTACCAAAGAAGAAATAGCTTTAATCCTTATAACATCTTTCGCTATTATGTTGACCCATTCAAAAGTAGAAATTGGTAGACTTAGAGAGGCTGTTAGAGATAAAGGCTTAGATAAGTATTTAAGTGACGTAACCAAATTTATATTCAACACCAAAAAACTTATGGCCGCCATTGGTGAGAAAATTGGTAGGGTTGTTCATACTTTATCAGACGTTTTAGGTTTTACTTTTATGTTAGTACCAACTATGAACATATTAAAAGACGTGATAAATAACCAAGGAATAACACCTGACAATTTAGGTCAGTTGTTTGGTGGTTTAACTTTAGCTGCTGGTAGTTATGGTTTAAAATCAATTATCACAAAAATAATGAATAAATTAAATAAAAAGGGGTGATAAACACCCCCTTTTAGTTTTTATTGGATTCTTTCCATCCAAACTCTAACTTTAGTCGCCACATCAAACATATCGTGGAACTCAACATTATTTATAAATCCATCATCAACAAATGTTTGTGATACTTGTCCTGAGTAATCACTTGGACCAACTGTGTTAAATCCATATAAGTCTAAAGATTTCATATTGTTACCGATTACACCACTTAATGTATAACTTCTAGGTGTCCCACCGTTTATAGTGTATTGATTTGGTGAAATAAAATCTAGTGTATCGTCAGGGTAAACATTAGCGAAACTACTCAAATAACGTGTCACAACCCATCTTGTACCTTCTAGGTTAGTATCAGAACCATTACCACTTGGAGATTGCCAAACACCACCATAAGTCCATCCATATGGTATATTAGGTTGGCAATTACTACAAGAACCACCAGCTGGCACAAAAGTCAACTCACTATAATAGTTATAGTTGGTGTTACCGTCACTTTCATAAGCATCATGAAATATAACTGTAACAGATTCGTCACTTATATGTGTTGGTGTGATTGGTCTTGATGTGCCACCTGGTAAACCTATAACACTATAAGTACCGTTGTAAAGAGTATAATCCCAAGTATCGCCACCATTTAAAGTAAACGTACCATCTTGAAAGTACCATGAAGTAAAATTTTGTTTAATTGTATCCATTTGAACATTTGTGTTCACACCAAAAATATGTGTATAAACCTCATTAGTGTTAGCATCAAAATAATCATAAACCGTCTTGGTTTGGTCGTCCATATTTTCCACATAAACCCTACCTTCAGATAAAACCCAAAGTACACCCTCAAAAGGGGCATCGTTTTGAGTAATGACGTTGTTGTTGTCTATCGTAGGTATAATTTCTTCCTTCTTACATGAAGAAAAAAATATTGTAACCAAAAACAATGATACCGATAATATATTAAAGATTTTTCTCATAGTGTGTATATTTTTTAGAAGTTATATGTAAATATAGTGAAACATATTCGTTTGGCAAAATATTTATTAAAAAAAACACACTCATGGTAGAAGTGTCAAACATACGGAAATTTCTTACCATTCTCAATAAGAGAATAATATCACAACAATTAAATTTTTTTAGTAATGGACATCGTAAGAATAATCTTAAATGGTTATGGGTGCGAAGTGGCAAGAGGCATCATAACAAGAGAACAGTACAATCAAATAGAGAATTCTGAAGCTCTTGATAATATATGGGTTAAAGGCTTGTATAAAAAATTAGGAAAAAAATGGGAAAGAATAGATTTACAACAAGATTTTGGAATAATAAGTGGGGATTTAATTATAACGGTTAACGAAGAAGAGATATTAGATTTACCGACATCGGTATTAGAAACATTAAAATTTAACGATAATTTTTTAGAAAAAGAAAAATACAAATATCCTAAAACAAAAGACGTAGTAATGACAACTGTACAACACCAATCAGGTACTATAGCTGACATAATGTTTATTGTAAATGGGGAATTTGATATAAATAAACTTAAATTAGTTACAAAAGATATTCACAATGAAGATAATAAGGTTATTATTGAATCACTAATATCTGAGATTTATTATGATGGCCAACCATTACCTTTTGGTGGTTCAGAAACAGAATTGAGGATGTCTAACATTTATTTTGATTTAGATTAAGTATGAGAAGAGATGATAAAGTTTTAGTAACAAGTTATAACCCACCACTAGAAGGAAGAGTGGCAGACACATATATAGTACCTATTCGTAATATATACGAACAAGAACTAATTAAGAAATACCCTAATGGTGTACCAATGGTTGAGGTTATAATTGAAAGTAGTGGAAAATTACAAGCTTATGTGCAGGACGTAGTGAAGAAGGTGTAAAAACCTTCTTCCTAATCCTCAGATTTTTTCCTACTAACGTACTTAGCCTTATCTTTTTCTTTACGTCTTTTTACTGATGGTTTTTCATACTCTTTTAAACCATTTAGTTTTTTCATTTGACGTGTTCTAATAATCTTGCTCTTATAGTCTTTAAGAGCTTTTTCAATTTTACCTTTTTTAACTTCTACTATAATCATATAATATAAATATTAAAAAAATTCAATATCTAAAGGATTTACATTGTAGGTGTTAGTACCTCTTAAGGTCCTATGACCATCTTTTAACCATTTAGACCATTTATTATCACCTATCTTCATAGATTCAATAAACTCCTCTTCTGTTAAATTTTTACCAGCTAAATAATAACATAATTTAAAAGCTATACCCCTATTTTTATTTAGTGGTCTTAGGTTTCCTTTTTCAGGGTATCTACCGTAGTGTTGTTTAATATTAAAACATTTTTCACTTTTATCAGATTCCTTACCAGAACCAACCCAATAATAATTTTTATTAGTTTTAATACCTATTTCAACAGTTGAACCAACTCCATCTATTTCTATGTGAAATATCCTAGATAAACCATTTTCAACATTACTTGAATACCCACCAACACAATGACCCATTTTATAACCTTCTTGTTTTAAATCTAAAGGTGTTAACAGTTCGGTTACATAGTTCTTATATTTAAAACCACTTAAATCATATGGTTCACATAAAGGTTCAGACAATCTAGACTTCTCTTTATCAATCAACTCTATGATAGTTTCTTCATTTAATTCTATGTCCTCAGCATTTTCTAAAGCTCCTACCACCCATTCACCTTCTTTTTTAATAAAAGTTTTTAATAAACGTAGTTTTTCGTATTGTTCTTGAAGGTTTTTACATTTAAAAAACAAACCAACCAATCTTCTATGTTCAGAAAAGAAGTTCTCAATCTCTACCATATGTTTAAAATCAAAATCACAATCATAATAATCGTCATTAGCTATTAAACATTTAGATAAGTAAGAATTGTAGGTGTGTATCTCTTTGGAGTATATGTATTTTGTTTTAGATTCGTTTGAAAACAAAGTACCTTCCTCAAGTCTTTTGAATCTTAAAATCTTATCTATTTTTTTAACCTGTGACTTCTTTTTAGGTCTGTATAATAACTCCCAAACTCTTTTAAGTTCGTTTATTCTAAAATAACCAACATCTATATAATCACAATAACCTTTTACTGGTTCACAAGACCATAATTCGGAAATCTCAGGGTTTACATAATTTGGTGCATTATAGTCAATCCCAAAATAATCTTTAGGTTTTTCTTCAAAAATAGTTCTTTTTAAACTAAAATAATTATCTAAATCAATCATTTTACTAAAAAACTTACCTTTTTCACTAACCATAACATAAGTTTTTCTATACTTCACGTATTTGTCGTAAGTTTCTTTACCGATTAGTTTACCATATTCGTCTGTTCTAGTGGCTTGGTATAGATATTTAAGTTCCGTATCAAAATCACAATAACATGTACCATTATACTGTATTGTTTTTTTGATAAGTCTGATTGCTGTATGTAACGGTGTGTAAGGAACGTCAACCATAAGTTGTTTTGTTCTTAAAAACTCTTTATATGGTTTTGTGTAATGTAACTTTTTGGTTTTTAAATCAATCCCAGCTTGGCAATTATTTATATCAAAACCCCTTAAAATTATATCGTAATCAGATTCAAAGTTTATCTTACCATAATCAACATTTTGGCTTACGGGTATACGTCCTTCTTCAGGTATAAACCTTTCTTGTGTAATTCCATTACCCCTAACCACAATACAAGTAACGTTATTTAATTTACCATCTCTTTCTGAGTTTAAAACCCTATAATAAGTCCCGTCACGTTCTACATAGACATGTCCATAATCATCATTAAAAATATTTAAATTTAGAGTTATTGGTGGGTTTAACGTTTCATCTACACCATCAACCACTTTAACTTCTTTATCAGTGACTAGTTTAAAAACATCAATATCGTTTACCTCAATTAAGTTTGGGTTTCCTGTGTGATATAAACCAAATAAAGTGTTAGCGACAGAACCACCAGCTAAAAATCCTTCTTCAGGTAATTCAATATGTTTAGATAAAGTGTTTAAAACAATATCAACAACTTTTGGGTCCTTAAGGAATTTTTCAATACTCATATATTATTTAGAAAAAGATTAAACAAAAAAAAGCCCACCTAGGTGGGCTAATAGGGCCGACTTGGATTGGGTTATCTTTTGTCTAGCCTCCACCACCTTGTTTTACTAAACAAGGAAACTAAAAATCGTGTTTAACTGTGGTAACCAACACACCAAAATCATCCCCATTACCGTTTGGTGTCACAGAAATATCCACATCGTTAGTGATTAAATATTTGAAGAATTCTTTAGCATCTTCTTTTAAGTCTTGATAACCAAAACCTACCGATGTAGATAAAGTATCTTTAAAATGTTTTCTTTTAAATTGGATTACCTTAACCGTTTCACACATTTGAGCTTTATCCATTCTTTTCTCAAACTTATCAATTTTCTTTTGTACGTTCATTGTTTTGTGATTTAAATTCTTAACTAGAACAAATATATAAAAAATATTTTATTCTATCAAACCATTCTTTAAAATTAAAAAAGGGTCGTGAAACAACAACCCTTTTCATTTAGTGGACCAAGAGAGATTCGAACTCTCGTGTTGTCCAATTGTCAATAAGTCTTCTACATGTTTAGGATAAGATTTTCTAACCTTCCAAAATACAGAGTTCCCTTATTACTGTTCGGTTTACTCAGAACTAATCTTCAGTTACCTCTTTTTAGGTAGAGATTACACCTTGGTTCCGATTCTGTATGACCTTACTGTTTTATCCTTATCGGTGTCAGGTAGTAAGGGGATTCATCCTAAGTCTGATTAGGCGAATACTGCAACACCATCAGTAGCGTAGTTACCAACAGTTGCATCTGCTAAAATGTCTCCATTTAAATTGTCAATACGTGTATTTACGTGATAGTATTATTTCACGACATGCTTACACATTACATCTCATTGTCAGTCAATTCCATTTTGGCCCATAAGTCAAAGAACACTTTTAGTCGGTTACGTTACTAGTGTAAGAGGCTTTACCGACCCTTTGTGTTATACAAATATAGTAATAAATATCTGTTTAGACAAGAGCTTTATTAAAAAGCTGAATAAGAAAGTTCTGTAGCTCTTTTTTCTAAATCAACCATCTCAGCTTTTAAAGCATCAATCTTTTGTTGTTGGTCTGGTTTTGGTCTAATATCCGTCTCTAATTCT
>Ga0070749_10003544_pt1 | contig 10440 bp, 13 predicted proteins | sample VirMetDEL_Nov_18_FD_75180 | JGI IMG/M metagenome (GOLD analysis project Ga0070749, IMG submission 75180) | Aqueous microbial communities from the Delaware River and Bay under freshwater to marine salinity gradient to study organic matter... | ecosystem: Environmental > Aquatic > Marine >...
GATCAGCCTCTGCACTAATGCCTGACTTTTCCGTGATAGTACCGGAGCGATATGCCGACCCCCGCACCCCCCCCTGAGCGAGGCACGTACCTCTCACCTATATACATAAGGATCTGCTCATAAAATCACCTATTTTTCGCTATGTCACAGGTGTCATACTAGTAATTCTGGCCCTTTTTTTGTCAGAAAAGGCCCTAGGAATCCTAGTGGTGCATATATTTTTGGCAATTTTTGGCATTTCTTCTTAAATTACTGATTTTTATGCGAAAAAAAACTATGTCATACGGAAAAACCTGTAGACATGTTCGTGTCAAGGGGGTAGTATCTCTATAATCCGTGGGGATTTACTACCTAGGACTCTTCTAAGCCTAGGAATCTCCTAGGCGGTTTCTTTTCTAGGAGCTGTCAACTTCTCTTCTGTGTATTTTCTCGCCAAGACCCTTTTGATTAGGGCCTTGGCTCATATATCTGCTTAGGATTTATCTAGTTAGTACCGTCTAGGAAGTTCTCTCTAGATGTTCATAGATATTCCTATAGTTCTTTGGGGTAATTTAATGGCTACCAGTATTAGTTCGGTAACACAGCGAGGGACTTCCGAGCCGTTCGAGCTTCAGGTTGCCCGTGGGCAGATTGCCCTGCATGAGCCACTCTTTAAGTATGGCTACAATCCGTTAATCATTAACGTGGAAGAGACAATCTGGGACGTGGGTGGCACATACAGCTTCATTGCCACCGCCGCGCCGTTGGTTGTCACCAGCGCTTCGGGCGCAACAGATGCCGGAGTCACCGGTGTTGTCCAAGGTCTTGACTCAAACTACAACGAAATCTCAGAAGCCTTTACCCTCAACGGTTCTGGCACCTACACCACAGAACTGAGCTTTTACCGAGCACACCGCGCCTACATCACCGGAGCTTCAGCACCGGCTGGCAACATTAATTTCACCATCGGGGCGACCACCTACGCCAGAATCACAGCCGGCGAGAACCAAACCCTCATGGCCGTTTACACCGTCCCTGCCGGTAAAACACTTTATGTGGGCGCTAACACCGCCACACATGGCACCGATACCTCAGGCGCCTTCATAACGGTAAGATTTAAGGTGAGAAACGAGGGGAGTGTGTTTCGCACCGCCACCAAGATTGACATGATCGGCGGCGAAATCCTGTTCCCCTACCAGTTTCCGCTGAAGGTGCCAGAGAAAAGTGATATACAGTTCACGGCGATCTGTAATAAAAACCAGAACAACGCGATTGCCGCCACTATTGACGGCGTTCTAATCAAAGAAGGCGGGTCATTAGAATGAACCAGTATGGCGGGCTTGACGCCCTGATGGCGCTCAGTCAAATGTCACCGGAGCAGTTCCAGACCGGCCTTGACCGCATGAGCCAAATCCAACAGCGCTATACGCCTCAGACTCAACAGCCCACAATGACTCAGACCAACGACGCTGAGGGCGGCTTTGGCACTGGCGCCAACCCATACACACAGCCTTATTACCAGCGGCAGTTCGGCCAAGGCTACCAAGCTCCCGGCTACTATGGACGCTCATTCATGCCAATGACCGGCGGACTGTATGGTCAGGCCAGAAACCCCTATAGCATGGGCAAAGGGGGCGCGATGCCGTCTTATGGCACAGGGAAGGGCGGATACTTCTAATGCGGAACTACCGCAAGGAGTATGAAAACTACCACTCCAAACCCAAGCAGAAAAAGAACCGAGCCAAAAGAAACGCGGCAAGGGCCGAGATGGAGCGCGAAGGCAGGGTTAGAAAGGGCGATGGCAAGGATGTGGCCCACAAGAAGCCGCTAGCAAAGGGCGGCAGTAACAAGCGATCAAACCTAAAGGTGGCGTCAAAGTCAAAGAATCGCTCGTTTAAGAGGACAAAATCAGCCGGGATGGCGTAAATGTCAGAGCTAATAACGCCCCAGCTAGCCAAAAAGCTAAAGGGCGCATCTCCCGAGGTTAAGCTACGGGTTGCAGAGCAACTCAGGCGAATCGAGGAGCAACGAAAAATTGAAAGCGCACAAACCTCTTTTATGGGGTTTGTTGGGCATATGTGGCCGGCCTTTATTGAGGGCAGGCACCACAAGATCATGGCGGAAGCCTTTGAGAAGATTGCTCGAGGCGATCTAAAGCGGCTGATCATTAATATGCCGCCCAGACACACCAAGTCTGAATTTGCTTCTTACTTGTTACCGGCATGGTTTCTGGGCCAGTATCCCGGCAAGAAAGTGATTCAGACGGCGCACACCGCCGAATTGTCGGTAGGTTTTGGCCGAAAGGTGAGAAACCTTGTGGACTCGGATGACTTCAAGGAAGTCTTTCCAAATCTGCAACTGAGGGCAGACTCAAAGGCCGCAGGCCGATGGAGCACCAATGACGGGGGCGAATACTTCGCTATTGGTGTTGGCGGTGCCGTAACCGGTAAGGGTGCTGACCTACTGATCATCGACGATCCCCACTCAGAACAGGAGGGTCAGTCGGGAGATCCGTCGGTTTTTGACCGCACCTATGACTGGTACACGTCCGGTCCTCGACAGCGTCTCCAGCCGGGGGGCGCCATCATCATTGTGATGACTCGCTGGCACATGCGAGACCTAACCGGCAAGATTCTTAAATCCTCCGCTCAACGGGCAGGCACCGACGAGTGGGAGGTTATCGAGTTTCCGGCAATCATGCCATCAGGCAAAGCCCTGTGGCCTGAATTCTGGAGCATCGCAGAGCTTGAGGCCCTGCGCAATGAACTGCCTTCCTCTAAGTGGAATGCGCAGTATCAGCAAAACCCAACGTCCGAAGAGGGCGCTTTAATCAAACGCGAGTGGTGGCAAGTCTGGGAAAAGGACCGACCCCCGCCGTGCGAGTTTATTATCCAATCTTGGGATACAGCGTTTTTAAAAACCCAGCGGTCTGACTTTTCCGCTTGCACAACGTGGGGCGTGTTCTACATGCCTGACGACGAGGGCCTATCAAAGCCCAACATCATCCTACTGGATGCATATAAAGAGCGTTTGGAGTTTCCTGATCTGAAACGCAAAGCCTACGAGCTTTGGACAGACATGCAACCCGATGCTTTTATAGTGGAGGCTAAAGCGGCAGGGATGCCTCTAATTTTTGAGCTTCGAGCGATGGGCATTCCGGTAGCGGAATACACGCCGTCTCGAGGAAATGATAAGATAGCGCGAGTCAATGCTGTAGCTGACTTGTTCGCATCTGGCGTTGTTTGGGCGCCACAAACAAGGTTTGCGGAAGAAGTGGTCGAAGAGTTCGCCGCGTTCCCTGCTGGGGAGCACGATGACTTGGTTGACTCCTCTACGCAGGCCCTTTTGCGGTTTAGGCAGGGCGGATTTGTGCCCCTCTACACCGACGAAGAGGACGGACCTACCGATTACGGCAGGAGAGCCGACTACTACTAAGGGGCGACATGGCCTTTTTGCAAAGTAACATCCCGCACTTTAAGTGCTGGGTGCGGCGTGAATACACGCACAATCATGAGAAGTATCATGGAGAGTTTCTCCACGCGATGGCGATAGCCGTCACGGCGATGCCGAACAGGTGCCTCAGCTTTCAGGTTATCTTTACTGGCGCTGAGACGTATGACGAGGACGAACCAAACGTCCACGGCGGTGCCATGTGGGCTAGGATGCCGATAACGGCCTTGGTGGCGGACACCCCACTAGAAGAGTGGCCAGACCCAATGCCAACGTATGCGGCCCAGCCTTGGGATTGCTCATCGAGAACACATGCTGTTTATGTGCTCGACCGAGCCACCCCATGCCCATGGATGGCAAAGATAGAAGACCAATTTTATCCGGCTCGATACCTGTTTACCGTTGATTATACGGACAGCGAGATAGCCGACGACCCAGCACAGCACAAGCAGAGCCATGTTCTTGAGTTGTTAGATGCTGGGAGGTGGACGGGGAACATCGTTGCCCTGCCCAACAACAGAGTTAGGGTTACGCATCCCGCGTGGTTTGAGACGGGCGAAGGCGCTCCAGACTTCAGGCCATCCCAGCACATCCACTACTCTAAGTCGGATCTGGATTACACGCTGGACGTAAACAGAGTATTCAACAACCTATATGCAGGTGCCGAAGATGAAGATGAAGAGTAAGGGCTACGCCAAAGGCGGAAAGATGAAGACCAAGGGCTATGCCAAGGGCGGCAAGCTACAGATGGTTGAAAAGGATGGCAAGGAAGTTCCATTCTTTGCCGCTGATGGAAAGGGCAAGATGGCTAAAGGCGGCATGACGCCAAAGACCAAGGGCTATTACAAGGGCGGTAAAACCATGAAGCCCAAGGGAATGGCCGCAGGCGGTATGACTCGTGGTTGCGGTGCGGCAACCAAGGGCACCAAACACTCCAACAAAATGGGCTAATCATGGCCATAGATAAACTCGGCACACCATTCGACCCAAATGAGGTCGAAGACGAAGCGATTGAGATAGTCATAGAAGACCCTGAGTCCGTCGGCATCTTTGATGAAGAGGGTGGCATGGTTATTGACTTTGACCCAGAGGCCGGAGAGCTAATGGGTATGTCTCACGATGCTAACCTTGCCGAGTTTATGGGCGAGGCTGAACTCGACATGCTGTCGCATGAGCTGATTGCACAGTTCGAGTCGGACCGTCAGAGCCGCGCAGACTGGGAGGACTCTTACGTCCGAGGTCTTGATCTGCTCGGCCTTAAGTTTGAGGACAGATCCACGCCTTGGGAGGGCGCTTGTGGTGTATTTCACCCAATGCTTTCCGAGGCGGTTGTTCGCTTTCAGGCGCAAACTATTCAGGAGATCTACCCTGCTAGTGGCCCCGTAAAGACGACAATCGTTGGCAAAATTGACGACGAAAAGACCAAGCAGGCTAGTCGGGTACAGAACTACCTAAACTACCTGATTACCCAGCGCATGACAGAGTACAGGACCGAAACAGAGAAACTGCTGTTCTCGCTCCCCATTGCAGGCTCTGCATTCCGTAAAGTGTACTATGATCCCAGCTTGGGACGCCCCTGCGCCATGTTTGTACCGGCGGAGGATTTTGTGGTGAGCTACGGCGCGTCAGACTTGTCGACCTGCCAGCGGGCCACTCACATCATGAAGCGGTCGCAGAACGACATCCGGAAGCTACAAGTTGCTGGCTTCTACATGAATGTCGATCTTCCTCCGCCGTCACCCGACATCTCGGAGATACAGCAGAAGTACAACCGGCTGACGGGCGACTCAGAGAACTATGAATTCGATAACCGGCACACCCTGCTCGAGATGCATGTTGATCTCGACCTGCCGGGTTTTGAAGACACAGATCGTGGCGAGCCCACGGGGATAGCGCTTCCTTACGTTGTTACGATTGACAAGTCGTCCAGAACGATACTGTCAGTTCGTCGCAACTGGTATGAAGACGACCCCAAGAAGCTACGCCGCGAGCACTATGTGCACTACCAGTATTTGCCCGGATTAGGATTTTATGGCTTCGGGCTAGTGCACATGATCGGCGGCTTGTCGAAGTCAGCGACCTCGCTACTACGACAGCTCGTTGATGCTGGAACGCTTGCCAACCTACCGGGAGGTCTTAAATCACGCGGACTGCGCATAAAGGGAGACGATACCCCTATTATGCCGGGGGAATTCCGCGATGTAGACGTTCCGGGTGGTGCAATCCGCGACAACATAACCTTTATGCCCTACAAGGAACCAAGCAATGTGCTGTATCAACTGCTTGGCGATATCGTGCAAGAGGGGCGACGGTTTGCGTCAGCGGCAGATGTAAAAGCGTCCGATATTAACGGCGAAGCACCGGTTGGCACCACGCTTGCGATCCTTGAGCGCGAGATGAAGGTATTGAGCGCGGTACAAAGCCGCGTTCATGCGTCAGTCTCTAAAGAGCTTAAGATCCTTTCTGAGCTAGTCAAAGACTATGGCCCAGATGTATATCCTTACGATGGCGACAACGAGCCATTGGTAAAGGAAGACTTCGACGACAGAATCGACATTATTCCAGTCAGCGACCCTAATGCAGGGACGATGGCGCAACGAATCATGCAGTATCAGGCGGCATTGCAACTGGCGCAACAAGCGCCTCAGATGTATGACATGCCCCTGCTTCACCGTCAGATGCTAGATGTGCTGGGCATCCAAGACGCAGACAAGATTGTCCCTACAGAGAGGGATATGAAGCCGACAGACCCCGTGACCGAGAACATGAACATCATCAACGGCGAGCCCGTGAAGGCGTTTATTTATCAGGATCACGCGGCGCATATAGAAGTTCACATGTCGGCAATGAAAAACCCAGAGCTACTAGAGCTTGTCTCCAAGTCACCAAATGCCAAGGCAATGCAGGCGGCAATGGCCGCTCACGTCGCAGAGCATGTTGCGTTTGAGTACAGGGCGAAGATCGAGAAAGAGCTTGGGGTAGAGTTGCCGCCACCGGGAGAGCCGTTGCCAGAAGATATTGAGCTACGCATATCCCGGCTCGTAGCACCTGCCGCCGCACAGGTAACCGGCAAAGCACAGATGATGCAACAGGCCGAGAAGAACGCGGAGCAACAAAAAGACCCGATTATTCAGATGCAACAGCGCGAGCTGGCAATCAAAGAGCAATCGGCGATGGCTAAAGCGCAGGCCGAAATGGCCAAGATTCAAGCAGATCTTGAAAAGTCCCGTGGAAAAACCATGGTTGACCTCCAGAGAATGGAGCAACAAGAGCGAATCGAGAGCGCAAGACTGGCGTCCAAGATGGCGACCCAAGAGCAGAAAGACCAGTCCCAGCAAGAGATTGAAGGATTTAAAGCCGGATTCAACCTTGTGAGGGACTTGTTAGATGAGTAAGCATGCTACAAATAACTTGTTAAAGACATTACAAGTAGAGTATCGTAACCACATGAACGAAATAACTGACCACATGGCGTGTGGCGGTTGTAAAGACATGGGTGAATACATGCGATGCGTAGGTATTGTTGAAGGACTGGCCTACGCAGAGCGCTCGTTGCTAGACCTCAATGAGAGGCTAGACCGAGACTAATCCGCTACACAGGGTAGCGCATGGCGACACCGGACGCCTTTATCTGGTGCAGGAATAGGAACTATGACAACAGAGCAGAAGACTGCGAGTCAATTACCTGATCCCAAGGGATACAAACTTCTTATAGCACTGCCGGAACCCGACGAAAAGACGGAGGGCGGCATTATCAAGGCAAAGCAGACGATGGATGTCGAGGAAATCGGCTCTATTTGCGGTTTTGTTTTGAAGATGGGTGCTGACGCCTATCAGGATGAGAGCCGTTTTCCTAACGGTCCTTATTGCAAGGAAGGCGACTGGATCATGATGCGCTCCTACAGTGGAACGCGATTCAAGATTCACGGCAAGGAGTTCCGCCTTATCAATGACGATAGTGTCGAGGCGGTGGTTGAAGACCCTAGGGGGATTGAAAAGGTATGAGCGAAGAGCAAATCGAACAGCACTCTGCTGAAGAAAAATTCTTCGGTGTTAAGACAACCTTCGGCAAAGAAAAGCAAGAGGTTTCTGACATCGACATCGAAGTTATTGATGATCGACCTGAAGAAGACCGGCGACCTCCCAAAAAAGAGGAAGTCAAGGCTGAAGAGCAAGACAGCGACGATGACGAGCTGGAAGGCTACAGCGAAAAGGTCAAGAAGCGAATCAATAAACTCCGCTATCAACAACATGAAGAGCGGCGCAAGCGCGAAGAAGCAGAGCGTATGCGCGAAGAAGCGGTTCGTGTTGCACAGCAATATGCTGACCAGAGCAAGCAGTATCAGCAGATCATTTCTCAGGGGGAGCAAACCCTTGTTGAGCAGATCCGCGCTCGGGCAGAACTAACGCTACAGCAAGCGAAAGATCGCTACCGCGTCGCTTACGAAGAAGGCAACACGGACAAAGTGCTGGAAGCGCAAGAAGCGCTAATGAACGCCCAAGCTGAGATGAAGTCGGCTGATTTTCAGTTGAATCAGCTCAAGAACAGGCCAAAACAGCCGGAACAGCCGGCTCAACAACCGGTTCAACAGCAACCTCAGCGTCAGGCGCCGCCAGAGCCCAGTCCCAAAGCAGTTAAATGGGCAGAGGAAAACCCTTGGTTCGGCAAAGAAAAAGACATGACCGCTCTCGCCTATGGCGTACACGAGCGTCTTGTCAGGGATGAGGGTGTGGACCCGAATTCCGATGAATACTACGAAACGATTGATCGAACTATTCGGTCTAAGTTTCCAGAATACTTCGGAGAGGACGATAGTGGCTCAGACAACACGTCTTCCTCGACCTCCCGAAGCCCCTCCGTGGTGGTGGCCCCCTCTGAGAGGAACAATGGAGCCAAACCACGCAAATTGAGGTTGAGCCGCACCCAAATCGCTCTCGCAAAGCGGTTAGGGCTTACCCCAGAACAGTATGCCAACCAGCTCATTAAGGAGTCTTAACATGGCAGAACAGCGCACACCCCGGTCTTCCGAGGCCAGAGAAGCAGATCAACGTCCCACTGATTCGTGGAAGCCAGCATCCGTACTACCAACGCCAGATCCGCAAGACGGCTGGGTATTTCGTTGGGTACGCACTAGCACCCTAGGGCAATCTGATAACACTAACGTGTCTCAGAAGTTCCGAGAAGGGTGGATTCCCGTGCGGGCTGAGGACCATCCAGAAATGCAAGTAATGTCCGATATCGGCTCTCGTTTTGAGGGCAACATCGAGGTCGGCGGGTTGCTTTTATGCAAGGCGCCAGAGGCTGAGATGGAGAAGCGGAAGGCTTATTTCGACCAGATGGCCAGCAATCAGATGGAGTCCGTGGATAACAGCTTCTTGAGAGAGAACGACCCACGAATGCCAGTTCTTCAACCAGAACGAAGCAGTCGTACAACCTTTGGTCGAAGCTGATCCCCATGAAGGGAGACGCTTCGTTATTTATCATCAAGGAGATGACAAATGGCTACTTCAGCTACTCCCACAGGTGCTGAACCTGTAGGCACTCTAAGTGCCTCTGGCTCATTCACCGGAAAGGTGCGTCATATCAAGATTGCGTCAGCTTATGACACTTCAATCTTCTATGGCGACTTTGTTAAGCTGGTTGCCGCCGGAACGGTAGAGAAGGCCGCAGTTACGACTGCCGCTGTTGCCGGAACCGTCGGTGTCTTTGTAGGATGTTCTTACACTGACCCAACCACTAAGCAACCCACATTCAGCCAATACTGGCCAGCAGACACAGCGGCATCTGATGCTGTTGCGTATGTTGCCGATGATCCCAAGCTGGTTTTCCAGATGCAGGGTGACGGCTCTATTGCTCAGACTGGTCTGGGTAATAACGTGCAGGCTATCAGCACGGCTGGATCGACCGACATCGGTCGAAGCAAAAATGCGTTGGACGCTAGCTCTATTGCTACCACCAACACCTTCCCACTCCGAATCGTTGACTTTGTTGACGGGCCTAACAGCGCTGTAGGTGATTCGTTCACCGACTGCATCGTGACTTGGTTGCCCGGAAGCCATGCCTACGATACGGCACTCGGCGTTTAAGGAGATATAGACAATGGCAATTTCACGCGCACAAATGCTGAAAGAGCTTCTCCCCGGCCTGAACGCCCTGTTCGGTCTGGAGTATGAGAAGTACGAAGATGAGCACACGATGATTTACGAAACTGAATCATCTGAGCGTTCATTTGAAGAAGAAGTGAAGCTGTCTGGCTTCGGTGCGGCACCTGTCAAGGCTGAAGGCTCTGCCATCGCTTATGACACCGCCCAAGAGTCATTCACTGCTCGCTACAGCCATGAGACTATCGCTCTCGGCTTCTCCATCACTGAAGAAGCTATGGAAGATAACCTGTATGACTCACTGTCTGCTCGTTATACCAAGGCGCTGGCTCGTGCTATGGCACACACCAAGCAGGTTAAGGCGGCGAATCCTTTGAACAACGGATTCACTTCTTACAACTCTGGTGACAACGTAACGCTGTTCAGCACGGCTCACCCGCTGGTAAACGGTGGCACTAACGCCAACCGTCCTGCCGTTGCGGCTGACCTGAACGAGACCTCTCTGGAAGACGCAGTGATCAACATCGCGGCGTTCACCGATGAGCGTGGTCTTCTGATCGCGGCACGTCCTCGTAAGTTGATCGTTCCACCTTCACTCATGTTCGTAGCAACTCGTTTGCTCGAGACTGAGGGTCGCGTTGGCACGGCTGACAACGACATCAACGCCCTTCGCAACAACGGTTCGATCCCAGAAGGCTACTCAGTCAACCACTTCCTGACTGACAACAACGCCTTCTTCATCATTACCGATGTACCGAACGGCATGAAGCACTTCCAGCGCACCGCTCTGGAAACTTCAATGGATGGCGACTTTGATACCGGCAACGTCCGCTACAAGGCTCGCGAGCGATACAGCTTCGGCGTATCCGACCCTCTGGGCATCTACGGTTCACCCGGAACCAGCTAATC
>Ga0070749_10003545_pt1 | contig 10439 bp, 18 predicted proteins | sample VirMetDEL_Nov_18_FD_75180 | JGI IMG/M metagenome (GOLD analysis project Ga0070749, IMG submission 75180) | Aqueous microbial communities from the Delaware River and Bay under freshwater to marine salinity gradient to study organic matter... | ecosystem: Environmental > Aquatic > Marine >...
AGTCCAGCCCGAGTTCCCGTGCGTTCTCTGCCATCTTGTCGAGGGCTTGTTGCTTCTCAGCGGCTTCGATGGCGGTGCGAAGGGCGGTGATGGCTTTCTCAACCTTGCCTGTTGTGCTTTGTTCTGCTGGCACTCTTGGGCCACCAAACACAGTAGTCAGCGGCTCCATGTAACCGTGATAAGACTCCAACGCCTCCAGCGCCTGCCGCGATGCGGCGATCAGTTCATTCATTTGCTTCACTCCTTTGCGCCCACGTCGGCGCTGCTCCTGAACCCACGGCCACGCGTGCCTCGCCGGCTTGCGTGAGCACCACGCGCATGCCTGGCAGCCGGTTGCTCTTGCGGTACTGCACCTCGGTGATGAGCTGCTCGCGCTCGAGGTCGCGCATGATGCTGAAGAACGTCTTGCGGTCGAGCTTGGGCGGGAACTCGTCCGCGCTGGCCAGGGCCGTGTAGATGTTTGAGCGCGGGCTGTTGCTGTTCATGGACAGGTTCGCGCCGGCTGCTGCAGCCTTGCCGACCAGTCTGAGAATCGCAGCGCGTTGTGCGTTTCGCACCAGTGCGGCCGCAGCTTGAGCACCTGGCACGGTGCCGAACCGCTTGAACACCTTGGCCTGGGTGTCGAACTCGAGCCGGATCTCCTCCTGCAGCGGGCCCAGGTTGCACTTCTCATGGCGCACCGCGATCGCGTTGTCCTCGCGCACCATCGCCCAGCGTGACCGGGCGCTGTTGTTCCAGGCTGTCGAGCCTGAGAAGGTGCTGTTGCTGTCCAGGCCGGCCCCAGCTCGGACTGACGCCTTGTCAACGTGGGCCAGCAGCATGACGGCCGCGCTGGTGTGGTGGGCGATGGTGTTCAGGCACCGCATGAAGCCCCGCACTGCCGTCCGGTCGTTCTCGTTGTCGGCAAACACGTCGCTGGCGTTGTCGATGATCACGACCTCTGCCTTGTGCGCGACAACCGCATCGGCCAGCCACTGCATGCGCTCGGTGGGCCCGCCATCACGCCACAGCACGCAGTCGGTCTGGGTCATGTCGTAGACCATCATCCTGCCGGCCAGATCGGACAGCTCGATGCCTAGGTCGCGGCAGATGTTGGCCACGCGGAAGTGGACGGTGCGGCCCTCGTCCTCGCCAGAGATCACCAGGACGCGGCTGGGCTTGGTGGGCAGGCCGATGAACTCCTGGCCGATGGCCAGGGCCACGCCCATCTGCAGGGACAGGTTGGACTTGCCCACGCCCCCGTTGGCGGCCAGCAGGGTGACGGTGCGCTCGGGGAACCAGCCCTCGACGCGCCAGTGAGTGGGCTCTGGCTCTGTATGCTGCAGCGCGTTCCAGTCAAGTGGCTGCAGATCACCACTCGTCGGCTGCGGTTTTTGTTCGCTTGAAGCTGCACCGAGGTTGATCGTAATCTGCGGCGCTTTTCGCTCTTCGGGTGCGTATTTCTCCGCACTCTTTACGGCACGCGGTATCTCAGCGCGCCGAGTCTCCCAGCGACGCAGCTCATCTTCATCACGCGTCGTGGGCTTGGCCTGATCCATCAGGCTGTAGAGGAAATCGACTGCGGCACCTGGGAACATGCCGCCGGCAATCAACGAAGCCGCGAGGCGGGTGATGTTTTCATGGTAGGCGCGCTGCTCAGGATTCGGGTCAGTCAGCCCTGCGATCATTTCACCGGCATGGGTGCCGGTGCCCGCCCCTTTGGTGCTCGAGCCCGTGCGCTCGATCGCGGCCGCCATGCGCAGGTTGTCGAGGTCGATGCCGAACGCGGCGCACGCGTCGGCCAGCGTCCAGCGAATGTTCGGGGCCCAGGTGACGAGCTGCACCTGCCACGGCCCTGCAGCACGCGGCTTGGTGTTGGTGCCTCGCGGCAGCCTGACGTACCGCACGCACGCATTGCCCGACGCGTCGTTGGACCGGCCCCTGGCGGCCAGGGACGACATCACGCGGTCGATGAGCTGGCGGTTGTAGGTGTCGGGATCGTCGCTGTCGAGGAAGATGCCGACCTGGTGCTTGCCGGGGCTGGTCTGCAGCGCGTAGCTGCAGTTGTCGATCTCCTCGATCGGCACGTCGTCCAGCGTGAGCACAGCCAGGCGCACAAAGCAGTCTTTGCGCCGGAAGAACTCGCCGTCTTCGGTCGGCTGCAGGACAGCCGTGCAGAAGTAGGCGTTGTCGTCCTGAGCCTTGTCGATGGTGGCTGCCTGGTTGCTGGTGCCCTTGTAGAAGCGCCCACCCCAGACCAGCGGGGGCGCGTTGCTGGGATCGGCGCGGAACGTGGTGATCCAGCCGAACTCGTTGTCGCCGAGCTGCCCGTAGACCTCGGCAAGGAAGTCGGAATTGGTCATGGTCTGTTGCACTTCGTAGACCATGATCAAGCCTCGATCGCGGCCAGCTCCTTGAGGGTCAGGCGCACGCGTCGCTCTGCAGCGACCTCCAGCAATTTGCCCCAGTGCTTTTGCGGGATAACGCCACCAGTGCCTGACGGCTTGGACTGGCACCAGCGCGAGAGCGTTGATTTATCGAGCCCAAGCTCGTCGGCCACATACGCCTTGCCACCGAGCTTTTCGATGACGCTGAAGGCTGGTTCTTGTGTGTGGATTGTTTCGATCGTCACTTTCAATACCTCATACTGATGATGTGTATTCATCATCATAGAGTATTTTTCGCCATATATACAAAGTTATAAAAGACCGTATGATCAACTCGTTGAGATTGACTCACCAGGGAGAATATGACAACATGATCGCCCTTCCTCATAACATTAGAGTGCGACATGGATACCTTATGGTTCAAAGATAGATTGGCTGATAGAAAAATATCTCAACGAGGACTAGCAAAGATGCTTGCCTTGGACGCGGCTGCTGTCTCCCTGATGTTGCGAGGGAAACGCAAAATGACGCCGCATGAGGCGCACCAGATCTCGATGATCCTGGGTGTGCCGATCTTGGAGGTCATGCGCAGGGCTGGCATTGACGTGACTGACGACGTGCGCAAAACGCCGATCGCAGCGCACATGGACTCATACGGTCGCGTCACGGCCATGCCCAACGGCACGCACGATGTGATCGTTGGCCCTGGCGACATCCCTCTTGGCACCTACGCGGTCCAGGTGCGCACGCACACCAGCATCAAGGATGGGTGGCTGCTGTTTGTCTCCCCCGCACAGAATGACCCGGCAACGCAAGTTGACACGCTGTGCGTATGCGCAACGAAAACGGGCGAGCACATTGCTGGCCTGCTGCGCAAAGGGTACAGGCGTGACAGCCAGAACCTGATCTTGTGGCCGAGCGGCGAAACCCTTACAGACGTGAGCATCGCGTGGGCCTCGCCGGTGCTGTGGATCAAGCCTGCTTGAAACTGGAGGTTTTCTCTAATTCCTGACTTTTTTGCTTGGTTGTTGTGGTTTCCGCATCGTTGTGATCTAATCACATATACCCAACGATATATGAGGTGAACGATGACACAAACCGAGCAACGATACAGACAAGCCCTTGCAGGGCACGACTGGAACTACGACTACAGCGACGACCACAGCGTCTGGTCAAGAGGTAGAGCCCAACGAGAGACATTGCGTGCAATGCGCGATGAAGTGGACGCAAGCGGCGAGATCTGGAACTCAATCGCTCCTGCTGGACACAAGCTGCACCTGGAGGGCGTGCAATGAAACCCTCCCACATCACCACCCCCCGCACTCTTGCTGACTGCACCTTCACCTATGGGTACACGTCGGTGCGCCCGATGGCCTACCGCGTGCCGCGCTGGGAATCTGTCGCTGGCTACCTGCTGGCCATCGGCATTGGTCTGAGCCTGGCCATCCTGCTTGTGAGGGAACTGTGCAAATGAATTGCCCTCGTTGTAATGCATGGGCCGATGTGCTCGAAACCCGCACCCGCGAAGACAACACGAAGCGCCGCCGCTACGAATGCGCTAATGGCCACCGATTCACGACGCTTGAGTACGTCAGAGAAGACGCGCCCAAGCGCGCTCCCGTGGATCGCCCGCAAAGGTCGTCTGAGGACTGATGCGATTCTCCCCTTTCGTGAAGGAATACACAATGGACACAATGGACGAGCTGGCGCTCAAGTGGTCGATCGCCAAGCAGAAAGAAGACAAGGCCCGCGAAGAACGCGTGGACATCGAGAACCAGATTCTGGCCGCTCACCCCGCCCGCGAGGAAGGCAGCGAGACGTTCACCACCCCGCACGGCGTGAAGATCTCGCTCACCGGCAAGCTGACCTACAAGGCCGACATGACCAAGCTGCTGGCCATCACGGCCAGCTGGCCTGAGGAAGCGCGCCCCATCAAGACCGAGATCAAGGCCGACGAGTCGATCCTGAAGGCGCTGCGCGAGCACTCGCCCGAGGCCTGGCTGCAGCTTGCGCCGGCCATCACGGTCACGCCCGCCAAGACTGGCGTCAAGGTGGTGTTCAAGCAATGAGCACTGGTGCAGCCCTGCGCGATGCCGGCATCGACCAGGTGCTGGACAACGCGGCCGCCTGGACGACTGAGGTCGGCCTCGCGTTTCGCTGGTGGCTTGACACTGAAGCGCCCGAGGAGTTCGCCCTGGAGGACTTCCGCGCCTGCGTCGAGCGCTACGGCATCACCAAGCCTCACCACGTCAACGCGTGGGGCGGCCTGGCCAAGAAGTTCGCACACCTCATCGAGCCGGTGGGGTATCGACAATCCCTGCGGCTGAGCGCCCACGCTCGGCTCACAAGAACCTACAAAAGGAAATGATCATGGCTTTCGACCTCTCATCCATCTCGCGCACCAAGCGCATGCGCGCCCCCAAGATCGTCATCGCTGGGCCCGGCAAGATCGGCAAGACGACGTTCGCAGCTCACGCGCCCAACGCGATCGGCATCCTGACTGAGGACGGCGCTGACGCTGTCGATGCTTCGGCCTTCCCGTTGTGCCAATCGCTCGATGATGTGTATTCCGCGATAGGCACGCTGCTGAACGAGGACCACAAGTTTGAGTCGGTGTTCCTCGACTCCCTGGACTGGCTCGAGCCCCTGCTGCACGCGCACGTCTGCCGCGAGAACAAGTGGGCCAACATCGAAGCGCCAGGCTACGGCAAGGGGTACGTCGCGGCCGCCGAGGAGTGGCGCAACCTGCTGGCCGGCTTTGAGGCCCTGCGCCAGCAGAAGAACATGGCCGTGGTGCTGATCGCGCACGACAAGATCAAGCACTTTGAGTCGCCCATGCATGACGGGTACGACCAGTACGTCCTGAAGCTGCACGACCGCGCTGCAGCTCTTGTGCAGGAATGGGCCGACGTGATCGGCTGGGCCAACTACCGCATCGTGACGACGCAGTCCGATGCCGGTTTCGGCAACAAGGAAACCAAGGCCCGCACCACGGGCGAACGAATTCTCCACGTTGAGCCGCATCCCGCCCACATGGGTGGCAATCGGTTCGGCCTGAAGAACATGCAGCTCTCATGGGATGCATTCACGGCCGCCCTGGCCAACAACTGAAACCCCCATCAACTAGGAGAAAACGATGGCAACTTTCAACTTCAACGCGTCCTTTGTCGAGCCACAAAAGCCCCGCACCTTTGCACCTCTACCTAGCGGCGACTACGAGATGATCATTGTCGGGTCGGATGTGCGCCCCACCAATGCTGGCACTGGCCACTACGTCAAGCTGGAGATGCAGGTTCTGTCTGGCGAGCACAGCGGTCGTCGTCACTGGGAATACCTGAACGTCGATAACCCCAACAAGACCGCCGAGGAAATCGCTAAGGCCGCTCTGGCTTCGCTGTGCTTTGCTGTCGGCGTGACCGACATGGAGGACACCGCGCAGCTGCACGACATCCCGTTCGTGGCGCACGTCGAGATCGACCGCAAGGAGCCCGATCGCAACCGCATCGTCGGCTACGCAACCGCGGGCGCTGCCAAGCCTGCAGCTGCACCGGCACCGGCCGCACGCCCGGCTGCTCCTGCTGCAGCAGCCCCTGCGCGCAAGCCCTGGGAAAAGTGAAATGGCCCAGCTCCCGGAGTCTCAACACACGACCAGCGCGGCGATCGTCCGCTGGTACGAGTCAAAGCCGCAGGAGCACCGCCCCCACATGGGGGCGAGCCTGATCGGCCATGAGTGCGAGCGCTACGTCTGGCTGACCTGGCGCTGGGTGCTCAAGCCCGAGTTCAAGGGCCGCATCCTGCGCCTGTTTGACACCGGCAAACGCGAGGAGGCCCGCATCCTTGAGGAGCTGCGCGGCATCGGCGCAACCGTCTGGGACGTGGACCCTGACAGCGGCGAACAGTGGCGCGTAAGCACCTGCAATGGCCACTTCGGGGGCAGCCTGGACGGCGTGGCCAAGGGGCTGCCAGAGGCCCCCAAGAGCGTGTGCGTGCTGGAGTTCAAGACGCACGGCGACAAGTCGTTCGTGGATCTGGTCAAGAACAAGGTGCAGGTGGCCAAGCTCCAGCACTACGACCAGATGCAGGTCTACATGGGCCTGATGGACATCGACCGGGCCATGTACGTCGGCGTGAACAAGAACACCGACGACATCTATTGCGAGTGGGTCCACTTCGACAAGGATCGGTTCTTCGTGCTCAAGGAGCGCGCCCAGTACCTGATCGACGCACCAAACCCGCCAGTCAAGCTCAGCGAAGACCCGGCCTACTACGTCTGCAAGATGTGCAGCATGTGGCGTCACTGCCACGGCGGCCTGGCGGCCGAGGCCAACTGCCGCACCTGTTGTCATGCCACACCCGTTGAGAATGCGGCATGGCAGTGCCAGCATCACAATGCCGAGATTACCACCGACATGCAGCGCCAGGGCTGTGGCCAGCACCTGATGATCCCGACGCTGGTGCCCTATGGCGAGCCCATCGACGGTGGCGAGGCCTGGGTCGCGTACAAGCACCGCACCACCGGCGCGTACTTCGTGAACGGGCCCGAGGGCATCAAGGACTACGGCCCGAACTTCAGCAGCGCCGAGCTGCACAGCTGCCCTGGCGAGCTGCTCACCCAGGCAGCTGAGCTCAAGGAACAGTTCCCCGGCAGCAAGATGGTCAGCGGCGCGGTGGACACCACCTGGGACGACCTGGCCACACACCCCGACGACATCCCGGTCAAGCAAGACGCGCCGCCCAAGCGCGAGCTGCGCAGGAAGACGGCAGCGGCTGTCGAGGCCATCAAGAAGATGGGCGGCGGCGCATGAAATGGCTCGCGCAGATCGTGCCCGCGCTGGTGATCAGTTACCTGCTGTCGGCTGTCTTTGTCGCGCTGCTCGGCATGTTCCTCAAGGGCTGGTATCTCATTTTTCTGATGGGGTGGAACGCACTATGAACAGAGAAAAACTGCGGCTCGCCGCCAAGTACGCGCTGGCTGTGATCAGCCTGCTGTTCCTGCTGGCCATCACGTTCATGGCGGGGGGCAAATGAGCTTCATCAAGCACCAGATCACGCTCAACGGCAACCAGAAGTACCGCACGCACCCGCCCAAGTTCTGCAACAAGTGCAACGAGCAGCGGCTGCCCGAGGGCGGCATCGAGATGGGGCCAGGCCGCTGGGTCTGCGCTACCTGCTGGGCCAAGCGCGCCATGAAGAGGCAGCCGAAATGACAACCAAGCGCGGTGTCATCGTCAGAGAGATCCTGCGCATGCTGCAGGAGGAAGGGCCCATGACGCGTGCAGAGATCTGCAAGTGCCTGGAGCGGCCCAAGGATGAAGTCGCTGCTGTCGTTTCCAGGCTCAACAAGCGCTCGCCCGTCGCCGGCAAGCGCATCCACATCAAGGAGTACGTCTACGACATGGAGGGCGAGCGGACATACCCGCGTGCCCTCTACGCGATCGGGGCCGCAAAGGACGCGCCCAAGCCGATCCCTGACCAGAAGGAAGTCAAGCGCCGCTACTGGGCGCGGGCCCAGCTCAAGCTGAGAGCCAACAGTGTGTTCAACCTGGGCCTGTCACGCAGCCAGCTGCGGGCCATGAAGAAGAAAGAAGGCAGTACATGAAGTTCATCATCGGCGTCGATCCCGGCGCATCGGGCGCGATCGCCATCCTCGAGGACACCGGCAAGCTGGTGCATGTGTTCGACATGCCCAGCGTAGAGATCATCAGCGGGGGCAAGGCCAAGCGCCGCGTGAGCCCCGAAATGCTGGCCGCCGAGCTGCGGCTGTACGCGGCCCAGGGGGCTGTCGCCTACGTCGAGCAGGTGGGCGCGATGCCCGGCCAGGGCGTCAGCTCCATGTTCGCCTTCGGCCAGGCCTTCGGCATCGTCCTAGGCGTCATGGCCGGCCTAGCCATCCCCACGCAAACGGTGACGCCAGGCAAGTGGAAAAAGGACATGAAGCTCAACGGGGGCAAGGACGCAGCCAGGGCGAAAGCTGCCCAGGTCTGGCCGGCGCACGCCGGGGAGTTCAAGCGGGTCAAGGACGACGGCAAGGCCGAGGCGGGGCTGATCGGCCTCTGGGGCGCTGGCGTGCCATAAAAGTCTGTTTGACGTGGCTGCAATGTTGCGTTATTCTCACCACATACCGACAACCAAACCAAAAGGAACCCACGACATGAGCATCAAACTTCGCGGCGACGTGTACTGGATGGACGTGCAAATCAACGGCGTCCGCATCCGGGAATCGCTCAAGACCAACGACAAGAAACAGGCTCAGAACCTGTACGACATTCGCCGGGCTGAGCTGTGGCAGGGCAAGGTCTTGAAGGCCCGGCCCAAGAAAACCTTTAAGGACGCGTGCGCCCGCTGGATGGTCGAGCGCGGCCACAAGAAGTCGATCAGCGAGGATCAGGACAAGATCAACTACTTCCTGCCCAAGCTGGGCTCCAAGCAGCTGGCAGACCTCACCCGCGACGACATCGAGGCAGCGCTCCCCCAGGACGTGACGGGCAGCACGCGCAACCGCTACCGCGCCCTTGTGCGCGCCATGCTGCGCGCCGCCGAGCGCGACTGGGACTGGCTCGATCGGGCCCCGATTCTCAAGTCCGAGGCAGAGGCCAAGCGCCGCGTCGCATTTCTGTCACGCGACCAGGCCGAGGTTTTGATCGCAAATCTCCCGGAAAAGTATCGGATGCCAGTCCGTTTCGCTCTTCTCACCGGGTTGAGAAGATCGAATGTTTTCGGCCTGACCTGGGAGAAGGTGGATCTGGAGCGCGGGGTGGCTGTGGTCGAGGCCGACGAGGCAAAGGCCGGGCACCGGATCGTGGTGCCGCTCAACAGCCAGGCGCGGGAGCTGCTGGCGTCCTTGCCAGAGCCCCGTACAGGCCGCGTATGGGGCAATCTGACGCGGGTATGGGCCAACACCTGGGAGAGCGCCTGCAAGCGCTCTGGCGTGCCTGGATTCAGGTTCCACGACCTGCGCCACACCTGGGCGAGCTGGCATGCGATGGCCGGCACCCCCCTGTCAGTGCTCCAGGAGCTGGGGGGCTGGCACTCGCATGAGATGGTGCAGCGTTACGCCCACCTGTCGCCCGAGCACCTGGCCGCAGCTGCGGAACGGGTCGGGCTGTGAAGGATGGGGTGGCTGATGGGGCTCGAACCCACGACCGCTGGAATCACAATCCAGAGCTCTACCAACTGAGCTACAGCCACCACTGGCAACCTGTTTTGTGGCACAAAAATGGCACAAATCCGATTCTCTGCCTACAAAAACTCAACAGCGACAAGGACTTAGGAGAAAAACTCACCAGAATCACAATCCAAAAGGATACAAAAAAGCCCCTCAGAGAGGGGCAAAGTGCCTTCTGGCAACTGCAATATGTCACGGTGCGCGGCACATTTATGGCACACCTTCCAGGAACAATTCGCGCTCGGCTTTGCGGCGTTTGACCAGGCCTGGCAGCTCTCGGCCGCCGGCCTTCGTCCACTGCATGAACGCGTCGGCCGCAGCGCCCCACTCGCCCCGATTGAGTTTCATGCGGATGGTCGAGCGCTGGAAGTTGCCCAAGCCTACATTGAAGGCAAAAGCGACACAAGCGTCGAAGCAGCCCTGATGGCCATCCACGCCGGGAGCAAGTCGTAGAACACCGCGCTCAAAAGCAGCGACATCATCTCGGAATAGCGCATCAATCTCCTCCTGGCTCCAGACGCGAAAGTGCTCTGGCCGCAGCGGGAACTCCCTCCTGATCACCGGGTGCTTGGCCTCTGGCGTCCTGGCCATCGGCAGCCGCAGCTGCTCCTGGTACAGGACGTGGCCGTAGCCGATCGTCCACATGTGAGCGGGGCACAGGTAGGGGCGGTCTTTACACCCCTCAAACCTGTGCATCAGGGCAGCGCCCTTCTCGCTCAATTTCACTTCTTCTTGCTCCAGGACCGCGAGCCGAACCAGAAGCCAATGATCCCGCCCAGCATGGCCATCTCGTCCTCGTTGAACACCACGTCGGTGACCTTGATCAGGCTGTCGATGTCGGTCACCAGGCCGGGGTGGGTGAACGCGAACCAGGTGATGGCTGCGTTGATGGCCACCAGCTCGAGCAC
>Ga0070749_10003547_pt1 | contig 10437 bp, 7 predicted proteins | sample VirMetDEL_Nov_18_FD_75180 | JGI IMG/M metagenome (GOLD analysis project Ga0070749, IMG submission 75180) | Aqueous microbial communities from the Delaware River and Bay under freshwater to marine salinity gradient to study organic matter... | ecosystem: Environmental > Aquatic > Marine > Coastal...
AGCAAATTCATCCAAAAACACCAAATTATAAGTTCCGCCTCGAACACCAGATGCTGATGTTGCATAGGCAAAAATCTTAGAACCATTTTCTAATTCTATATTACCTTTGTTCCAAACTACAATTCCTTGTTGTAACCATAAAGGTAAATATTCATAAGCCTTTTGTAATCGGCTTAAAATTTCTCTTGCGAGTGAGCCTTTATTAGCAAGAATACCTATTGTATATTCTTCATTAAAAAGAACAGACCACAACATGTAACCAACAGAAGTTGTTGTTTTACCACACTGCCGAGGCATCTTTGCAATGTTAAAACGATTCTCGTGGAATGAACGAACCATTTTTTCTTGAAACGGCCACATATCAAAAGGCACCAAACCGTGGTCCACATTTACAATCTGTACATAGTTTCTAATAAAATATACAGGATCATGTTGACACTTGAGAATTTCTTCTACTTGGTCAACTGTATAAGTTAATTCAACCCCGACCCTTTTGAGCCGGTCATTTCCAAGATAGCCTTCCATATCTTATTTTGAGATACTACGAAGCATCCAACCTAGTTTTTTATGTTTGTCTATTCGGTCTTGTAAAAAATTAGAAAGTCCAATCTGTTCAAATTGATTTGCAAGTTTATCACACAACTCTAAAGTATTAACTAATTTGTTATTATCTTCGTTTAGTTTAGAAGACATTTCAACAGCTGTTAGTTTTTCGGATTCTTCTTGTATATCGGTAAGTTCAAGAAACTCAGCCATTGTTCCGGGCGCATATGAATCTAATGCTCGTATTTGTTCAGCAATAATATCAACAGCGTCATGTAATTCTTTATAAACAGTACCAAAGAATTCATGATATTGAGGAAAGTCAGCTCCTTCTACATTCCAATGAAAACTGTGTGCTTTAACATAAAATGTGAATGTATCAGATAATACCTTTTTTAATAAATTGATTAATGTTTCCATAATATTATTTATTCTTCCTGTTTGTTCTTTAAAAATTTCACAAGTTCCGTTGTGGATCCTACAAAAACAGCCTTGTCGATATTCATATTTTTTGTATTTCCTACAACATTCTCATCATTTTTGGTTAATTCTTTTCTTGTTTTTTGTATATTAAGCAAATCTTTATTTGAATCGGATAAATTTTTAATCATTGTTGCAGCTACTTCATATGCACGAGGGTGTTCTGACTCTCTTGCAACAGCTAAAAGATTGTCTAAGGCAACATTGCCTTTTGTAATAAGAGTTTTGATGTTATCACGAGCAAACTGTGTGTCTTGCTCAGCTACTTCTTCAACAGGAACAATATCTTTTTTTTCTTCCACCACAGGAAGAGTTTCAATATTTTGTTCCTTATCATTCTCTATATTAAGAACATCGGATAAAATGTCTTCTGATTTACTCATTATGTAAACGGCCACTCAGTAATTGTTTCTGTAAATCCATAATCATCATCTGCATTGGCAGAAATTGGATCTGGAGTTGTAATGATGATAACTGTTTTTAATGGATCACTATCAACACTGGAAACATTATAACTTGCATTTGATGTTGCACCCACAATTATATCATTAGCTTCTATTAATTTATTTAGGTTATTAACCACAATGATTCCATTGTTAGAATTGCTAAAGTAAGCTAAATCACCTGTTTTATCTTTATTGCCACCATTTATGGTTGTTGTCACAAATATTGTTTCTTCATCGGCAAAATAACCTGAACCGTTTGCATAATCAACATATATTTTTTGTGATGTTCTACTTGATGTTTCAATATGTAAATTTGTATTTGCTTGACGAATATATTTACCTTCTTTAACTGGCGGCCAAATATACCCTTTTGCCGTAAATGACAAGTCCCACATAATCAGTCGTGTTGTTGTTCCATCACCTTCATAGTCCACACTTGGTGTAACAGAATTGAGTATAACAGGCATATCATAATGTTGAGTCATGCTTGATATGAAGTCAACAGTTACATTAAAATCTGGTGTAAAAAATGGCAATATTTGTTCTAGTATTTGTGTGCCATCTTCGGTATTTCTTACAAAGATTGATAATGAAAATTCAAAATTATATGGAACAGGAACATATTGTGTCTTTATATTTGTAGAATTATTAGCTGCAAAATTTTGTAGTGTTGATAGTTGTTTTCTACTTGAGTCATATTCCATTCCAGTTAAATCAAATGAAATGCGAGGAACAACTGTTGCCACCGATTTTGTTAAATTTGGATCAGAGGTAATTCGTGTTAAATATTTTTCTTTTGGGCCATAGGACAACGGAACTTTGAACTGTTCTTTTGCTGTTGAACCATCTTTAGTGTATCGTTTAACAAGAATATCATTAAACATTGTGCCAAAAGCCACAACAACTTTTCGAATGGTTCGATTATAAAAATGTGCATTACCTAACATTTATTTTCTCATTTTATCTTTAGGCTTCACCAAACGGGTTGCTTTCCGTAAAGTCAATGATTGAATCCGATTCACCCTCAATAAACATATTATCAATATCATCATTAAATGCTGTATTCATGTAAGCGGTATCATCCGCAACAGATACAACCCCTACTGAACTGGATGTAGCGCCTATAACATTGGCGGCTGTAAATTTTCCTTGAACTCTAATTATATCAATATGTGTGTTAGGATAGAAGTCGTAAACAACAGCTTGTGCCGTTGCATTTGCTAAATCTGTTCCTTGGTAAACAATTTCATCATTAACAAATTTACCAGAAGTCATTGTTGATAAAGAAAGTTTTGTTCTTGGATAGTAATCTCTAATGTTATTATCAATATCAGAAACTCCCGTTTCAATAATTTCATTAGAAAATACGTGATGTTTAAGTTTAAGAGCATACAAATAAACATTACCGCCACGACCACGACCAAGTGTGTGATACATTGCTTGATTATCTTCGTGTTCTACAAATGTAATTTCAAAAAAACCATTAATTACAGGAACAAAAACTAAATCGCCTTCATTAGGCCGTGTTTGATTTGCAATAGACTGGAATCTTCTACGAGAAACTAATAAAGATATTTCATCTCGTATTTCTAAACCAAATTTGGAAATAAAATCTCCATCTCCATCCATGCCGGTAATATTTTCCAAATACATTTCAAGGGGAAAGGCAGAAATATATTGTTTAAGTGGGTCTTCACCATAGATATTGTCAATTACATCTCGTGATGTGCGTGGCATATAAAATACATCCATGCCATACATCTTTAGTGATTCAATTACTAAGTCTTCAACAAGTAATTGTTCAGACGTTATATTCTTTGGAAAATTGTTGAAATAAAGATTGGTTGCCATTCATTATTTACCCATAGAACATTTCTGATGGAAGGACATTGTATGATTGCATTTCTTCTTCAATTTTGTCAATCTCTCTTTGAGCCTCCTCCATAATTCTAGGTCCATCTAAAGTTACGCCACCTGGCATTTGAATTCCAGCAAACTTACTTAAGTTGCTTCCCCATTGATATTTTATTTTTGCGGTGCCGTATTGTTTTAAGAATCTATCGTTCCAAACATCGGATGTTCCTGCTTTTGTCATAGTCACAGCTGAAACATTGGCACTTAAATTGCCAACAATTCTTATTTCTGTTGGTGAATTAATTTTTTTAATTTGAACTTCTTGACCATCCGAAAGAGTAATGAAATCATTTTCTAAAACTTCTTGGTCAAAAGTTGTTGCAGAACCGGTTAAAACATTTGAAGATGTGGTTCCTGTTAAAGTTCCTGTTAAAGTAACTGTTTCTGGTTCTAAAGCTCGATAACATTCAACAATGACATATTCACCAACTTGAACATCTCTAGTCCAATCTATATCTAACATAAGTTTATTTTGATGTCGATTAAATCTAAATTGTGGTTTACCTGAAAATAATAAATTTAATGTTGAAATATGTTGCATTGTAACTTCATATGAAACATAAGACACCGATGTAAAGTCATATAAGTCGTGTAATCTTAATTGATATCTTAAATCAAACATATTGATTGATGAATTTGAATCATCAAATGGCATAACACCTGTAACAAAAATAACAGGATCCGGTGTGTATATCCATTTACGGTCAATATCGGCTTGTGTAATTTGATGTTTCATATACATTTTTTCAGTGCCATCAAAGTGGTAATCATGAAAAAATTGTAATGAATCGTCTATACGATCCTCTATTTGGTCATCATCCACATTGATTTAAATGACTGGATGACCTAGTCTGCGTAAACAGTAATCTTTAAATTGTTGTCTGGTTGCTGGTTTTGCCATAATAGTCTATTTATACCTTTTATCCTAGTGCTATTGAAAGTGCAAGTATATCACCAATAGTGGCTGCACTAAATGCTGTTGTAGAAATTGATGAAACTCGACCATTCGCCTCAACAGTTACAGAAGGAATATAACTTGCATTACCGTAAGTTCCGCCTGTTACAGAAACATTAGTATAATCAGTTGTTGAATTTGTATTTGCTTGTGTAAAGGCACCTTCAGCGTGTGTTTGTGATGTGTTAGCAGCATCAAACGCCCCATTAGCATGTGTAAAGGCACCATCAGCATGACCTTGTGTTGTGGTAATATTAATAGCGTTGGTGTTTGCCTGTGTAAAGGCACCCTCTGCATGAGTTTGTGATGTGTTAGCAGCATCAAACGCCCCATTAGCATGAGTGAATGTTGAATCTAATCTATCACCATCTGCTACTGGTAAATATGTTGAACCATCATTTGTAAAGGTCCATTTATCAGAAGTTTCATTCCATAATAAAGACACATTTGCTGATGAGCCTCGGTCTATTTCTAAACCAGCATCTGATGCTGGTGCAGAGGCTTGATTGATAGCTGCATTAAGTGTTACAATATTATCAGCAATTAGTGCTGTTGTTGTGTTTGCATAAACTGTTTCGCCAACAACAGTTAAATTACCAGTGATAGAAACGTCACCAGAAATAGAGCCTCCTGCACTTGCAAATTTTGTATTTGCTGTATCAAATGCACTATTAGCATGACCAAAAGCTGAATTTAATCTTGAATTGGTCGTGGTGATATCTGAAGCATTGGTATTCGCTTGTGTAAAGGCACCTTCTGCATGAGTTTGAGCATCATCGGCAGTGGTCTGTGCTGTGTTAGCTGCACCAAAAGCACCATTAGCGTGATTGAAAGCACCGTTAGCATGATTTTGAGCTGTGGTAATATCTGAGGCGTTTGTATTTGCCTGTGTAAAGGCGCCTTCAGCGTGTGTTTGTGCGCCATCTGCTGTAGACTGTGCAGTATTAGCCGCAGTAAAAGCACCATCAGCCGTGCTTTGAGCCGCAGTTGCACTTGTGTTTGCTGTGTCTGCTAAATCATAGGCCGACTTAACAGCATTAGGTGTAGCTGCTGTTGTTGTTGAAGTTGAATTGGTTGCATCGGTTAACTGAACAATACCAGTTACCGATGTTGTACCAGTTCTAACACTCGTATTTGCAATAGAGCTTACACGACCATTAGCTTCAAGATGAACCACAGGAATAATAACTTCACTGCCATAATCACCAGCTGTAATCGACACATTAGTATAATCGGTTGTTGAATTGGTATTCGCTTGTGTAAAGGCACCTTCTGCATGGGTTTGTGCTGTGTTAGCGGCATCAAAAGCACCATTAGCATGGCCAAAAGAACCATCAGCATGGGTTTGTGCTGTATTTGCTTTATCAAAGGCACCATTAGCATGTGTAAAAGCACCATCAGCATGGTTTTGAGCCGTAGTGATATTAGTAGCGTTGGTATTTGCCTGTGTAAAAGCACCATCAGCATGGTTTTGAGCCGTAGTGATATTAGTAGCGTTGGTATTTGCCTGTGTAAAGGCGCCCTCTGCATGAGTTTGGGCTGTATTTGCTTTATCAAAGGCACCATTAGCATGTGTAAAGGCACCATCAGCATGACCTTGTGCGGTTGTTACACTTGTATTTGTTGGAATTTCATAATAAGTTGAACCATCATTTGTAAAGGTCCATTTATCAGAAGTTTCATTCCATAACAATAATACATTAGCAGAAGAACCTCGGTCAATTTCAATACCAGCATCAAGTGTTGGCGCAGATGCTTGACCTATAGCGGCATTTAATGTTACAATATTATCTGTAATTAAAGTATCAACAGTGTTAGCAAAAGTTCTTGTACCGGTAACAGTTAGATTGCCTGTAATTGTTGTGTCGCCCGTGATTGTACCACCAGCAGAAGCAAACTTTGTGTTAGCAGCATCAAACGCACCATTAGCATGTGTAAAGGCACCATCAGCGTGATTCTGTGCTGTGGTAATATTAGTTGCGTTGGTGTTTGCTTGTGTAAAGGCACCTTCTGCATGAGTTTGGGCTGAACCAGCATCTGTTGTTGCTGTGTTGGCTTGTGTGTAAGCCGCATTAGCGTGGCCAAAAGCAGAATTTAATCTATTGTTTGTTGTGGTAATATCTGAGGCGTTTGTGTTTGCCTGAGTATATGCACTTTCAGCGTGAGTTTGAGCATTGTCAGCGGTTGTTTGAGCTGTGTTTGCTTGTGTAAAGGCACCATCAGCGTGAGTTTGGGCTGTATTTGCTTTATCAAAGGCACCATTAGCATGTGTAAAGGCACCATCAGCATGACCTTGTGCGGTGGTAATATTAGTTGCGTTGGTGTTTGCTTGTGTAAAGGCACCATCACCATGGTCATAAGCTACTTTAACCGAATTCGGTGTAGCTGCTGTTGTTGTTGAAGTTGAGTCAACACCATCATAGAGTTGAACAATACCAGCTGTGGATGTTGAGCTAGTTGATATCGCGGTGTTTGTTACAGAACTTACACGCCCATTAGCTTCAAGATGAACAACAGGAATAATTGTGGCACTGCCATAGTCTCCAGCTGTAATTGATACATTAGTATAATCTGTTGTGCTATTTGTGTTTGCTAATGTGAACGCGCCTTCAGCGTGTGTCTGTGATGTATTAGCGGCATCAAAAGCACCATTAGCATGAGCTCGTGCATAAGGATCAACTTGAGTATCACTAACGATTGTGTTAGCATAATCATATGCGTTTTGTGCTAATGTTGATGCTCCGTTAGCGGCATCGAAAGCACCGTTTGCATGAGCATATGCAGCTGTGCCAATGACATCAGCGTATGTATTTACATTTGTATATAAACTAACAACAGAAATATTTGAACTACTTGGTGGAATAGAATCAAAAGTAATTGTATTTGCTGTAGTATTTACAGTATAGTGTAATGTAGGTGTTTGTAATACACCATCAACAGCAACTGTAAGATTATTTGCAGAGGTAACATTAAATCCTAAATCAAAAGTATCTGCAACACCATTTGCCGTTGTAATGAAGTTTGATACAATAACATCAGCGGGACCAATTGGAGTAACATTAGTATATAAACTAACAACACTAATTGGTGCAGTATTTGCTGGTGGTGATGTAAATGAAATTGTGTTATTAGACTGATTGATTGTATAAGCTGTTGATGGGTCTTGTAAAACACCACCAATTGTTGCTAATAAAGCTTCTTTTGAAACAGGATAATAACCTAAATTATATGTTACAGTAGAACCATCACCCGTACCACTAAATGTTGAAATTGAAACATTAGCTGGAGGTGTAGGTGCATCTTGGAATGTAATCGTACCAGAACCATCAGTTGTTAGTAACTGGCCGTTTGTGCCATCTGTGACAGGTAAGGAGTAAACACTGGCGACATTTAAACTTGGAACAGTAAATGTACCAGTTGTTTTATCAAATGTTAATCCCGCGTTTGATCCTAACGAACCAGAATCGTTGAACTGAATCTCTTTATTCAGCCCAGCCGGTTCGGTGGTCGTTATTGTACCAAGAGTATTTGATGCAGTTTTATAATAAAGAATACCGTCAGCAAAGTTAAGCGCTAACTCACCATTTGCTATTACACCTAACGAGGGTGTAACACCGGTATCACCAGAACTGCGAATTGATATCGTTGTATTCGCCATTTAGAAACTCACTTAAAAAGTGCCGCCACTGGAAGCTATTTTAAATAAATTCTCATTAGTTTCTGGTTTATTATTCTCCTGTATTAATTCGTCTGTAATTCCTAATTGTTTCTTTTTAGTTTTAGGTAACATTTCTTCTATCTGCTTAATATATTCTGTATGTTGAAAATTTTCATCACTAATTTTCTTTTTTTCATTTTCTAAAAGTGATACCTGATTTTTAAGCGTTTCAATTTCTCGCATTTGAGAATTGACCGCACTCTGTAATCGTTGTCTATCAGCGTCCGTATTCGAAGATTTCTTCAATTCGTCTTCTTTATTATTTAGTTGATGTTTTAAATTGTTTATTTCACTTACAAGTTCTGAAATTCGTTGCTCGCTTTGAGATTTAGATTGTGTATTATTTTTTTCTAAATCTTGAAATTTGGCGAGCTGTTCTTTCAACTCGCCAATTTCTTTATCTTTACCTTCAACAAATTTCAATTGAGTTTGAAAAATAAAATTCTGTTTTAATATAGAATTCATATTTTCCAATATAACGTCATTGTAAGCAGTTATAAATTGCTTATCATCCATGATAAAAACCTCTCATAATATTTAATTAATTAAAATGTACCACCATTTAAATGTGCAAATGTTGGGACACCTGAACTATTAACTTGTAATACATGGCCTTCAGTTGAAGAAGAAACAGCCGCTACTGCACTTGTTCCTTGTCCTAATAGAACACCATTGATGGTTAATGTTGAAGCACCTGTACCACCTTGAGATACACTAAATGTACCAGAAGTTACCTGTGAGGCAGCAATTGCAATATCAGCAGCTGTAGCAGCTGTTGTTCTACCATAAGCATCAACAGTTAGAGCAGTAAGTGTTTTACTTGCACCTAATGTGCCTGTTAATGTGTATGAAGAGTTTGATAACTCTTGTAAAGCATTTGTGCCATTACCAATAAGAATTGCACCTTGTGTGAATGAACCAGCACCGGTACCACCATCAGCAACTGCAATATCAGCAGACAGACCAGAAACGGTACCACCTGAAATATTACCTTCAATGTTTGCAACTAAAGTCGCAGTAGAGAATGTTGATGGATCAACTGTGTTAGCTGCATCAGGTTCTGTTGTACCACCTGTTAAGAGTTTATACTTACCAGAATCAGAAGCATCTCTATACAAGGTTGTGTATTTCTGAGTACCATCGTTATAGGTACCATAGAAACCGATATCAAGAGCATCACCCACATTGTTGTTTGCATACTTAACTAAAGAATCTTGAACAACAACAGTCTGAACATCTGTAGTAACAGTTTCACCAGAAATTAACAAGTTACCAGTAACAGATAAGTCACCAGAAATTGTACCACCAGAAGTTGTGATGGCTGTGTTTGCCTTGTCAAAAGCACCATTAGCGTGATTGAAAGCGCCATCAGCATGATTCTGAGCTGTGGTGATATTTGTTGCATTGGTGTTTGCTTGAGTATAGGCTGATTCAGCGTGAGTTTGTGCGCCATCAGCGGTTGTCTGTGCTGTGTTAGCTGCACCGAAAGCACCGTTTGCATGAGTAAAGGCACCATCAGCATGAGTTTGCGCTGCGGTTGCTGTATCAAAAGCAGTTTTAACAGCATTAGGTGTAGCAGCTGTTGTGGTTGATGTAGAGTTCGTTGCATCGGTTAACTGAACAATACCAGTTACGGATGTTGTACCAGTTCGTACTGAGGTGTTTGCAATAGAACTAACACGACCATTTGCCTCTAAATGAACAACAGGAATAATAACTTCACTGCCGTAATCACCAGCTGTTACAGAAACATTAGTATAATCAGTCGTTGAGTTTGTGTTTGCTAATGTGAACGCACCTTCTGCATGAGTTTGAGCATCATCGGCAGTGGTCTGTGCTGTGTTAGCTGCACCAAAAGCACCGTTTGCATGAGTAAAGGCACCATCAGCGTGATTCTGAGCTGCGGTGATATTAGTTGCGTTGGTGTTTGCCTGTGTAAATGCTGAATCTAAACGACCAGCATCTGCCATTGCAAAGTAGTCAGTACCATTATTAGTAAATGTCCACTTGTCAGATGTTTCGTTCCAAAGTAATGAAACATTAGCAGAAGAGCCTCGGTCAATTTCAATACCAGCATTTTCACTTGGTGCTGAACCTTGTGGAATATCAGCATTAAGAGTGATAATGTTATCACCAAGATTGACTGTGGTTGTATTTGCGTAAGTTGTTTCACCTGTAACAGTCAAGTTACCTGTAACAGATAAGTCTTCAACTGATTGTGCGCCTGTTGTTCTTACAACTGTACTATCAACAGCGATAGAAACTTGGTCATTTGTAACTGACGTTTGAATACCATCACCACCATCAAAGGCTAATGTGCCTGAGGTTAAATCTACTGAATCTGTACCACTATCACCACTAATTGATAAAGTAGAAGCAAT
>Ga0070749_10003550_pt1 | contig 10432 bp, 15 predicted proteins | sample VirMetDEL_Nov_18_FD_75180 | JGI IMG/M metagenome (GOLD analysis project Ga0070749, IMG submission 75180) | Aqueous microbial communities from the Delaware River and Bay under freshwater to marine salinity gradient to study organic matter... | ecosystem: Environmental > Aquatic > Marine >...
AGGCTTACCAAACGACATCCCAATCTTCATACGCAGCACGTTCTTGGGAACGGCGTTGTGATCGCCAGCGGCGTTAATGGTATCAATCTCTTCATCAGTGAGATTAATCTGGAAAACCTTGTAAACTGTCATTTCGATTTCCTCGTTTTCAATCATAGGTATATTCTATACCCTAACCGAAAATAAGTAAACCCTAAAAAAATCGAATAAAATCAATAACTTACTCATATACCCGGTTGTGAGTGTCCGAACAGCGGATAAAGGTCGCACATTTCGGGAGTTCCTTGAGCCTCCTCGCCCCAACGTAGGTGCATGCGCTTCGAATCCCCCCGAGAAGATCCTTGACGGTCTCTGAGACTGGACCTCGGTATGGTACAGTAATCTCTCTACCCTCGCTACTACGATACTCCTTCAGACCTCCAAAATGCTTCTCATTAGCGGCTCTGCTACTCATGCCATAGAAAGATACCTTTCCATTCACCACCTCACCCTCTGATTCATCATGCCCCGCGAGCATACCTCCAAGCATGACGAAATCAGCACCAGCGGCGAATGCCTTTACTACATCTCCAGGGCAGGTACATCCACCATCAGCAATGATATGACCACCCAATCCATGAGCTGCATCTGCACATTCAATGACAGCAGACAACTGAGGATAACCGACTCCAGTTTGAATCCGCGTTGTGCAAACACTTCCCGGTCCAATACCAACTTTGACGATATCCGCACCGCGTAATAGCAACTCTTCTGTCACATCACCAGTTACGACATTACCAGCCATGATAACCTTGTCTGGAAAATTATCTCTGAATCTTGCAACAAAATCAATAAAACGTTCACTGTAACCATTAGCGACATCGATGCAAACATATTTGATAGTATACCCGCTTAGAAAGTTTACTTGTTCAAACTTATTAAGATCATCTTCTGTAATGCCCATACTGTAAACAGCAAAGTCGCTACCAGGATGATTGAAATGTTCGCCTTGCGTATCAATAGAATAATGCTTTACAATAGCAGTAAGCATACTTTGCCTACTTAGAACATCATGCATGCTCCAAGTACCAACACCATCCATATTTGCAGCAATAATAGGAATGCCCTCGTATGAATATGTACTGTTACGAAAATTGTATTTTCGAATCAGGTCAACTTCGCTACGACTACCAAGTGTGCTACGTTTTGGTCTTAGAAGAACATTAGAATAGTCTAACTTTAAATCAGTCTCAATTCGCATTGTCTAAATCAATCTCATTATAATCATAATAGAAAAAAGAAGGTATCTCTCCCTCAAATCCTTTATTTCTCATTAGATCGCGGGATTCTTTCTCAGCAACTTTCTTGTGTTGAGAATAGGCAACATATTTGTCATTCACTGAATCATAGACGCGAAACTTACCTTTCTTTCGAAGAATCTCAAACACCCCAGATACCTTTCTCTTCAATCATTTCACCAGCCTTTACGATGTTCTCGTAGTAATCTAAAGACCAACCATCGTTACGATTTGAGGCAATTTCAATCTTAGCATTAAGAACGAATTTCTCACGGTCTTCCTTAGATAACTTTTTCAACATATCTAAGTAGTAGTCAATACCTCTTTCACTCATTTTATCACCTATGCAAAAAGATTATCATAACTTTTACGACCAGCCTTCTTTGTCATCCATTTCATGTTTTCATCTTCATCGTGCCTTTCTCCGAAGGTAGTCTTATCCATGACAGGGTTATCATCAACAATATCTTTCTGTGCTGATTGTTCGACATTGAACAAACGCATCTTAGATCTGTCAACTCCTATCATGAATCTCTTATACTGAGTCGGATCGTTATATCGATTTTTTAACTGCTTTACCATAATCTGACCGAGTTGTTCCATCTCATCATTAGAGATAAGAGCAACCATGAAGTCAACCGTCGCTGGTAAAGCAAACGACTCAGAGGTATCTTCAAGACCAGGATCACTATTCGTAAATCCTGTTCTATTTAATTGAGTGGCACTGATGATTGGTAGATTTCTTTCAACAGCAAGACCACGTAGTTCTTCGGCGATTGCTTTGATATATGTATAACTGTTTACGTTAGACCCATACTTTAATCTGCTTGATGTGCATAGATTAACGTAATCAATATAGATAATGTCAGGTCTGAAATCCTTCTTCAAAGATAACTCGTTTAGTAGATGACGAAAATGAGCAGAACCTACAGTCGCTGTTGGATACTCCTTGATAATAAGTTTACCAACTGTCTTCATCTTCAACTTGTTAATCTTGTCTTCATATATATGTTTGGGAAATCCTTCTAACTCTTGAACTGGAATATTAAGTAGATTAGCGTCAATGCGTTCAGCGATACGTTCTTCTGCCATCTCAAGTGTAATGTAAAGAACATTCTTACCAAGCGTAAGATTAGCAGCAGCCATGTGACACATTGCTAGAGTTTTACCGACACCAGTTCCTGCTAAGAGTATGTTCAAAGTTTTGTTAGGCAATCCGTCTTTTGTGATACGATTGAAGTAATCTAGGTCAAAAGGAATTCTATCTTCTTTACGGTTGTAAAATTCATACCGTTCTTCAGCGTTTTCTATAAAATCATGGCCAATGTTAGAGTCAAAGCTGACAGACAAAGCGCTGCTAAGAATATTAGGGATTCCTCCTTTTTCCTGCGTTTGCGCTCCTGACTTTCCTTCGATGATGGATATGGATTCCATGATTGCATTGAATACTGCCCTTTCTTGACAAAACTCTTCAGTCTTGTTAATTAACCATTCATCGTTTTTCTTTTCATATGTTATTTCGTCTACATAATCAACGATTTTCTTGTAAAGATTTTCGTTCAAATCTTCGCGTTGATTCAATTCAATAAGAAGAGTTTCCTTGGTTGGTAGACCATTATATTTATGAATGAATGATTCTATGCAAAGAAATAACTGTTTCTCAGTGGCGTCTTGAAAATATTCATCCTTCAGGAATGGCAGCACGCGGCGAGTGTAGTCGTTCTCATAAATCAGATTCGTTAGAATCGTCTGCTCCATTCTCATTTATTTTCTCCTCTATGATGTTTACTAACACGTCGCCAATGTAATTTTCAAAATCACGAACTTCATATTTGACTGGAGACTCAACGATATCATATTCATATTTTAGAATTGCCTCTTCTCCTTGTTCTTCAATATGAACTGTTCTATAGTTATATACTATACCGTTAAATCTCTTTTCAGTCAATCTAATTCTGGCAACATCTTCATCTTCATTTTCATCAAAAAGAATTTCATACTTCGGCATCATCTTCGCTCCGAAATATATTACCAGAACTAGCAGAGTATTTGTTCTTTATATACTCGGCAAGATTTGTTTTTTCAAACATCATATTCCAGAATTTATTGTTACCAATAATTTCTTTCGCTCGCATATTCTTTTCGCTGAGAACTTCTCCAGTTTCTGGATTCACAGCTTCATACCAACCTACCTTCGGTTTACGAATATACCCAGCAGATTCACAAACGTCTAATAGACCAGACCACTTATCAATACCACCTTCATATGTGACGGTAATAGGAATCTTTGACTTTTCACGAACGTATCGTGACTTTTCAATGTTAATCACAAAATGATAACCTTGAATCTCAGTTCCTTCTTTCTCTTGTTGTCTGCCAATAATCCAAATAGCATCTGCTGAATAGTAAGCACCCGTGCCGCCTGACACGATATCTTTTGGAAACATACCGATTTCTTTATAGGTATGATTGACTGCAACTAATGGAATGTCTTTGAGATTTAGATGCGGTGTGATGATACGAAACAGCGACTTTAACTGTTTTGCTCTTGACATATCAGCAACTGACTTTTCATTTAACGCATCTTCTACTTCTTTCTTAGAAGCAAGATTGCCGATAGAGTCAATGATAATCACAACACGATCATCTTTTTCGATTTCTTGTAGTTGTTTTGTAATGTCAAACTTGAGTTGTTCTACATCAGTGATTGGTGTATGAACGACTCTATCCATATCAACACCAAAAGACTCAAAATAACTTTGCGGTGTGCCAAACTCAGAGTCGTAAAACAAAATCACAGCATCTTCATATTTTTTCTGATATGCAGCACCCATGATTAAAGCAAAGGCTGACTTGAAATGTTTAGAAGGTCCAGCCAACATTAATAGACCAGGAACAAGACCACCATCTGGTCGCCCAGACAAAGCAGTATTAATCATTGGAACTGGCGTTGGTGCCATGTCCTTCTTACCATAAACCTTTGATTCGGTAATGGCAGAAGTCATTTTAATTGTAGAATTTTTAACAAGTTTCTCAAGTAAAGACATTCATCGCTCCTATTTGATTATAGGATTAGTATACTGTAAAAATACAAAAAAGTAAACTATTTTTCTTCATCTTCATCTGTTTCAACATCAACTTCAGTCCAGTTCTTTGCTACATTTACTGCTTTCTTAATTTTCTTGGGTCTTGTAAGAGAGATATTTGCAGCAATTATAAGAAGAACAGCAAGCGGATCAAATACAAAAATAATAATTATAATAACCCATCTTACTGCATCATCTAATAGACCTGTTGAGTCATCAACGAACAGTTCAGCAATGTATTTGATTGGTCCAACTTCTGCTTCTAGTTCAAGTTGCTGTCTAGAGAATTCTTGTTTTTCTTTACGAAGTTGTTTAATTCTGTCGCCAGCGTCAGAAATGATTCCGGTGAGTGTGGATCTTTCCACGCGTTGACTTTCTCGCACGGCGACTGCGCCGTCCCTTCCGCGTATTCTGTCGAAGTCAATAAGTTTTTGTACTGCTGAATCAAGTTGTCCAATAACTTTTGTTGCATCGTCTATTCTCCTCTGTTGCTCTTCGATTTGTTGATCTAAAAATTCAATCTCAATACTATTATCACCAGACACGATTGTCTGATCTATATGAGCCTTTGACAAAAATCCAAAGATGCCCATGGAGGTAATAAACATCAGTACGATTACGGATGTTGTTAAATACGCACGCAACAGTTTAGGTGCGGTCTTCCAGTTCTGATAGAGCCAGGAAGCAGTAATGAGTTTACCTACTTCCAAAACTCCACCCATGATTGCAATAGGAACTGCGGCAGCAGCAAATATTGCCATCAATCCAACTATAGAGTACCAAGCTGCAACGCCAGAGATTGCGATTGCAACTAATAGAGTCGTGATGCCCATATTATCCTCGCGTTAGAGCGAGAACCTTATCAATGGTTGACTGAACTTGTGCTGTACGATTTGGCCAATAAATGTATTCTTTATCGGCAGTCTTTAGAAGATTTACAAGAAGCGGCATGACTAACTTTTCCAGTTCAGAAAGTTTCGTGCCTAGACTTTCTTGTGCTTGTGCGATAGCAACTTGAACGTCGTCTGATTCATCAATTTGTTTGCGAAGTAATAGCGAGTCAAGTTTATCCTCAAGAGGAGATAGTGCATTGAGAAGCACTCGTGTAATATCATTCTCGTCTATAGTTGGAATCGTAGTCTCGGCGGTCTCTTGATTTGCTTTGAATGTTGCTTCATCGACGGCGCTAAATCCGTAATCCATCGCAGCATATTCGGGAGGTATTTCAGCCATTAAAAGAAGTCCTCTAGTGAGTTAGTTTTTTCTGCTTTCCATCCTATAGAATCCAAGATTAGAGTCATTGGATCGAGATAAGATTTCTCGAACTGTTTGTCATAATCAATGAATCGATGTAAATCAAACTCCTGAGGTAGCATCGTCAAGAAAGCAATTACATGCTGCTTTGCAGGGTTTGGTTTTTTCAAATAGACAAACTTAATCTTGTCACCGTTCTGTATCAATTCATATTTATTATTTAGATGCATTTCCTTTATCATCTGATTGTAACGGCGAGAACCTGTCAGATGAATTGGAACACCTATACCATCACCATAATTCTTCCATAGATTACTCACACCACGAGGAAAGGCAACATCTTCAACTGATAATTTCTTAAACTCTTTGCGAGCAGTTTCAATAAACTTCTGAACAGTATATTCATCTTCGTTCATTATTATCTTCAGAGTTTTCTCAATCAACTTACGACAAACTTGTGGTGTAGATGATCGAACTGATTCAATGCCTGTTACTTTGAGTTTCGGTTTAGCATATTGAACACCCTCGTTATTCAACACGTTTGCGATGTATCGCTTCTTACCCGTAAAGATAACACGAGATGCAATAATCTCTCGCTTCATTACCATCTTCTGCGCGGGCGCATGCACGTACTCACGCAACTCTTTGTAAGCATTCTCTAGTAGAGGTTCAAGTTTCTTACTGGCAACTTTGTCGATAAAGTCGCAAATCTTTTGCGTGTCTTTCTCGTTAGGCATTGTTTGTTTTACAAGTTCGTCTAGGCAAACGTAAAGACTATCAGTGTCAATCGCTAGAACATAATCCTTCTGGTTTGTTTTCAAAACTTTGTTGAGATACTCGTTAATCTTTTTCTCAGCCCAGCGAATCGTATACTGACCGGAAATGGTAATCGCTTCTGCCATACGAATATCATAATAACGAAAGTACTGATTTGACATCGCACCATAGAGAGAGTTCATCATAATCTTAATCGCCATCTGTTGATTGTCATACAGACTGACTTCTTGACTTACAAGATATCTCTCGCGCAAGTTTGACTTATCAATCTTCTCCAGTTTCTGTTTTGCTTCAAGTGCTTTCTTTTTCATCAATGTGCGTTGTTCGTATTCACGTTCAACGATTTTAGGAAAAATACCAATCACATCATTGCGAAAGAGTTGCCCCGTAGAAGACACACAGCAATTTTCCGGAATCTTCATCTCACGTTTCTCAAGCAACGTCTCTACGTTCACGCCATGAAGAACACCATCCACAATCGTTTCAGGTGACATATTATATTGCATAATCAAATGTGGATAAAGCGAGTTCAAGTCAAAAGAACAAACCCAATCATGCATACCCGTTTGTGGTTCTTTAACATAAGCACCTTCAATTCTTCTATCGCCGCTTACTACATCAGGTTCGCTGACTACGATATTCTGTTTACGAAGAACATTGTAAATGTAAGTGTCCCAGATTTTCACCGATCCAAACGCAGTCACATACACCACGTTTGCTTTATGTGCAAGAGTCAAAGCAATCGAAATAAACCCAGCCGTCTCTTCCATTCGTTCAACGAGTTGAGTATCGCGAATGTTATAATCAATAAACTTCTGATGATTCTCGCGATAGAGAGCGGCAAGAGAGGAGTATTCTGAATAGTCAAGTTTCTTTTCACCTAAAACTACATTGGCAATGTTGTCTAGTTTATATGACTCTTGATTGCCGTAAGTGTTCCAACCAAACTTCTTAAACAACGCCATAAAATCAAGTTGCGTTGTGCCAACAATGTTATAAGTTTTACCTTCCCTCCTATCAAGTTCCGGTTTGCGATTGAACAGAGAAAACTTTTTCGTTTGTTCGTCGCCTAGAATCTTAGCAACACGATTAATCAGATACGGCATGTCAAACTCTTCGGAGTTCCATCCGCTAATGATATCAGGAATGTTCTTACGCCAATGTGCTAGAAAACTCTTGAGCAAAGTATACTCATCTGAGCAACGATAATACTCTATGTTCTTATCTTGAACGATAGAGATTTCTTTTTCAAATGCACCGATACCCCAAGTGTAAAAAGTATCATCAAGATTATTCTTAATCGTGATTGCTGTTACAGGTTGATTAGCCACAGATGGTTCAGGGAATCCTTGATCAGACTGAACCTCAATGTCAAGGAACGTGATGTTCATCACGCTCATATCAGCAGTACAACCGTCAGGGAATCTATCTGAAATGAACTGTGCGACGTAATCGCGATTGCCATAGATTGAATAGTTAGAAGCAGAGTTTTCACGAATGAAATCACGGCAGTCTAACATACTGCCTGGGTGATACTCTTCAACCACTACTCCATCAAGAGTGCGATACTTAGATGGATTTCGAGTAGGGACGAAGAGCGTTGGCTTATACTTAATACGCTCAACAACTCTTCGCCCGTCCTCATAACCGACATATAGAATGTCGGTGCCGGTTCTTTCAACTGAAGTGTAGAATCGTGTCATACTTTAATTATAATCACATTCATCACAAAAGTAAATCAATTTCTATGCCTCAGTTAAAAGTTCCGGGTTCGATTCAAGAAGTTTTGTATTTGTTAGAATAGGAATCTTCTTAGGTTTCTTATCTTCAGGTATTACATTAATCAAAGAGATCGTGAGCATACCGTGTTCAAGTTTTGCGTCTTCAATCTGAATCGTATCAGCGAGAGTAAACTCCCTACTAAATGCACGATTCGCAATACCACGATGCAAGACCTTAGTAGTTTCCTCTTTCTGAATCTTACCAACTATCGTGAGTTTGGAATCTTCAAGAGTTACATCTAAATCTTCTTCTGTAAATCCAGCCACCGCAATCTTAATCGCATAGTGGTCATCATCTACTTTTAGTATGTTGTAAGGTGGATAGTTATTTGTTGGTGTTGCAGTCATACGCTGCAAATTATCCAAGTGTCTGAATAGACGATCCGCACCAACGAAAAATGGATCGAACTTGTCGATATCATAGCTTACCATGTTAACCTCCTATGTAAGCAAGGTTGATATGTAGAGGACCCAAAAGGCATCCTCATTGTATATATAATACTTTTTCAAATAATGTCAACCATTCCTGAAAAAAGTAACATCATCGCGATAGTATTAATCACGAGCAACGCACGATCATGCCAACGAAATGCTACAAACCACCAACAAGCACAGCCGAGCATTGATAACAATACGTCTAATTGTTGAGAACCCTCAGTGCTACGTACAGTAATCGCAGCAATGATTAGGAACGTGCCAATCCATTTTACAAACCATGTAAGATCGTATAATGGAGTTACCTTATTTACCATTCTTTTTCTTACTCAATTCTAAGTGCTTTGCGATCCAATCTAACAACCAAGGATTATCGCGATAGATTTGTGTCCAAGTTGAAGCCATCACAGATACAGCACGTTCTTCGCCTTGCTTCTTGTTACTTAGTTGACCGACTTTCCAAACAGCGTGGTTAATTTCATGGATCAACGTATCTACAAGAGGAGGACCGGACAAACTTTCTTCGATGCGAATTTTGTTCTTAATGTAACAAAAGTCACCAAACATTTCTTCATTCAATGGACAAAAGATAACATCTATGTCTAATGGTCCAATACGTAAGCTAAAATTATTCATCTATTCCTCTTTTTTCGGATTTCCCCATTTGTTATTTTTCTCAATCATAGGCATGGTAATCATCACATGATGATCTAACCACCAAATTGTATCATCAACTTCACTTTGTTTATTTTGTTGCAAGGATCCAGAGTCCAATGTTCGAGAAGGCGTATCCGGCATATGCTATTCCCATTCCTGCGTTACCTTTCATTGATTGGTCAAACGCAACATAAGCATATATCGCGCCTGTCAATATGATTAACCAACCACTCATGAAAGGACTAACACAATCATATATATCAATGTTCCAATAAATCCAACGGTAAAACACCCAGCTAAAAAGCCAAGTGTGAAAGCATTTTTCAGTTTTTCTTTTACCGAATTAACCATAAGTAAGAAGGGGGAGAGTCAATCTCTCCCCCATCCTAACTACGCAGCGGCGGCGAGGGCGGCATAACCCGCTGCAACAACCTCGCGCGAAGGAGTGCCAAGACGATAGAAGATCTTGGTATCACCCTTGCTGTTCTTACGAGGATTTGCATAAATAGCATAACCCTTCATACGAAGATTGGAGACAGTAGCGCGAGCATTGCCAACGCCGAAACGGGACTCAATCTGAGCAGCCGTAAGAGTCTCACCATCCTGAAGAGCCGTAAGTACACGTTCAATCTTAGTAGTCATAGTAAAGTTCACCTTGTTTCAGTTTTCAAATCGACAGTCACTTCGCTGCCTGACTCCTTTCGGAGTTTCGTCCCTACGGACTCATCAGAGACAGTATATTAATATTACTACGTTGATAGAATAAAGTAAATAGATTTTTAGAGTTTTTTAACCCCAATCCTTCTTATCCCCATGCATTTCGTTCCAATCATAACCTGCATTATATGATTCAATATCGAAGCGAGTCATAGCACCTTCGTCGATTCGATAACCCTTATGAGTACCTGCTGGCCAATAATGAGGGTCACGAGGGCGACCGTAGTAAGAATCTGCAGCTCCACGGTCATATGGACCACCGTGTTTAGTGTTGTAGACTTCGTTATTCCAAGTTCCGTATTTCATCAGTTTTTCCTCTTTTCTAATCATAAGTATATTCTATACCCTAACCGAAAATAAGTAAACCCTAAAAAAATGTAATAAAATTAATGACTTAGCAGTAAGTCATTAAACAACCTCCAACACAGGTTCAGGATAAGCAATAGTG
>Ga0070749_10003552_pt1 | contig 10427 bp, 23 predicted proteins | sample VirMetDEL_Nov_18_FD_75180 | JGI IMG/M metagenome (GOLD analysis project Ga0070749, IMG submission 75180) | Aqueous microbial communities from the Delaware River and Bay under freshwater to marine salinity gradient to study organic matter... | ecosystem: Environmental > Aquatic > Marine >...
GAGTTTGCGGTTTAGGTCTCCCTTGGCCTAGTGTTGGTCTCTGATCAACACCACCTAGGAAGGAGACAAATGTCTCCTTCCACCTACCTTTTTTAGGAGATGAACCTGCATTTTAGCAGACTGCCTGACGCCCTCTGACGTGCACAGTGACCTATAATCATACCCTGGTCGCATATCCGTGCACGTCAGAGGGAGCTAGCACGGAATCAATGGCTTAGAAAAAACAAAAAGAGTGATAGCTCAATGGGTTATATGTGGTCGGTTTCGCTGGTGCGTGGGAGGGACTTATATCCCCTTAAGTGGCTCTGGTCGGTTTCGCTGGTGCGTGGGAGGGACTTATATCCCCTTAAGTGGCTCTGGACGAGGGTTACCCGCAGGGTTCGATTCCCTGACCGACTACCACTTAAGCCATTGATTTTATGCTGACACCCTTTCTCGTACATGAAAGGTATGATATATCACTTATCGATAATCTGTGCACGTCAGAGGGAGGTTTTTCAACTTTTGCAAAGCAGATCAATCGCTTGTGAAAAAAGTTTCCAAAAAAGTGATTTTTTTTTCCAGAGGTGGTTTACAAACCCTCCCTGAGGTATTATATTATATATATGATCAACGGTCAACAAGGGACCACCTACCATGGCTACAGAAGGCACCATCATCTTTGAAGTTATTGCAACACCGTATGTGGAGGGTGCACCAGTTTCTTGTGGTCTCTTTCGCGAAAGAGAAGACGCAGAGCGTGCTCTTAAGAATGAGAAGCAGAAAAAGCACTATTGGGCTTTTGTCACAATACATGAACGAATCCTTAAGTAAGGAACTCAACTACTAAACAAGGGATCTAAAGATGGCTCGTAAATCTCAAAGTTTGCTGGGCAAAAAGCCTAAGATCAAAGTGCGTGCGAGTAAGCGCAGTTTAGGTGCGAGTGAACCGACATTTACCGATGGACAATCATTGGGTATTGTCGCTGCTACAGAAATGTATAATTTCTATAATGCGACTTATGAGCAAAGTGATTTCCAGAAATGGGCAGTCACTTGGGCATCGAAGAATGGTTATACCAAGGATGATGTAAGTCGTCTTCGAGCTGCATCTAAGAGTTTGGTTCAACCGACCTTGGGTGCTATTTGTCGCATGTCTGATCGTGGTCTCATTTTAAATGATGACCAGAAGTCCTATGCTCATGCACGAATTCGGTCATTGATCGAAACAGTAGAGCCGAAGAATGAAGTGACTTCTATTGCTACTCGTAAAAGTCCCGCAGAGATTCTGAAAGAGAATATTTCAAAATTTCTTGGCGAACTTGAGAGTATGCTTGATGACTGGAAGAGTAACACCTCTTTCAATTTGTATGAAAAGCTGACTGCTATGGAAGCAGCTGGTTCTTATGCTAAGGCAATTATTCAGCACTATAAACCAGTGGCTGATGAGTTAAAGGAGCTCGTTGCTGGTAAATCACCAGATCTTAATGAGGCTTATGCTTACATGAGTAAGACCGATCGTCGTCGGTCTTACGATTTTATTGATACCTGGATCAAAGATGCTGAAATGTATCTTTCTGGCAAGAAGGCTGTTCGCAAAACTCGAGTAGCGAAAAAACCTTCGACTGATAAGATGCTGAACGGTCTAAAATATCTGCAAGAAAGCATTGAGCATAAAGTCAAGAGCATTGACCCAGCTAAAATATTGGGTGCTAAGGTTCTTTACCTGTTCAATCCAAAATACAATGAAATCCAGGTTTATCATAGCAATGATGATACTGGCTTTAGTATCAAGGGTACAACCCTACAAAACTGGAATGATACTTCTAACAAAAAGAAGCTTCGGGCAAATGCCTTGCCTGAAATTCTTCCTATTCTCATTAGCAGTACTCCAGCTCGAGCAGCAAAAGTTTTTGCTGAGGCTAAAGGCACTTCGAATGCTCAAAATGGACGAATTAATGATAACTGCGTTATTCTGAGAGCCATCTAACTCTCAGACTCCCTCTGACGTGCATGGTGACCTATAATCATACCCTGGTCACTGATCTGTGCACGTCAGAGGGAGCTAGCACGGAATCAATGGCTTAGGTGAAATGGAAAAGGGGAGAAAATAAGGGATATGTGCGTCACGTTCAGTTTTCAAAACGTTTGCGGCCAGTATCTCATCGATGCCTATAAACTTTTTTTCAAAAAATATCAAAGCAGATCAATCACATGTGAAAAAAGTTTCCAAAAAAGTGATTTTTTTCCCAACAGGGGGTTTACATGAGGCCTTAGAGGTATTATATTATATATATCAACAAGGGAACAAAGGGACCCACACTATGACCATCGTATGGCACGACGCCTCCTTTATGCACTCGCCGGTTGGCGAAAAGCACGAGCAGTATCTGCCGAGCCTGGAAACAAGAATGCCAATGCCGTGCGACGCTTGCCCTCTTATGAGCAAATGCGCTGATAATGGTACGGATTGCACAGCTTTTCGTCGCTGGACTCGTCACGGCGATTACAAACAAAAAAATGTTGGTCGTCTGCTGAAAGCTTTCGATCTTAATGATGACTAACATTTTTTCGCGCCCTTAGCTCAGCTGGATAGAGCAGCAGATTTCTACTCTGCGGGTCGGGGGTTCGAATCCTCCAGGGCGCGCCAATAAAATCCCTTGCCTTCGGGCGTGCCGGTTCGAGTCCGGCAGGGGGCACCAAAGGAAGTGTGGCCGAGTGGTTTAAGGCTCTGGTCTTGAAAACCAGCGTAGGTGAAAGCCTACCGTGGGTTCGAATCCCACCGCTTCCGCCAAAAATGGTTCACGAAAAAAGGAACTCGCGCTATGATCAAATTCGAAAACGTTCGTCAGACTTATTCCGGCGCACATGGCTGTATGTGCGGCTGTAAGGGTAAATATGCGATAGCATCTCATTGGGGCATTGAAGCTGCAAACGCAGACTGCGGCTGGAATGCTTATGATAAATGCAGTGATCGTAGTGTGAAATCTACGATCAAAAAGCTGAATGACCTTATCAACTGGAACGATCCTGCTTGTGTCAAAGAGCATGTGACTGAAGATTTTGCATGGTTTGACACCGACACTCGGTCATACACTGCTTATTTTATGAAGCGAGACGCCCTCTGACGTGCATGAAGGCCTATAATCATACCCTGGTCACTGATCTGTGCACGTCAGAGGGAGTCTGAAAAATGTTTCGAATGATTTCAATCGCTTGTAAAAAAAGTTTCCAAAAAAGTGATTTTTTTTCCCAACAGGGGTTTACATGAGGCCTTAGAGGTATTATATTATATATATGATCAACGGTCAACAGCCTAAGGGAACTCCCATCATGAGCATCACAGCTGCTCTTGCTGACATCAAAGCTGACATGATCGCAACCGAAACGCCGGTTGCCGAACTGGTAGCAAATTACGCAGAAGCCTATGGTCTTCGTCAAGAGCTACTTTATCGAAAAATCGCCGAGAATGGCTGGACTCGTGATCGTCTTCGTACGAATAAAGACGCGACAAGCTATTCGACATTCGTCGAGAATTCGTTTAAGAAGAATATCGCTCTTGCTTGCAAGAAGTACAAGGTTTCCGAGTCTCAAACTCAGGAACGAACTATTCGAGGAGAAAAATACACCATCATCTGCCGGCTTTCGAATGCTCGCAAACGTCCGTATCTCGCCATCTCTCATAAAGATGGCCTCGCCTACCGCATTAGCATTTAACAACCCTGAGAGGACTTATATCATGGCTAATCGTTCCTATAGCGTGTATCGCGTTCGTTGCACCGAAACTGGTCGTTATGTGACCAGTTCTCGCGAATTCATTGATGTCGATATTGACGGCATTGGCAGCGAAATATATGCCGTGTCCGTCGAATATGACGTTGAATGCCGAGATAGTCGAGGTCGGTTTTGTAAAGCCGCCTGACTCACTCTTTTAAGGAGAAGCCTTTGCTTCACTTTGTAGGCTTTAAAGGCGATGAGTATATCAGGGCCATTCAAGTGTTTGGCGTGCCTGATTTTATTCATCGTCATAATGACGTCAGACTTGTCGGTGGCGGAGAGGTTGATGAGGATGATGTAATCATTTTCGCGAATGGAAGTGAGACTAAATTTCACAAATTCGCGTTTAATGATAGTGAGGTTTTCTAAGGAGGAGACTTATGATTTCATGCTAGCACCCTCTGACGTGCAGAGTGACCTATAATCATACCCTGGTCACTGATCTGTGCACGTCAGAGGGCGTCAGCACGGAATCAATGGCTTAGAAAAAATAAAAAGAGTGACGACTCAATGGCTTGGCCGGTAACACTGGTGTGTGGGAGGGACTTATATCCCCTTAAGTGGCTCTGGACGAGGGTTACCCGCAGGGTTCGATTCCCTGGCTGGCTACCAAAAAATGTAAAGAAAGGAAACTGCTGTGAGTAAAACGTTTCGTAAAAATTATCTTGATCATATCTATCGTGATGACGATTCATACTCTATTCCTTGGAGTAAACATCTAAAAGAAGAGACAAAACGCCGGCGGCGAGTTGACACAAAACAACAGATCCATAAAATTCTTGAAGGAGAAGAAGATTTCGTCTCTTTGGAAAAAAAATACAAAGGATTGGTTTCGTCCTATGACTGAAGAACTTATGATACCAATTACTAAAAAGCTGCTCAAAGACGAGATAGAACACCTTAATGACACAATTTTTAAAGATCAGTTAAATCTTTCGAAGGTTAAAATTGTCTTAGAAGATGAACTTGAAGATTGGGGTATTTGTTTTATAGATAATAGAGGAAAAATAAATTTAGCACTCGTTCCAAATTTTCCTGATTTAGAATTGTTTCGAGCAGTTCTAAAAAATGGTTTACTTCATGTTTATCAGCTTCTTATTGAAAAGAAGCAGAACATTGAAGGATTTACACATTTTTATTCTGAACTTTTGAACGAATATGAAATCAACTCAGAAACAATTCACTAAGGAGACTGTATATGTTTAATTTTAGTTTAAGTCAACGTTCATTGAATAATCTTGAAGGTGTAAAAAATCCTTTGGTAATCATAGTTAGACGGGCTATCGAGCTTACTAGCGTCGATTTTGGTGTAGTTGAAGGTAAACGCACACCTGAACGACAAGCTGCCTTGGTTGCACAAGGAGCATCTCAAACAATGAAATCAAAACATATCACTGGAGATGCCGTAGACCTTATGGCATATATAGGTTCACGAGGATCATGGGAACTCAACCTATATGATAACATTGCCGATGCGATGCGTATTGCTGCTGATGAAGAAGATGTCTCAATCCGATGGGGAGCTGCTTGGCATATTCGAGATATTCGCGAATGGGACGATACGATGCAAGAGGCTATGAATGATTATATTGACCAACGCCGGAGGCAAGGACGTCGGGCATTTATCGATGCCCCGCATTTTGAACTTTCATAAAAATTTTTCAGAAAAGGAGTTTACAAACCACATCTGAAATGATATGATATATATATCAACCAAGGGAAAGGAAAGTACCCAAATGTACGTGAACGTAGACCCTAATATGCTGAGCGAACTGGAATATCTTGTTTTAATGGACATGGAGAAAGAACATGATGGCTTGTTATTAAAAGAAATTTCATATGATGAAATTGAAACTTTTTGGGCAACTCGACTTTCTTAAGATAGGGAAGTAAATATCATGGCGAAGATTGAAAAACTTACTGCTGCTCAAAAAGCAAAAATGCCAGAATATGTTAAAACATGTATTGAAATTGGGCTAGACACGAGTCCAATTGATTTTGAACTGGCAGAACAAAGCATTCGCAATTTGGTTAAAGTAACTAATAAAGCGTTTAATAAGAAATCTTCTTTGAAAGAAGTTTTTTATGCTCGATCACCAATGGAAGCCTTTAAAATGGTTGGAAAAAATGATGTAAATTCTTTTTTTTCCAATTGCATTTGGGGTCAACATGATTCAGATTGGGTTGGTTTTTATAGTTTCATGAAAGATGAACTACAGCTTTCAAATCTGGAACTTATTGACTCATTTGCTGCTGTAGTAAAAACTTGCGGATGGGTACACTTTACTTTTGATAACACAGCGATCATTATTGACCGACCAGAAGTGATTTATCGTGATCTTGAAGGACGCGTTCATGGTGAACATGATCTTGCAATTAAGTATCGTGATGGATGGGGAGTAGCTATGTGGCATGGTCAGCGCATTCCACGAGAATGGATCCTTGAACCTGAGTCTCTTACAGCTGAAGTAGCTCTTACATGGAAGAATGCTGATCAGCAGTCTGCAGCATGTGAAATCGTTGGATGGATTAATGTTCTCGACAAACTGAATGCGCGCACACTTGATAAGGATGAAGATCCTATGACTGGTGAGCTCGTTGAAGTGGATCTTCCTGATTCAAATGGTGGTACTTATTCCTGGAAGTTTCTTGTAGTTCGTTGTCCAACTGAGAGGGATTTTGCTATTCCAGTTCCAGAAAATATGAAAACAGCTCTTCAAGCTAATGCATGGACATGGGGTATGGAAGAACATGAATATCGCCCTGAAGTTCAAACTTGATCTTTTTAGAAAACATAACAAGGAGTAGAAATAAATGCATATGTTTCGTAATCAAGCCCGTCAAGGTGATGTTTTATTCATTCGCGTTGATGCTTTGCCAAACGGTCTCGTCCCTTATAAAGGTCGTAAAGAAGGTGTAATCACAGTCTCTGACTCAGAGACTGGTCATGATCACGATGTTCTTGAGCGGCCTAATGAGAGCACTCAAGTGAAGGCTTTTGTGGAACCACACACGCCTGACACAGATCTTCTTAAACTCTTTCTTATCGTTGAGGGTGACGGTGCTGAGGTAGTTCATAATCGTGATCACCATAAACATGGCACTCTTAATCTTAGCGAAGGTACATGGAAAGTTATTCGTCAACGTCAAATGACTCCAGAAGGAATGCGCCGAGTTCAAGATTAACTATTGTAAAGTGCGGTAGCTCTTTGCTACCACACTTTTTTCAATTCGGCATGTAAGTCAGGGATGATTTTCAATGAAGCGTCAAGTCTGGGATCAAGTCTGGAATCAAGCCAGGGATCAAGTCGAGGATCAAGTCATGGATCAAGTCTGGGATCAAGTCGAGGCTCAAGTCTATAATCAAGTCAGGGATCAAGTCTGGAATCAAGTCTGGATTCAAGTCAGGGATGATTTTCAATGAAGCGTCAAGTCTGGAATCAAGTCTGGGATCAAGTCGAGGATCAAGTCGAGGATCAAGTCGAAGATCAAGTCTGGGATCAAGTCTGGAATCAAGTCAGGAATCAAGTCTGGATTCAAGTCAGGAGTCAAGTCTGGGATCAAGTCGAGAATCAAGTCAGGGATGATTTTCAATGAAGGGTCAAGTCAGGGATCAAGTCTATAATCAAGTCAGGGATCAAGTCGAGAATCAAGTCTGGATTCAAGTCAGGAATCAAGTCTGGATTCAAGTCAGGAATCAAGTCAGGGATCAAGTCAGGAATCAAGTCTGGATTCAAGTCAGGAATCAAGTCAGGAGTCAAGTCGAGGCTCAAGTCTGGGATCAAGTCTATAATCAAGTCTGGAATCAAGTCAGGGATCAAGTTGAGGAGAATAAACAATGAAAACACGAGTACTTTTAGAAGGCATTAGTCAAAGATATAATGCACCTCATTCAACTCTTGAAGAACAAATATGTTATTATGCAAGAGTCTCAAATCCAACATCTCAGATGTCTGGGCTTAATAATAAAGGATTGATTCGATACCTTATTCGACATGAACATTGGTCTCCTTTTGAACAAGTGACTATCAATTGTCAGATAGATACAACTAGAGACATTGGTAGACAAATTCTAAGACATCGTAGTTATTATTTTCAAGAATTTTCTCAAAGATATTCAGCAACTGAATCTACTGGAGATTTTAGAGAAACCAGACTACAAGATTATAATAATCGACAAAATTCCATTGAATGCAATGATGATACAAAAATTGATCTTTTTAAGAATATTCAAATTGACGTTATGGATCTTTGTTTCAAAAGTTATGATAACTTATTAAAGAATGATATAGCAAAGGAACAAGCGCGAGCTATTTTGCCTGAAGGGCTTACCTGGTCTCGAATGTATGCACATAGCACAGTAAGATCATGGATTCATTATATTCAACTTCGCTCTCGACCAGAAACGCAAAAAGAACATAGAAAAATTGCTTTATTAGCAGCAAAGGCAATTGAACCAGTATTTCCTATGATTAATGAATTTGTTTATGATGAACAAAAAGAAAAAGAAAAACGATATAACGAATATCTAAAATTAAAGAAAGAGTTTGAGTAGTATAAATAAGAATACGAAATTTTATATTTCAAAACAACTTATTGAAAAGGAAACACATTGGTAGCTATTATTTTTGCAGTTGGATTTATTGGTATGAGTAGTTTATATGTAGTTGATCATCAAGTAGAACTTCAATCAGTAAATAATATTCAGGATTTTGTTGCTGTAGTTCGAAATGGTGAATTTATCAATGATTACGATTATCCAGGAGAAAATCTCGTATCAGAGGAATAAATATTTTGAACAAAAAGAAAGTAAAATTAGAAAATGATGATACATATGATGAACGTTGCAAAGAATCATTTAAACATGATTCAAGAATGGTTTTATGGGAAAAATTCAAAGCAAATGGAATGTATCATAGTCGAATAGATTATGGTATAAAACCATCAAAATAGGGTTTACAATCCTCATAAAATATGATATTATATATTTTTGTTTGATTAAAAAGGATGATTGAAAATGATGAAATTTCTGTTCAGAATCATAAAGATTGTTTGTGTGATTTGGGCTATAATACTGATTTTAGCCGCACTTGGTTTTGTAAGTGAATGGCATATGCTTTCGAATAGTGTACAATGAAGAAGCATTAAAGAATAACGATGAAGGAGACTGAAAACTGTAAAGACGACGGTTCGATTCCGTCCAGCTCCACCATAAGCACACCGACACCCTTATTCTAGCTGAAGGGTTTGGTAGGTACTAGGCCGGTCGGTGTGCTTTTGATGGGGCTGATTAGGGTTCGATTTGCAGATAATAGGGATCTGGAGTTATCGGCAATGTGAAAGCCGTAGGGTTGGGCAATCCCGGCCGAAGAAGCAAAAACTCAGATGCGAACGATAATGTTCCTTCTCTGGATGAGGCTGCGGTAGCGGCTTAAGTCCTATGAGCTTTGCTGGTTGAGCTTGGAAACAGAATCAACCAGCACCTTCTAACTTGGCGATGAAAGTAGCTGCTTTGTATGATGATCAATTGGTGGAGGATGCTCGTGCAATACTCAAACAACCCGTATATCGATATCTAAAGGATATTGAGGACGAGCAAGATGATTCTCACTGATACAGATGCATATCAAGCGTACCCAAACCACAGAAAATGGTTCAACCGTTTGTGGCTTAGCGAACAGCTCGGTTATGTGTGTGGGCCTCACGGAATTGCTCCTCCGTCAACAGGTTGGTATATTGTCAGACCAATTTACAATCTGTATGGAATGGGTGCTGGAGCAAAGATTAAGTACATATCTAAATATGATGATGATGCTTGTCCACCTGGTTATTTCTGGTGTGAAACCTTTGAAGGAGAACATCTTTCCATAGACTATTCTTATACTCCTCTTTTGGGGCAACATAACGCAAGACGAGTGGTGTATGGAGAAAAATTTCCTTCCAATAAATTGATGTTCAAGCGATGGATAAGAACATCTGCTGTAGAGACCGGACTTCCGAGTCTTTTTAATGAACTTTGTGCGATTCCGGTGTTTAATGTTGAGATGATTGGTGGGAAGATTATTGAGGTTCATCTCAGACCTTCAAGCGATCCTTTCTATAAGGTATCAATCCCAATATATGATCTGAGGGCAGGAGATGGTAGAAATGTTCGTTCTGCAATCGATCAGATTGAAGTGTTGATGAACCGGCACGAAGGAAGTGTATATATACCAGCACCAGACAACGCTGGTGGATGGAATAAAACTAAACGTGTCGGATTCGTTTGTTACAACTAGGAGTCGTTGATGAAAACAGTTATTAACACACACTTCACAGAAGATTCTATAAGCAATCTGTACGCCGAAGTATGGAAGACTGATCAGGGTGTTTTTGGAATTAACTATGTTAGGTACGGAGATGTTGTTAAAACTGAATCTTTCCCAGGAAAAACATAGCAATTTGTCGAGAATAAGGCAGAGTCGTGGGCAAGAGAACTTAGAGTCTTGCATGGTTGATGCCGCTATAGCTCAGTTGGTAGAGCAGTTGCCTTGTAAGCATCAGGTCGTGGGTTCGATGGGCACCTTGGAACAGAAGCCCATCATTTTTAAAAGGTATATAAACTATGAAATCTGAAAATCTTCTTTTAAAAGCTTTTTTTGAGAAATATCCACAATGTCCTAATCCAGTAC
>Ga0070749_10003553_pt1 | contig 10425 bp, 12 predicted proteins | sample VirMetDEL_Nov_18_FD_75180 | JGI IMG/M metagenome (GOLD analysis project Ga0070749, IMG submission 75180) | Aqueous microbial communities from the Delaware River and Bay under freshwater to marine salinity gradient to study organic matter... | ecosystem: Environmental > Aquatic > Marine >...
AACCCTGCCTGGCAGGCTGTGCTCACCAATTCCAGCTTGGGCGCCACGGCCGCCACCAGCGTCTACATCGAGGTGGCGAACTCCACGGCGGCTTACGCCGTGCGGGTCCACTCGATTGCGCTGACTTGCACCACCGACACCGTGTCCACAGGAGGAACGCTGGCCGGCAGCACCTACGACGGTGCGTGGCGGAAGATCCGCGCCGTTTCTTCGCTGACCACGAGCACCGCCGGCAGCTCCGGCACGCCAAACGTGGCCGTTTATTGCAACTTGCAGAAACTAGGGTAATCCGCCCCGGGCGGCTCCCGGGAACTCCGCAGCAACTAGCACACATAAACCGGAGATCACCATGGCACGCATCACCAGCATTCACGGCCGCCGACTCGGCCTCGATGAGAACAACGGGCTTGTTTACAACCCCAAGCGATCTGGCTATCGGGTCGCTGGCACGTCGGATTCCACCGGCACGACGCTCGCCAACAACGGCTTCGTTAGTGTCACCAGCACGACCGACGATACGTGGAAGCTGGCCGATCCGTTCAAGGGTGCGGTCGTGACGCTGATGTGCATCAGCACGAGCACGGGTATTCACTCCATCAACCTCAACAACAGCGTGGCCTACTCCACGGTTGGCACGGCTTCGAGCACAGCAGTCCTGACCGGGTACGGCGCGAGCCTGACGCTGTTCGGGCTGACGACCGCAGTGTGGATGCCGATTGGCCGCGCTGGCTCGAGCGCCTCTGCCTACCTCTCATCCTAGGTGGCCGATGGCTGAAGAACTCAAGGTCGCATTGATCGGCTCGGCGCCTGCTTCGATTCGGCAGGCGCCTTATAACGATCCTTCCTGGCAAGTCTGGGGTTGCAGCCCAGGCGCTTACGGCGTCGTCCCCAAGGGCCGCAGCAATATCTGGTGGGAGATCCACCGTTACGAGCCTGGTCAGCCGTGGTTCAGCCCGGAGTATTGCCAGTTCCTGCGCGAGCATCCCTGCGTCATCGTGTCCGAAAAAATCCCGCAGATTCCCAATGGGATCGCGCTCGACTGGAAGTATCTAGTTCAGAAGTACAGCCCCTACTTTTTTACCTCGACTGTGGCCTGGATGATGGCGCACGCCATCGAGATCGGGGCCACCAAGATTGGGCTGTGGGGCGTCGACATGGCTGCGAACGAAGAGTACGAGGCGCAGCGTGCCGGCCTGCACTACTTCGCGCTCATCGCCAAGCAGCGCGGCATCGAGGTCGGCACGCCGCCTGAGTCGGATCTCTTCCGACCGCGGTTCCTGTACGGCATCGATGAGTCGACACACTTCCACGTCAAGATGCGTGCTCGCCGCATGGAACTCGAGCAGCGGCTGGCGGCAGCAGAGCAGATGGTGCAGCAGAAGCAGATCGAGAGCGCGTTCGTTCGCGGGGCGCTGGACGATTTGAACTACTGCTTTCAAACGTGGCCGGACAAGGCGAGCTTTGTCGAGCCGGTGGTCGAGCCGCTGGCGTTGCCGGCGACGATTGCGGCTGCGCCTGAACCGCCGCCCGCACCTGAGAAGAAGCAGCGCCGTGCGAGGGCCAATGGGCAGGACTCGCCGCCCATCATCGCCGAGGCGCACCTTGGCGCTGGCAGGATCACCAACTGGGGTGTGTGATTGGATCTCCATGACCTGATTGCCAAGATCAGCGCCCAACCGCAGAAGGAGCAGTTGGCGCTGCTTGCGCAGGTCAAGAAGATGATCGGTCCCCGCCGCTGGGTGCCGAACAAGGGTCCACAGACGCAGGCGTATCTCAGTGATGCGGATGTCTTGCTCTACGGGGGCGAGCCGGGTGGCGGCAAGACGCAATTGCTGCTCGGCCTCGCGTTCAACGAGCACCGCGAGTCGATGATTTTCAGGAGGCAGTACGCCGACCTGGACCGCATCATTCGCGATGCGCTCAAGATCCACGGCAGCCGCGAAGGCTTCAACGGCTCCCCGCCGCCAAAGCTGCGGTTGAGTGATGACCGCATCATCTCGTTCCGGGCCGCCAATCGTGTCGGCGAAGAGCAGGGCACGATGGGTGACGGGCGCGACTTCCTCGGCATCGACGAAGCCACCCACTTTGCGAAGACGCAGATCCAGTTCCTCATGGGCTGGGTGCGTACCGACAAGCCCGGGCAGCGTACGCGCACGGTGCTCGCGACCAATCCGCCGCTGGCCGCGGAAGGGCTGTGGGTGATCGAGATGTTCGCTCCCTGGCTCGACCCGCAGTTTCCCAAGCCGGCCAAGCCTGGCGAACTGCGCTGGGTGATCTCCGACGAGGACGGCAACGACCGCTGGGTCGATGGGTCAGACCCCGTCGAGATCAACGGCAAGCTGATGCATCCCAAGTCGCGGACCTACATCCCGGCCTCGGTCAAGGACAATCCCTATTACGTCGACAGCGGCTATGAGCGCGAGCTCGATGCCATGCCGGAACCGTTCCGCTCGATCCTCATGGGCGGGTTCAGGACGGCGTTTGTCGACGCGCACAATCAATGCATCCCGACCAAGTGGGTGCAGGCCGCGCAGGCCAAGTGGACGCCCACGCCGCCCAAGGGCGTGCCGTGCTGCTCGATAGGGGTGGATGCCTCCGGGGGTGGTGCCGACCCCATGGTGATCGCTGCACGCTGGGACGGGTGGTACGACGAGTTGATCGAGATCCCCGGCAAGGAGATCCCCATCGAGCGTGCCGGCGCATGGTGTGCCGGCCAGATCGTGTCCTACCGGGCCGACAACGCTCCGGTGGTGATCGACCTTGGAGGTGGCTACGGTGCGTCGATGTACGAGCACCTGAAGGCGAACCGGGTAGAGACGCACGGTTACAAGGGCGCCGAGGGCACGATCCGCCGCAGTAGGGATGCAAAGTTCAAGTTCACCAACAAGCGCAGCGCCGCTTACTGGCTATTCCGCGAGGCGCTCGACCCGGGACAGCCGGGTGGGTCGCCGATCATCCTGCCGAACCATCCGCGCCTGCTGTCCGACCTGACCGCGCCGACCTTCGAGGTGGTGCCGCAGGGCATCAAGGTCGAGCCGAAGGAAAAGGTCTGCGAGCGCCTTGGCCGGTCGACCGACTACGGCGATGCAGTCGTGATGGCCTGGTTCGAGGGTCCACGTGAAACCACGTCGGCCATCGAGTGGATGGACGAGCATGGCTACAAGGGCTTCAAGCGTGATCAACCGCGCATGATCCCGTCGAAGGTTCCGCCACTGAGCGCAAGGAGGTACATCAGTGGTTAGGTTCAAGCTAGAGCAGATCGATGAGATCGAGGACGAGATCCAGCCGTTGCTGGCCGAGGGCTGGCAGACGTTGAGCGAGTCGTACCCGGATTCGATCTTCTGCTACAACGTCCAACTTTACCGCGACCTGGCCGCGAACGGTTTCCTACGGATCTTCACGGCCCGCGACGACGGCGTGATGTTTGGGTATGTCATCGTGATGTTAATCCCGCACCCGCACCGCACCGACGATCTGGTGGCGGTCGTGGACGCGTTCTACGTGCAGCCGCCGTATCGCCCTGGCGGCACTGCGCTGCGGTTCCTGCGCTACGTCGAAAACACGATAGTTGACGACGGGGCAAGGATCATCACTGTTGCCACGCAAGACGCGATTCTTGGACGGTGGCTGCGCTCTTGCGCTCACTACCGCGAAGCCGACACGGCATTCGAGAGGAGACTGTAATGGAAGCGTTGTTAACCTCGGTTGCTGGCGCTGCGGCTTCTGCGCTTGTGGGTGGATTGATGACAAAGAAGCAGCCTACGCCGGAAGCTCCCAAGGTCGAGCCGCCGACGCCGATGCCTGATCCCATGGCGCAGAAGGCCGTGGCGAGGCGCAAGCAGGCAATCTCGATGTCGAATCAACTGTCGTCCGCCAATACCGTCCTGACGGGCGGCGACAAGCTAGGGGCGTGATGAACGTCAAAGAACTCTACCGGCTGGCCGACGACCTCTTCAGCAAGAAGTCGTCGCTGAACTCGCTTCACCAGGAGATTGCGCAGAACTTCTACCCGGAGCGGGCGCACTTCACGTTGCAGCGGCCGCTCGGTGAGGACTTCGCCGGCAACCTGTTCTCGAGCTACCCGCTGCTGTGCCGGCGCGACCTCGGCAACCAGTTCGGCGTCATGCTGCGCCCGACTGCCAAGCAATGGTTTCACATGCAGCGCAGGTACGAAGAGAAAGAGCGCAACGAGGTGCAGCGCTGGCTGGAGACTTTTGAGGAAACTCAGAGAAGGGCGATGTACGACCCGATTGCGCAGTTCACGCGCTCGACCAAGGAAGCCGACCACGACTTCGCTGCGTTCGGGCAATGCGCGATCAGCGTCGAGGTCAACCACGGCAACAAGTACGGCAGCCACCTGCTCTATCGCTGCTGGCATCTCAAAGAACTCGCCTGGCAGGAAGACGAGAACGGCAAGGTCGAGGCGAAGTTCAGGAAGTGGAAGCCGACGCTGCACACACTGCGGCGCACATTCGGAAAGCTCCACGACAACCTGGAGCGAGCGCACACCAAGTCGCCGTTCAACGAGCATGAAGTCATCCACATGGTCGTGCCAGCCGAGATGTACGACAAGGGCACCACCAAGCCGTACTGGGGCATATGGTATGACGCAGCGAACGATTTCGTCCTGGATGAATCGCCGCTGTGGACCGGGCACTACGTCATCCCGCGGTGGCAGACCGTATCAGGCTCGCAGTATTCGTACAGCCCGGCGACCGTGGCTGCGCTACCGGATGCTCGGCTCATCCAGGCCATGACCTACACGCTGCTTGAGGCGAGCGAGAAGGCGAGCAATCCACCCATCGTCGCGACCAGGGACGCCGTGCGCTCCGACGTGGCGGTCTACGCTGGCGGGATTACCTGGGTCGACTACGAGTATGACGAGCGCCTTGGCGAGGCGCTGCGCCCGATCACGCAGGACTACCGTGGATTGCAGTACGGGCCGCAGATGAACGCCGACGTGAGGGCGCTCATTCGGGAAGCGTTCTACCTCAACAAGCTCTCCATGCCGGAGCGTGCGCCAGAGATGACCGCGTACGAGGTGGGGCAGCGCGTCCAGGAGTACATCCGCAATGCGCTACCGATCTTCGAGCCCATGGAAGCGGAATACAACGCTGCTCTCTGCGAGACGACGTTCGAGTTACTTTGGCGGAACGGCGCATTTGGTGATCCCCGCAATTGGCCGCGAGAGTTGCACGGCGCCGAGGTGGAGTTCCGATTCGAGTCTCCCCTCCACGACGCCATCGAGCAGCAGAAGGGACACAAGTTCCTGGAGGGCAAGCAACTCCTCGCGGAAGCCATAGCGATGGACCCGGGCACCGTGAGCATCGTGGACATCCAGGCGGCCTTCCGAGATGCGCTCGAGGGCATCCAGGTGCCGGCGACATGGATTCGCTCCGAGGAAGAGGCCGCCAAGATCGTCGCCATGCAAGAGCAGCAGGCACAGGCGCAGCAGATGCTCGGCAGCATGCAGCAGGCCTCCGAGATCAACAAGAACCTCGCTGGTGGTCAGCAACCGGAGCAGCCGGCTGCGGCACCGGCGGCACCGCTTGAGGCGCTGGCGGCATGAGCGAGTCCCGCAAGCGCCAGCTTACCCGGGCGCAGGCGCCGCACGCCCCGGCCGAGTGGGAGGTGGCCGATGCCTCTGCCATGCAGGCACTCGAGCGCGGCGTGGCGGAACCGGATCAGCAGAAGCGGGCTCTGGACTGGATCATCCGCATGGCCGCCGGCACGTATGAATTTCAGTTCTACCCGTCTGATCGCGAGACGGCATTCGGGTTGGGTAGGGCATTCGTTGGGCAGCAGATCGTGAAACTGCTGCGCGTGAACACAGCGTCAATGAGGAGGGTCTAGTGGCTGACGAGAACATCGTGGACGAAGTGGTTGACACCAAGGTAGTGCAGCCGGCAGGTAGCGAACAAGTCGGGGCCGACCCCGCAGGCTCGGTCGTCCTCACCGATGCGCCTAGGGAAGACAAGCCGGTTTCAGCCCCGGCAGATTGGCCGGCAGACTGGCGCGAGCGTGCCGCGGCCGGCGACGAGAAGAAGCTCTCCCGGCTCCAGCGCTATGCTTCTCCGCAGGCGATCGCCGATGCGCTGATCGCTGCGCAGGCCAAACTGTCCGAGACGCGCCCCGTGCTGGGCAAGGATGCGCGGCCTGAAGAGGTCGCCGCCTATCGCGAGGCGCTCGGCATTCCGGCATCGCCCGACAAGTACGACCTCTCGGGCCTTGAACTGGTCGACACCGAGAAGCCGATGATCGACAAGTTCCTGGCGACGGCGCACGCTGAACACATGACGCCGTCCCAAGTGAGGCAGACGCTGCAATCGTACGGCGAGATTTCCGAGGAGATGCGCAACCAGCGGCTCAAGCTAGACGAGGACATCAAGTCCCAGGCCGAGGACAAGTTGCGCAGCGAGTGGGGCAACGACTACCGGGTGAATTTGAACCTGCTCACCAACCTGCTCGACACCGCGCCTTCCGGCGTGCGGGAGCAGTTGCTGCATGGGCGCCTGGCTGACGGCACACCGATAGGGTCGAGCGTGGAGGTGCTGAAGTTCCTCACCGGGATCGCACGAGAGCGCAACCCCAGCGGCGTGACGGTGCCCAGCGGGACGACGACGACACAAGGATTGCAGGACGAGCTCGCGAAGATCGAGAAGACGATGCGCGAGAACCGAAACGAATACAACCGCGACGAGCAGATGCAGCAGAGGTATCGGCAACTGCTCGAGTGGAAGATGGCCCAAGAAGGGCGAGCAGCATAGTCGGACACCCTCGCAAGAGTCCCGACGAGAAGGAGACGTACCGAATAGACAGCACGCTGGCCCCCGACAGCCGTGAGCGGCCCCGCAAGGACACCCCGACACACTGGCCGTAAGGACACCCCGGGCGAATGTCGCGTTTCAACATTTGACTGGAGCAAATCCAAATGGCCGACACAGCCTTTCAGATCCAATACCGGCAGGAATTCATCGCCGCGTTTGAGCAGCATCAATCGCTGCTCCGGGACACGGTGACTACCGAGGCAGTTATCAAGGGTAGTCAAGCCGTGTTTCTCGTCGCCGGTTCCGGCGCCGCTACCGCCACGACTCGTGGCATCAACGGGTTGATTCAGCCGCGTGCTGACAACCTGACCCAGAACACCTGCACGTTGCAGGAATGGCACGACCTGTCCCGCAAGACAAGCTTCAACATCTTCGCGAGCCAGGGCAACCAGCGGTCGATCATGCAGATGACTACCATGGCCGTCATCAACCGCAAGGTCGACAGCCTGATCATCGACGAGTTGAACACCGGCTCGGTGACGCTGGGTGGCAGCACCACCATTCCCGATGTCTCGTTCTTCCAGAACGCACGCGTGAAGCTCTCCAACGCGAGCGTGCCGTGGGACAGCCGGGTGACGCTGCTGTGTCAACCGTCGTTCCTGGCCTATCTGGAGCAGGCACCGGAATTCGCCAATGCTCAGTACGTCGAGGTGCGCCCCTACGCCGGCAATACGCCGTCGTGGAAGGATCAGCCCATGGCGTATCGGTGGCGGAACTGCCTGATCGTCGAGCACCCCGGCCTTCCCGGCAAGGGCACCAGTTCGGAGATCAGCTTCCTCTACCACCAGAGCGCCATTGGTCAAGCCATCGACACGGGTGGGTTGCAAAGCGAAGTGGGCTATGACGGCGAGCAAAGCTATTCATGGGCGCGGTGCAGTGCGTTCATGGGCGCGAAGCTGCTTCAAAACACGGGCGTCGTGGTAATGACGCACGACGGTTCCGCCTACGCCTAACCTGCCCATCCATCATTAACAGGAGACATTGAGATGGCATACCTTGGTTCGACTCAAAGCAGTTCCGTCGCAAACCCGCCCATCCGGCTTGCCGGTGGAATGGGCTACGGGGCAGACGCACACATCGCGTCTGGCTCCACGCTGTACATCAACAACGACTACGGCGCCTCGACCGCTGGCACTTACAAGCAGGGGCAGGGGTTCGGTCAGCAGTTGTGGATGTATCACACCACCGACATGACGAGCGCGATCCTGGCGAGCGGGTACTTCACCGACGCCGGCCGGCTCGGCGTGCGGCCTGGCGACGTGTTCATCATGGTCGCGCAGGGATCGTCCCTCGGGTCGTCGCAGATGTTGCGGCTGGCCGTGGTGTCGAACGTGTCCACCGCGGGAGCGGCTTCGTTCTCGACGGCGACCACGATCATGGGTAGCTCGTAACACCCATCAGCCCCGGGGGAAACCCCGGGGCATCAACCTGGAGGTTCTATGTCTGACGACAAAAAGCGCATGCCGGTCATCATGCCGCAGCGCATGCGGTTGCGCGAGTACGAGATTCAAGACTGGGTCGCGAACATCGAGTACGGGTTCTCGCTCGAAGATATTCTGGTGCCGTCTTTCTGGGCGCACGTCGCCGCTCAGATGAAGCCGTACGACCACATCGAGGCCAGGGCCGACGACGGTTCCTGGGTCGCCCATCTGCTCGTGACCGGGTGTGACCGTACATGGGCGAAGGTCGCTGTCGACCGGGTCATCAAGCTGACCAGCAAGGACATCGCCGAGACGCAGGCGAGCCAGCACGAGGTCAAGTGGCGCGGGCCGCAGCACAAGTACAGCGTCATTCGCGTGGCGGATCGCGAGCCGATCAAGGCAGGCTTCGCTAACGCCGAGGAAGCCGCTCAGTGGGCGCGTGAGCATGAGCGGGTCGTAGGGGTGCCGTGACGACGCGGGCTGACAGACGAGGGCTTTTGCGGCGTGCGGTACTGGGCCGGCAAGCTCAACCTGTCAGCCTGGACCGCTATGCCCTGGTTCAACTGCCGGCCGCATCGCTGTGGACCGGGGCGCAGGTTCACGTCAGGGACGAGGTCGACGGCGCGGTAACGTGCTTCAGCGACGGGACTAACTGGCGGCGCATCACCGACAGGGCGGTTGCCACTGCGGTAACACCCGCAGCCCTGAGTTGCGGCGGTGTCACAGATGGCTATCTGGATGCCGTCGCCGGGCCGTATTTCGTTTCCCCAGGCGCCGCGACAGCGACAGCTTCTGCTGCGCTGATATGCGCTTCTGCGCTGGATTGCGAGGCGCTGGCGTTCGGGACGTTGCGCACCCCATGGACTGAAGATTCGGACGTTGACACCGATGCTGCTGCGACTGCGACGGCAGCGGCTGCGTCGATAGCGTCAGTCGCGCTGTCTGCGGCCGGATCGGCCACCGCGACATTGGAAGGAGTAGCAGCATGACGACACGACTGCAACTGTACAACCTGGCGCTGCTCTTCAGCGGCGAGCGTTCGTTGGCTTCCCTCACCGAGGCCCGCGAACCGCGCCGGCTGCTCGATCAGGTTTGGGACACCGGCGGGGTAAAGAAATGCCTGGAGATGGGGCAGTGGATCTTCGCCATGAGGACGATGCAGATCGACTACGACCCAGACCTCGACCCTCAGTTCGGGTTTCAGCGAGCGTTCAGCAAGCCCTCTGACTGGTGCGCGACTTCTGCCGTGTGCTCCGACGAATACTTCCGGGAGCCTCTGATCCAGTACGTGGATGAGGCCGGCTACTGGTACGCTGACCTCGACACCATCTACGTGCGCTACGTGTCCGACGACGACCAGTACGGCGCTGACTTGAATAGCTGGCCCGGGTGGTTCGAGGATTTGGTCGCATGTTTTTTCAGTCACCGCATCATTTGGAAACTCAGTGGGTCTGATGACAAGGTCAACCAATCCGAGAAGCGGCTCGAGAAATTTCTGAAGATCGCGCAGAACAGGAACATGCAGGCCAGTCCGACGAAGTTTCCGCCGGCCGGCTCCTGGAGCCGCTCCCGCATTCGCAATAGCCGCATCTCCGATGGCGGCCCGACGACCGGGAACCTCTACTGATGGGTCGACTGACCACTACGCTGCTGGCCTTCAACCGCGGCCTCGTGTCGCGGCTTGGGCTCGCTCGCGTCGATGTCAAGAGAATCGCCATGAGCGCGGAGCAGATGTGGAACTTCCTGCCTCGCGTGCTTGGCAGCATGAGCATCCGGCCAGGCTGGAAATACCTTGGCAGCACCAAGGGCGATGCGGCGGCCAAGTTGATCCCGTTCATCTTCGCCGTGGACGACACGGCAATCCTGGAACTCACCAGCGGCTACCTGCGGGTCTGGCGCAACGATGAACTGATCACCCGGGAGACGGTCGGCACCGGCATCACCAACGGCGGATTCGCCAGCGACCTAACCGGCTGGACCGACAATGACGAGGCAGGCGCTGCGTCGACCTGGGCGACCGGCGGCTACTTGCAACTGCTAGGCGACGGGACCAACGCTGCGATTGTCGACCAGGAAGTGACCGTGGCCGGCGGCGACATCAGTGTCGAGCATGCGCTCACGGTGACCATCCAGAAGGGGCCGGTCACGATCAAGGTCGGATCATCGTCTGGCGGTGA